>Ga0272440_1004025_pt1 | contig 10694 bp, 14 predicted proteins | sample SSMMMBAug17_FD_192440 | JGI IMG/M metagenome (GOLD analysis project Ga0272440, IMG submission 192440) | Marine sediment archaeal communities from Little Sippewissett salt marsh, Falmouth, MA, United States - SSM-MMB-Aug17 | ecosystem: Environmental > Aquatic > Marine > Wetlands > Sediment ... | reverse complement strand
AAGAAAGTTGATGAGCTGGAAAAAGAAATTAAAGAACTTAAAAATGTTGATGGTGATTATATCAAGAATATAATTACAGAACACAAAGCAATTTCAGATGCAGCCGAACTTTTTGAAATCGATTCTGAGGGAAAAACTTTCAAAGATGTTAAAGTTGAAATTATCAAGAAAGTTCATCCTGATTTTGATGAAAATGAGAAAACAGATGCTTACATTGAGGCAAGATTTGATGCTGTTATGGATTTTTCAAAAAAAGAAAAAGACAACACAGTAATTAAATTTAAAAAAATTCTTAAAGATTCTAAAGAGGAAGAAAAAGTTGATCCAAGAGAAGAATTTAAAAAGAAAACAGCAGAAAAATGGAAAAACAAATAACCAGTAAAGGAGCTACAACATGGCACAGACAAGTGTAAGAAGCGAATTAATTAAAGCGATGAATGGGCAGATCGCAGACCTTGCCAGCGCAAAAATCGTAAGCAGGGTAAACAATGCCAAACAGAGAGACAAAGTTGAAATTACAGCAGCAGACAAGCTGACAACATTAACCTTAAACGGAACAGCTTTTACAGTTAATGCAGCATCAGCATCATTGACAATTGAAAATACTGTTTCAGCACTTAAAACAGCAATTGAAGCAGGTTCAGAGCCTATTTCCGTTGTTGCAAGCACATCTGCAGATTTAACAATTGAAGCAGATGTTTCCGGTGTTGAATATTCAGCAGCCGCAACAACTAATTGTGCGTTAAGCGCAGTAATTTCTTTTGACGCATCAGATTCTATCCCAGCCGGTGTTCTTGTAACACAGGACACAACAACAGGGAATGAGAACACTTGCAAACTTCCGACAGCAGCAACAGATATCACAAACGCTGCAATAGCGTTGGGTGTTGTTGTTAGAGATCAGGCACTTGAAAATGGATCCTCTTCAACAGTAACAAACAAAAAATCAGCAGTTGGGATCATGACTGAGGGGAATATTTACGTTGAGGTTGAAAGCGCAGTTGATCAGACAAAATCTGTTTATGTCCGCTATACAGCAGCAGCAGGAAAACAGGTCGGACAGTTCGGCGGTGATTCTGCAAGCGGAGCAGCTGCAGTTCTTCCAGGTGCTAGATGGATGAGTAAGGCTACAGCAGGCGGAACAGCAATTTTAGCAATAAATTTACCATAAGGAGTTGACGATGATAAAGTTTGATAAGGTTAAAGAATGGTTTAAAGATGCGGCTTCTGTTATCGCATTTCAGAGAGATCTTGAAAGTGTTGAAAGCACACTTTATATGGAAGTGGAAAGAGAGCTTAAATACAGAGAACTTGTTCCTGTATCTAATGCAGACAATCCTGGGGCATTAACAGTTTCTTATAAGATGTTCACAAAGGTTGGAATGGCAAAAATTATTTCTGAGTATGCATCAGATCTTCCAACAGCCGATGTTTACGGAGAACTTGTTTCTAAACAGGTTCATGTTATCGGTGTAAGCATGGTATGGACAAGGCAGGAAGTTGATTCAGCTTCAATGGCTGGCGTTCCTCTGGAAACACTTAAAGCAGAATCCGCAAGAGAGGCTATGCATCAGAAAATGAACAAGCTTTGCATGCTTGGGGATGCAGAATATGACATTACTGGATTGCTTAATGATCCAAATGTTACAGAAGTTGCAGCAGCAGCAGGAGCAACATCTACAAATACAGCTTGGGTTTCTGCCACAGGTGCAAGCGTTAAGACAGCCGCAGAAATCGTTAATGATGTAAGTGTTGCATATCAGACTGTAATTGACCAGAATGAAGGTAATTTTGAGCCTGATACAATGATTTTGCCATATAAAGAATACGGTAGAATTAAAACTTTACCAATGAGCCAGGACAACAGCCAGTCAGTTTTAAGTTATCTTGAGTCCAATTTCGGTTTAACAATTATTCCTGTTTCTGACCTTAAACTTGCGTTCACAGATGGAACAGAGGGCGGATTTATGCTTTACACCAGAACACCAAGAGTTTTGGAACAAAAAATTCCTCTGGACATTGTTACTTATCCGGCACAGGAAAGCGAACTTAAATTTAAAGTTCCAGTTGAAGCAAGATATGCAGGCGTTCAGATTCGTTATCCGATTGCTTGTGTTTACTTTACAGGAACATCAAGTTAATTTTAAAAAATGCAATTATTGTTGAAAAAATGGAGCTGAAAAATGAAAATGTTGGAAGTTATTTTAAAAGAAAAAAAAATGAGGCGGTTGCCTATTGCAGAAGAAAACAAATCAAACTCCGGGGATAAAATTCTTGTTAGATACATTAATTTCATCCCTGGAGCTAATTCAATCAGCGCGAATGATTGGTCAGGTATTAAGAAAACTAATGAAAAAAACTGGTTTTATTACGGTTCTAAATTTGAGGTCATTGGAAATGAAGAATCAGAAATGTACACAGACAAAGGAATTGATTATAAGAAAATAAATGATTCCGAACTTAGCAAGCTTGTTAGCAATGTTTCGAATGTTAAAAGGTTGAGAGACATAAAAAACGAGGCTATTAAAGCTGGCAAAAGTAAAAGGCTGATACATTCAATCGATGCCCAGATTAAGAAAATCGCTGATATTGATAAAAAGTTTCAGAAAGCTAAGGAAGACAGAGAGTTTTAGTTTTTTAAGCAGGAAAGGGGGGTTGATATTTTTGCTCCCCTTTTTTTAACATAAGGGGTTATCGATGGCTAACACAACAAAAGAAAAAATTGTTGAAATCGCTCCAGAATTATCGGGCATAAGTGATTCCTTGTTTACAAGAATCATATCGATTGTAACGCGATTAGTTCCTTCCGGTGTTTGGGGCGATTGTCAGGAAGATGCACAAAGTTACTTAGCAGCGCATTTCCTGACTGAAATTAATGACATTGCAAGTTCAGGATCAGGGGCGCAGTCCGGGATGATAGAAAAAGATAAAGTCGGGGATGTTGAGTTGCAGTACAACAGCATGTCCGGTCTTGGTGATTTAACAAGATATGACAGCACAGCTTATGGAAGGACATTCATAATGTTCAGAAAAGCTTGTGTAATAGTTCCGATGGCATTTACACCATAAGACTGAGGAAACAGAAATGGCTTTTAAAGCAAAAGTTAGAATAAAAGATACTAAAAAGCAGGGTTGGAAAAACCTTGCAAGAAATGTAAAGGATATTTCTGTTTCCTCCGGCTCTAGGGTCGACATTGGGGTTTTTGCGTCGCAGGGCAGCGACCTTGTTACTTATGCAAGCTCAAATGAGTTCGGGGCAAGAATCCCAATTTCTAACAAGATGAGGGCTTTTTTAAGATATAAAGGCTTTAATATTTCAAACGCAAAAAGATTTATAATTATTCCTGAAAGATCTTTTTTGAGAGCAACATTGGATCACAAGCGCAGGGATATAAAAGATTTTATAGCAAGGAAAAAAATTGATTTCCTTGTAAGAAGTAAGACCACAAAAAACATGTTTAATCAGCTTGGATTGAAAGTTGAAACTTATGTAAAAACCTATATAACAGATTTAAAAGAGCCTGAAAATCATCCAATAACAATTGCTATGAAAAATAATTCAAGCAATCCATTAATTGCATCAGGCAGAATGCGAGCCAGCATAACTTACAGAATTGCAAGCAAGCGGGGAATGATAACATGACATTCAAAAGACCACATACAATTTCTATAAAAAGAGGCAATCAGACAACAACTTATGTAAATGGTCATCCGGTTGATAATTCACTTACAACTTATACAGGAATTAAAGCCAGTGTTCAACCTTTAAGCGGTAAAGATAAATTGATGTTACCAGAAGGAGACAGAACAAGGCAGATCAAGAAAATATACACAGTTGATGAAGTCCTTGTTAATGACATAATAATATATGACAGCGAAGAATATGAGGTGCAGACAGTTCAGATGTGGCAAGGAAACGCATCGAGTGTAAATCATTACAAATCGATTGCTTACAGAATTGAGGGGCAATAATGGCTTATAGATTTAATCAAGTCAAAGAACTTGCAATATATACATGGGTTTCAAGCGTTCTTCCAGGTTTAACCGTTATTTGGGATAAACCAAAAAATCCAGGAAAGGCTGGGGATCGACCTGATTTGCCTTATGCGACATTGAATATCGTTGCTCCTCCTGGAACAGATGGAAAACCTGCATCGGAATACAAGACAACGGATATTTTCACAAGAAAATTCAAAAAGGAATTTACTTTGTCTGTTAATATTTTTGCAGATGATAAATACTTTGAATATGCGGAAGGTTTGCTCCATTCTATCTATAATGTAACAATTCAGGAATCACTTGCAGAAGCAGGTTTATGTGTCAGGGCTTTTGGTAATTTAAACGACCTTTCAACATTAATCAGCAATGGTTATGAATACAGATGCCAGATTGATTTTTTTATGGCATACGCAGAGGATATTGATGAAACAATTGGGCAGATTAATACAGTAGAATCAACCGGGGAATTAAGCCCGGATGGATCAACAGCGATAATAACAATTGATATAAGCGAAACAATTTAAAAAGGAGCTAAAAAATGGCAAACATTAGCAGTATTGTTGAGGTTCAGATCAACATTCAGACCAGCAGGGTCACAAATGCAGGTTTTGGAACAATCCTGATTCTTGATGAATGCACACACATTCCATCAATCACAAGGGTTGCAACATATGAAACACCAGCAGATATGTTGACAGATGGGGCGACAACAGCGACAAAAAGTTACTTAATGGCGGTTGATATGTTCAGTCAGGAAGTAAGTCCGACAAGTTTTAAGGTTGGAAGAAAAAATTCAAATGTAAATGCAAAATGGAACTATGCTTTTGATTCTGTACCAACAAGCGGAACTTATACCATTACAGTTGGAACAGCGACAACAAGCGCGATAGCATTTGACGAAGTTGCGGCAGGAATTAAAAGCGCAATAGAATCTTTATCCGGTGTTACAGAAGTAACAGTTACAAGCAATGTTGTTGGAAAAGATTTCGATGTTGAGTTCACAGGAGCAGATGCAAACACAGCTTTTGACGTTTTTTCAGTCAATGTTTCTGGTTTAGATGCCGGGCTTACAGTTGCAGTAACGGCAGAAGCTTATGGATCAGCGGCAGAAGATTGGGACACAGCATTGACAGCAGTTAGGGCGGTCGATGATAGTTTTTATGTGCTTGAAGCCGGGACAAGAGATGAAACAGCTATTGCAACACTTGCAGATGCAGTTGAAACATTGGCAAAACAGTTCCATGCTATTACAAGCGACAGCGCAGCTTTGACAACTTCAACAAGCGCAATTACACAGGTTGTTAAAGCTAACAATTACGACAGAACAGCTACATGGTACGAATCAGATTCTGATGAATATTTACAGAGCGCAATTGATGGGCGTTGTATGCCGGTTGATCCAGGTTCTATTAATTGGGATAACAAAGAACTTTCCTCTATAACAGCAGATAATTTAACAAAAACACAAATTACAAACCTTGAGTCAGCAAATGCAAATTACTTTGTTTCTATAAGAGGAGCAGGAGCCACACAGGGCGGCGGAAAAGTTGCAAGTGGTGAGTATATAGATGTTATCAGAGGGGCTGATTATCTTAAATATCAGATCGAATCTGAGGTTTGGAATCTGCTAAAAAATACCGACAAACTGCCTTATGATGATAATGGAATTGCAGCACTTGAAGCGGTTGTAAGATCAGTATTGCAAAGAGATGGTGTCGGAAATAACATTATTGTTGAAGGGTCAATTGTGGTTAATACAGTAAGCAGAGCAGACACAAGTTCAGTTGACAGAGCAGCAAGGTATTATGATGGTTTAACTTTCAGCGCAGATCTTAAAGGTGCAATTAATAAAGTTAAAATTGTTGGAACACTTACAACTTAATAGGGGGCAGTAATGGCTTTAAAAACTTATAATCCTTTGCAGGTTTCTTGTATTGTCAGCGGCAAACCAATTGCATTCGATGAGATCAGCATCAGCAAAGAAAATGATAAGAACATGATAAACGAAGGAACAAACGGCGAACTTTCAAGAACAGTGAAAAGTGATAAACTTGGTTCAATATCAATAACACTTCCGCAGACATCAGCAGACAATCTTTTTATTGGCGGTTTGTCGGCGGTTAATGGTGTTTATCCAATCATTATAAAAGATAATTCAGGATCAAGTATTTTTGCAATGTCAGAAGCGGTTTTACAGAAAGATCCAGATGTTGACATGACAGATGAAGCGGGTCAGATTACATGGGATTTTATCGGCGAATTTGAGTCATATTTGCCGGGCGGAAATAATTAATTATAACTTATTGTTGACAAGGGGCTATTGATGAAAGCAGAAAAAGGAAGTTACAAAAACGGTGATAAAAAGTTTGAATTTTACCACATACAGCCAAGAAAATTGTTGAATTTAAAAATAAAACTTGGAAAAATAATCGGTGGTGGATTAGGTCAAGGCTTTAATATTGATCCTGAAAAAGGCGATATTGGAGCCTTAATTTCTGGGCTGGCGAATGTTTCAGATGAAGTTTACAGCTCAGTTTATTTTGACTTGCTACAATCAACAATTGTTTATTACAAGACACAGGCTGGAGAACAGAGAAAGCTTGATGGCATAAAGTCAGACCAGGATTTTGATATTGCTTTTTCTGGAGATGATGTTTTTCTTTCAGAAAAAGTTCTAGTTGAGGCATTAAAGGTTTATTTCGGAAATTTTGGAAACGGGAAGCTCGGAAAAGCAATCGAAGAATTTACAAAAAAATTCCAGGTGCAATAAAAGAGCTTCCCGAAGACATTACAAATGAATGGCTTGTTTGGCGTTTGGTTTTTGAAAAAGTTGCAACATTACAGGAAATAGAAAGCTCATGGAGTTTGGAAGATGTTGTTAAGGCAAATGAGATAAAAGACTTTAAAGACGAGATAGAAGCAATGCAGGCTAAGGAACAACAGCGAAAAGGGAAAAAATAATGGCAATGGGCAGTATTAGGGATTTATTTGTTTCTATAGGTATTCAGGCGGATGAAAGAGGTTTGCAGAAACTTGAAAAAGGGATCGGCGATATTAAAAGCGGTCTTGCAAACCTTGTTATTGGTTTTGGTGCGGCAACAGCTGCAGCCGTTGGATTTGTAAAGACAGCAGGCGAGATGGAACAGCTTGAAATTGCACTTGAAACAATAACAGGAAGCGCAGAAACTGCCGCCGGGGTCATGAATGAACTGAAAGAAATTACACTTGAAACTCCTTTTGCTTTTGAACAGACAGCACAGGCAGCGAAAAGATTGCTTGCCGCCGGTTCAGATGTAAAAGATTTGAGAGATGAAATCAACATTCTTGGCAATATATCCGCTGGTGTTGGTCGAGATAAGTTTCCTTTTTTGATTACAGCTTTTTCACAGATTAGATCCGCAGGTCGTTTACTTGGTCAGGAATTTAACCAGTTAAGGAATGCAAATGTGAACATTCTTCCGGAACTTCAGAAAGTAACAGGATATACTGAAAAAGAAATGGTCGGCAATTTTGCAAAGCTAAATATTACATTCGACCAAGTAAGGCAAGCAATGTCAAACATGACAAGTGAAGGCGGAAAATTCCACAACTTGATGCAAAAACAAAGTAAGTCAACATTAGGGTTAATTTCAATTCTTAAAGATGAATTCTTTCTCATGTCAAACGATATTGGGAAAGAACTGCTGCCGGTAACAAAAGACATTGTTGTTGCATTAATGGATTTTGTAAGAACAAACAAAGAAATAATTAAATCAGGTGCGGTTAAGTTTTTCAAAAAAATCGGGTCTGTTTTGAAGTTTGTTGCAGAAAATGCTTTTATTTTAAAAAGTTTAATGTGGGGTTTGTTTTCTGTTTTCAGCTTAATAATGACAATGGGAATAATTAAGCTCTTTGTGGGTCTGACAAATGTAATGACAGGCATGTTTGCAATCCTGTCAGGGATAACAACAGCAAGCTTAATAACTGTTGTAACATGGGGCTTATTGGTTGCATTGGGGGCTGCCTTTCTTGGATTGCTTGAAGATATATATGTTTATTTTTCGGGCGGAAAATCTTTAATTGGTGAAATGGCAAAATTTAATCCAGTCCTAAAAACCATTCTTGATTTTTTAGGTGCAATTGGAAAACAGGTTGCTGCAGTTGCTGCTTTACTTACCGGACAATGGCGGGCGGCTTGGAATCTTTTCAGAGATTCCACACTTGAAACTTTGGACGTAATTTTAAAGTTTTTCGGAACAAATTTAAATGAACAGATCCAGAAATTTACACAGTTAATAATTAGTGCAATTGATAAGATCAAGATCCTGGGCAGATCCTTAAAAAACATCGCTTTAAATGTTGGAAAGTTTCTTGGCTTTGACAACCCAATACTTTATAACTTAGCAAATGCCGGCGGTGTTGACAAGGGATCGGGAAGCACAAGCAACACATCAGCAGTTACAAATGTCGGGGATGTTAATATTTCTATTCAGGGCGGTACAAATGCAAGTGCGGCAGATATTGGAAATGCAGTAAAGTCGGAACTGAATAATGTTATTTTTGAAGCTCAGATCCAGAATCAATCGTTAATTACGGAGTAAGCAATGAGTACTATTTCAGAATTTATTTTTGGAAGCAGACAGAGAACAATAATTAAGTACAAGATAAGTTCAAATGCAAACTTTGTTTTTGAGATTGACACAACAGTTTCAGAAACACACAATAAAACAACATCCATAACAAGGCATGAAATAGAATCTGGTGCGACAATAACAGATCATGTTATCAAGAATCCAGTACAGGTTCAATTATCCGGCATTATTTCAGATTTTCCTTTAAGGGTTTTTGATTTGGGGAATTTAAATCCGCTTAATTTCAACAACACAAAGCCTTCTGTTTCAGCTTATAATCTTTTTAAAGAAATATACGAAGAACAGAGGCTTGTAACAATTGAAACTAAGCTTGAAACTTATGATAATATGATAATTACAGATATAAGTATTCCAAGAACAAACGAGAATATTAATAATTTACAGTTTTCAATAACTGCAGAACAGATCAATTTCGCTTACAGTGAATTAACAGAGGTTGATGAAGACCTGTATAAAGATGATGTTAAAGACAAAGCTGTCAGCAAGAAAAACGAGGGCAAGAAAACGACAAAAGAATTAACCGGAAAAAAGTCAGAATTCAGTTCTACTTTTTATGATAAATTAGCGAAAAAAAAGAAATAATTTAGCGGTGAAATAATGGCATATATAGAAATATTTACAACACCAGACAAGGCATATTATGAGGAGAGAGTTGATCTCGAGGGTGATACTTTCAGGCTTATAATAAGATATAACACAAGGTCAGACAACTGGATGCTTGATGTTTATTCATCAGAAAATGAGGCAATAATTCAGGGAGTAAAAATGGTTCCTGGAGTATTGTTGCTAAGTCAGGTAATAAGCGACATAAAGCCGTTGGGGGATCTTTTTATTGTTCCTTTTGGAACAAAAGATGATCCCGGAAAGGACACAATGGGTAAAGATTTTATATTAGTCTATAGGGAATCAACAACATGAAGCTTTTCAACAGGGTTGCAAGATTGACAGTTTTCAGCAGGTCAGATATAAGTTTTGCTCCGCTGTTATTTGAGGGCTTCAGAATCAGCTTTAACATTGAGTATACAGAAAAATTAAAAAAAAATACAGGTGCTATATCAATTTATAATTTAAGTTCCGATACTTATAGATTTTTTCAGGAACAGGAAAAATTATCTGTAATTCTGGAATGTGGATATAATAACAATTACAATAAGATTGCAGATTGCGACGTTTCGCTTGTTAGCACAAAAAGGCAGGGTGTTGATGTTATAACAACTTTTAAGCTTGCAGATGGATTAAATGCCTTAAATTTAACCTTTAACAAAACATATTCTGCAAAAATTCCAATTAAGAAAATGGCGGGCGATTTAATATCCAGGTTAAAAGAGGCTGGAGTAAGTGTTGCTAATGATTTTAAAAACCTTTTTTCCGGGGATAACAATAACAGCTTTAGTTTTTCGGGAACAATTGAAAATGCTTTAGGCAAATTGTCAAGTGTTGCAAAATTAGATATAAGCATAACAAATAATGAATTGATAGTTTCTGAGGTTGAAAAAGGGTTTAATAATGAGGTTGTTCTGCTAACAAAGGAAACAGGGTTAATCGGGGATGTTGCTATAAAAGACAAGGGAGTTGAGTTTACTTGCCTTATTCAGGCGGGTTTAATTTATCCTAAAAAATTAGTAAAGATAACAACAAATACTTTTGATAATTATGTTTTGCCTTTAAAAATAACCTATCAGGGCGACACAAAGGGGCAAGAATGGTATATTATAGGATCAACAGAGCGGACAGGTAAAAAATAAATGAGCAGTGTAACAAAGACATTGGCAGAATTAATAACTGACAGCATCAAGGCGCAGTTGCTTGATTTGCACACTTCACTTCCCGCAAAAGTAGAGAGCTATGATCCTGCAAAACAGTTTGTGAAAGTTCAACCAATGTTACAAAGAAAGTTTGTAAATGAGGATCCTGTAAACTTGCCAATAATTGAAAATGTTCCGGTGCTGTTTTTCGGTGCAAATGCAGGAAAAAGTTTTCTGACTTTTCCAATTAAAGCCGGTGATTTGGGTTTTATATTTTTTTCAGAAAGAAGCCTTGATAAGTATCTATCTAGTAATGGTA
>Ga0272440_1004024_pt1 | contig 10694 bp, 6 predicted proteins | sample SSMMMBAug17_FD_192440 | JGI IMG/M metagenome (GOLD analysis project Ga0272440, IMG submission 192440) | Marine sediment archaeal communities from Little Sippewissett salt marsh, Falmouth, MA, United States - SSM-MMB-Aug17 | ecosystem: Environmental > Aquatic > Marine > Wetlands > Sediment ... | reverse complement strand
GTTTCTCTCATGCTTATTTTTGGTGGATGTGCTTATAATGGCAAACAAGTAAAGCCAGATACTTCCAAAATTATGTATAATAATTTAACATTTTATTTATATAATGCAGAAAGCACAATATCTTTTTCAGTTGAGGAATGGGATCAAAGTGAGGGCGTATACACGAGTAATATTAAATACATTTTTTTGGAAAAAACACATGACAAAACCCAATTTTTATTTGAAAAAAGTGACTTAAAAACATTCCAGGAAGGTAAAGATCAAACAGTTTCTATCAAGGAAAATGACGATAGTTTTTTATCTATCAAAAAATATCCCATAAATATTAATCTTTATGGTTTGAGTCAACGGCCTGAAAAGTTCAGCATGTCTTTAAAAACAGATAGAATAGGTGTTGCAAACTTATCCCACTTAAATTTTCGAGTTGATGGACAGGCACCAACGCAAGTTAAATATTTTTATCAGAAAAAATTTTTTTCAAATGTTTTAACAATAGCATTATATTTCACCCCTGCAAAAATAGACAAGCAAACAATGGTAAACCTTTCACTTGTCGGTTTTAATCAACTGAGTGGTATTGATAGAGATGAATGTGTCATTGAGTTATTAAATGATTCAGAATCAATTATTCAAACAATAAGAGTTATCAACGACACGATGATAATTCCAATAACTGCTCAAAAAGGAATAATACCCAAAAAAATTAGACTAAAAACACCTGTTAACGAGATTGTTAAAGACATTGATATGTTACTCACTAATCAACATACTTTGCATTTAGATATAAGTAAACATATCAACACAATTACTATTGTGGACGACAATGATGCGCCTGTTGAACATGTTGTGGGAGTACTATTCAGCAAAATGAATAAGCAAGTTAATTATCAAAATGTGAATACAAGCAAAGCAGAGAAAAAACGAATGGGTTTTTCATTATGGCCATCTAATTATGATGATCAAAAAAGACAAGAATTATCTCAAAACGAAAATATTATTTATGCTGATAAAACAAACAGTAAAGGTCAAATCTCTTTTTTATATGATGTGTCAAAACAAATGTTTAAAACAAGTCATCTCTACATTGATGTTGTGAAAAGAGGATTCTTGCCTATTAGAAAGAAAATATTAAATTTACAAAATAATCAATGTACGATAAAGATAGAAAAAAGACTACAAACGACAGTCTCTGAAACAGTGGTACAAAAACTTCCATGTTTTGATACATTATTACTTATTGATCAAACAACAAAGGATCCAAAAGGAATAGCATTTTATAAGGCTTTGTCTGGTGTTGATCAAATTCTTCAAAAAGTGAACTGGCCGCAATCGAATACAAAATGCAATAAAATATTCGTAGCATTTTGTTCTAATCTCTATGTTGATTATGTTCATAACTTAAACGATTTTAGGCAAAAAGCAATTAATATGCAAGATCCTCTTAATCTTTTTTTTCAGTTACAGAAGGCATTTAATTCTTTTAAAAATCAAACAAAACATGCAAATAAAATCATATATATCATATCATATGAACGCTCTCGAAATATCTCAGAAACTTTTTTAGGAGTTGTTCAGAAAGAATTACCCTCAAGGAGTAATATTTCTTTAAATTTTTTGATTGTTGGTGAGAAAGGAAATCCAGTATTAGACAAACTATCTAAAATGTATAATGGGCAGATAGGAATCTGTAACAATGAAGAAGATATAATCAAAAAACTATATCAACTATTATTTAATACAAAAGGAGATTTAACATGATTACTTATCGATTGTCAGTTATCATGATGTTTTGCTTAACATGTATAAATTTTTTTCTACTTGAAGGTGTAAGATGTGTTGTGCAAGCAGAAGAATATTTGTCTGCACCAAATCATAAATATTATAATGATCCGGATGATGTGATCAAAAGATATCAAAATGAATACGATTCTACAAAGTTTGCCAGCAAATGGATTGTTTTTGCAGATCGAGATAAAATAAATATTTATAAAACGAAATCATTGAAGCAAAAAATCGCTCAGGCTAATTTTTTAGATCGATTTATGGTCAAGGATTGGAAGAATGATGCTATTCAAGTTGAACAACAAGGCCATACTTATAAAAAAATTGTCGGTTGGGCAAATATTCATCAATTTGTATTACTTTCTGAAGCCTGGAAGACAAAGGAAAGAATAACACACAAGGCTGTCCTTGTAAACATTGAAAAATTATCAAGATCGGCACAAAGTTTGAAACTTAACCCATTACGTTCTCCAGGTGGATTAGATAACTTGCATGCTGATCCACTCCATATTTATAAATTTGCTTTTATTTATAAGTATGACAATACAATGTCAGAACCGTATGTGCTTGTTGGTGTCAGGCCTAGATTTATACGCTTGGATACAAAAGAGAAGTCTGAAAGAAATATTAAAAATGTAATAATTGGATGGATTCCCCAAAAAAGTATGTTGATATGGCATACACGTGAAGCATTGGAATTGAACCCAGATAGAAACATACCTGCTTATTTTTTTACAAAAAAGGAATACCCTGTCCCGTATTATCAGAATTTTTCAGTGGCAAACAAATACCCTAAACCTGTTTGCAGCATTATTCCTGGTTGTTATAACGAGGAAGATGTCTTAGTCATCACAAAAGATATTGGAAAAAAAATTGATAGAAGGTTAAGAGATTCAAAGGAATTGCCCTATGTTATTTTAGAAAAAAATAACGACCCGCATAAACCTTTTAAAATTGGACTTCCCAGTATTTCTGTTAATATTCCAAAAATACTCAGAACTGTTTCAAAGGAGTTGGATATTGTTTTTCTCATTGATGCAACAATGAGTATGGAACCATACTTTGATCATACCAGCAGAATTGCTGAAAGTTTTATGAAAACATTTAAAGATAAAGATGAAGATGTTCGTTTTGGGGTAGCAGTATATAGAGATTATAATCATAAATACAAACCTCGAGATGATAACCATAAACAGGAAGTTTTTGAAATACTTGTGGACTTAACAAAAGACATTCAACGTATTAAAAGAAATCTGACGAATAAAGTAAAGACCATACCGGAATCAAGTGACTGTGATATAAATGAAAAGGATCCAGCATTATATCCAGAGGCTGTTTTTCAAGGTATTAAAAAATGTATTCTTAATATGGACTGGAATAGTCGAAATGATGCGCGACGTTTAATTATACACATTGGTGACGCTGGAAATCATTCCCGTGGATACGATCATATTGATGAAAACGATCTCGCAAGGCTTTTATATCAGGAAGATTTTTCATATTCCGCTATATTATTACTGGATGAAAAAGATGAATTAAAAGAAAGAATAAAAGCAAGAGATCAGTTTTATTTAGAAATGAAAAAAATAATTGATCTAACAGAAAATGGATGGATTAAAAATCATCCGACGATCTTTAACAAAAATCAACAAAATATGAAAGACCATCCATCAGAGATTCAAGAATATAACAACCTTCAGGTATCCCAATATCCACTATATAATCGAGGACGTTGGGTTTTAACCAGTGTCAATACTACAGGTGGGTATGAACAAACAGTAAAAGAGCGTATTGAGAGTTTATCAAAAGAGCTTAAACATAAAATGGCTGTGATAAATAATTTGCTGAAAAATGTCAGGTCTAAGAAAAAACAGAAAAATATCGTCAATTATTCTTCAAACCAACACAAACATCAACTTGAAGCCAGTATTATACAGAGATCAATTAAAAAGATCGGTGAAGAGATGTTGAAACAAATTGCTGATGGAGATGATAAGATAAGAAAAAGAGCACTGCAGATTGTAAATAAACAAGATCTGGAGAATGCTACTCGGTACGTTCAGAACAATCGAAAGACATTAGATGCCGTACAAAAAAATTCGTTGGACCAAACGATTATTAAAATTGGAAAAAGTGAATTCTGGCCCTATATGAAAAAGAATGCACAGTCTTTTTCAACTGCCTATGTATTATATAATGTAAAACAAAACGAATTATTTAATAAAGTTGTTTTACTCACAAGAAAAGAAATCGAAGATATGTTGGAACCGCTTTTAGATTTCCGTGATAAGCTTAATGGCGAAATTGAAAGAAAAAATATTGTTAAAATCTTAAAGTCTTTTATAACACATATACCTGGAGAAGTGGATGATAAAACAACAAGTTTTGAAGACCTGTATTACTGGCAGCAAGGTATTTCTCTACAGCATAAGCATGACCTTCTAAAACTCCCAATCGAGGACATAGAACTTGGTATAGAAGATTTCAAAGCAAGTAAAATTGAAACCTTACAGATAGAACTATCCAACACACTGGCCAATCTTGAGACGATTTACCACACAAAACCAAAAGGGGATTTTCAAGTTTATGGTATTACTTATTATTGGATACCTGTAGATTATCTTTTATAAATGTGAAATCAAAATGAATTATTCTAAATTTTTCAAAAAATTAATTGTTAAACGTGATTTTAAGCCTGTTAAAGGGCAAATGGGAGGTTTTGAACATTTTTTTCAATGTCATTTACCTCTTTATGGAAGTATGTTCTTATTGTTCGTCTTATGTTCAGCGGGCTTGTTCAGTATTGTTTATTACATCGAAACCAAACAACATGTAGAAACCCTTAAAGATGACCCTTTTGTATCTGCAATTCGAGTAGAAGATGCAAGTGAGCGGAAAGAATTTGACCAACTTAAGACCACGCTTTTTTATGATGAAAATAGAAACAGGTTTATTCGGACAGAACCGAATGAAAATCCGGAACGACATAAACAGATTCAAAAACAAGCTCAAAACAACACACATATCATTCCTGTTGTTAAAGCCGTTTTGCCTTACAAACGTACTGGACTATTGTTTTTTGAGAAAAACGTCAATGAAAAACCTGATTATCGCTTTGGAGTCATTACACTTCCTGTTTTAGATCAGTCTTCTGATACCAAGGCAGGTCAAATTAATAAATGGATTCAAAAGCAACTCATTTATAATAATAATCTTTATTTTAATATCCATAACTATAAGACTGGCATTATTATATCAAATGCATGTTTAAAACGCCTGAAATATGAAGGTTTACCTGAAAATATTCGATTTTTATACAGAGAAACCCCTTTGCTGAAGAGTCGAAAAAAGAGAGGGATATACCATAGTTCAAAACTTAGTTCAGATGAAAAATATGAATTCACAATGGAGATCCCGGTCGTAAATATCGCAAAAAGTTTACCTGGTGAAGATGCAATTGTCAGTGAACAATGTTATGAACTTGTTATCAAAAAAAATCTTCTGAATTCTTCTTTACCAGCTAATTCTCTATGGATAAAATATAATTCTGACAATCGCCAGGTAATTGAAAAACATATTATACCACAAATTATGCAAAAGTATGATGCAAAAGAAAGCACACATGACGCCCAAAACAAGCGCTTGATCATTCGTTTTAAAATTGATGGAAGCCCAAGCATTTTTGCATTGAATAAATATATAGACCAATTAAAGAAAGCGCAAAATATTTTTTTTGAAACAACAACACACCGGGTCTTACCTGCAATTGAATCACCTTTAAAAGCCCCTGATAGTCGGGTAAGTGGTGCATTTGTTTTTTTGAATAATCATTCCGGGATACTTAAAAGAACGGACCAGTTGATCCGCATTTTAAAAGAAGATAAAAAAATGTTGGTGGATTCTCATCAAATGATGACACTTAAAAAATATCAGAATGACCTGTATACGTTTTTTAAAAGTGCCATATATTTTGGTTTATGTATTGGCGGAATTATTTTTTTATTTATTTTTATCACTTTCAATCTCTTGCTTCAAACGAAAATGCACGATATTGGTATGATGAAAGCAATGGGTGCAACATCTTCAGTCATTCGAAAAATTTACAAACTGGAAGCTTTTTATATGATTTTTTATCCCCTTTGTTTGTCAATATTCACAATATTCTGTTATAACTTTTTTGTACCTGCATTTCAACTCTCCATAGATCTTATTCTGTATATTCTCATTTTTTCAATAAGTATTATTTTATGTGCACTTTGGGGAGCAAAAATTGCTGTAAGACATGTTGTTGCTCAGGCACCATGTAAACTTATTTCATACCGCACATGAAAGGGCTCTCTTATGAGTATAGATTGGATTTTTAAAATTCATCATATGAAAAAATCATATTATCCATCCAAATGGTGGTGGCAGAGAAAAAAACAATCTTCAGCATCAATTCATTTTAGAAATCTGGAGATTAAGAGAAATTCATTAACTGTCTTTTATGGAAAAATCGGCATTGGTAAAACCTCATTACTAAATATCCTTGGATTAATGGATAACAAAATTTTTACTGATAAAGAAGAAGTGTTTTTTAACATGATTTCTCAAGAAGGATTGACAGGCCATCGCTATTCAGAATTATCTCTTTTTGATAAAGAACAGATCAGAAATCGCTATTTTGGATTTATGTTCCAGCATGATCATTTAATTGATAAGTTAACAGGCTGGGAAAATATTGCGATTCCTTTATTGTTAAAAGATCCAACTAAATCATTATTTGCTGCAAAACAGGAAATCAAAACATTGTGTCAGCAAATAGGTTTTAATGACATGATTCATAAGGATCAAAAAAAAAGTCTTCTTGATCGTAGTCCTTCAACCTATTCAGGCGGCCAACGACAAAGAAGTGCTTTGCTCCGTGCAATTATTCATGACCCTGAAGTCATATTTGCAGATGAACCTTTTGCATCAGTTGATGCCGAGGTCATTAAGCAAATATTAATAACATTTTATCGTAAAATTCACGAAGGAAAAACGATTATTATGGTTGTCCATGATACCTATATGCACTACTTTGATGATTCAAAAAAATTTATTAATATTCATAATATTCAAGATTTTATTAATAATTAATAACTATACAAAACAATAAATTATAAAGGTGAGCGCATGTCAGATACAACAAAACAAGAAAGCAAATCAGAGTCCCAATTGGATGAAGGTCAATCCACCAAAAAACAAAATGATTTTATCTCTGATGATAACTTAACATCAAATGAAAGATCATACATACAATCATTATTAAAGCCAATCTCAGAAAATGAACCTGTTGGAAAAGATCCATATATTGAAGATTCCTATAGTGCCATAGAGTCTGAAATAAAATCATTAATCAGGAAAGGGGAAAAAGAAAACAGTCTTGTTGACTGGCAGAAAGCAAAAAAATTAATTGAAAAAGCACTGATGGATAAACAAAAAAATTTGAAACTGGCGAGCTGGCTTTTGGATTGCCATATTGTTTTGAATTCTTTTCATGGGGCTTTTCTTGGTGTTTATATTTTTAATGAAATTTTTGATAATTTTTGGCAAGACTTTTATCCAAAAGACAATACTTTAGAAAAGGAAAAAGATAATGTACCCAATTTTATAGACATAAATGATAATTTAATACAAAAAATTCAATTACTGCCAATTACAGAAAAATATTCTGGGTATGAGTATAACTTTTTTAAATATTATGAATCGCGTGATATTGCGTATGAAAAAGACGTAATCAATAAGCATCAAGATGTACTTGATGAAGCTAAATATAAATATCGCATGGATAGAATTAATGAGGGAAAATTAACTCCTGAAGCATTTGACGAAGCAGTTAATTTATCTTCTTTGGACTTTTATGATCGTATTAAGAAGGATCTTGATTTATTTCTTCTGCAGATTGACAGACTGGACAAACTGATTGATCAGCATTACACAAACAAAAAAGATGTACCTGGAATGAATGATTTACAAAAAAATATTGAAACCTTGCGTATGCCAATTATAACTTTTATTAATAATAAACGCGCTCATGAACTGTCTGAAACAAACCAGAAGGAACAAACTCAATCTAAGGAACAAATTTACCAAAAAAATATGATAACTGATCCAATACAGTCTGAAAATTCAGCACAATCAATCATGATTTCACAAAACTTTCAACCCCCTGTTCATCCAATGGAAGATCCTTATCAGGTAGAAATAAATTTATGGAATGAAATCAAAGCTGATGCGAAAGAAAAGCTAAAAAAGAATGATTTAAGTTATATTTTAAAAGAACTTCATAAACGTTCTGAATATTCTCCATCCCTGAGAATTAAACACCAGTTTCAATTATTGATGGCACAACTTTGTATTGAAGCAGGAAAAAAAGAACTGGCCCGACCGATTGTATTTCAATTAAATGAAATTATTGAAAATGAAAAAGTTTCAACACGTATCATAGATTGGGAAGCATCATCCTGGATTGCTGATGTTTATGATACGTTTTATAAATGTATCGATATTGAAAGCGAAGAACAATTAAAGACAGATTTACAGATTAAAATTTGTAAATCCGATGTCACAAAATTGATGTAATTATTTAGGAGGAAACATGCCTGAAAGTATTCAACATAAAATAACCAGAAATCGTAAGCCCCGTGTTCATATAACATACGATGTCGAAATTGGAGATGCAAAGGTTAAAAAGGAAATTCCTTTTGTGGTGGGAGTTATTTCAGATCTTTCCGGAGATAATATTCCTGAAAATGACTCTGAAAATAAGAACAATTTAATACCTTACAAAGAAAGAGAATTTCAACTGGTGGACCGAGACAATTTTAATGATTTTTTTGGGGGTAAAAATGGAATAAAACCAAAACTGAAATTAGAAGATGTAGAAATTGCCCTTGCGGATAAACCTGCTGATATTGAACTTGATTTTAATTCAATTGATGATTTTCATCCGGATCAATTAATAAAAAATATTCTTGATTCTGATTCAGATGCACCGATAGAAAGCAGCCTGAAAAAATTGGCTCAAATTAAAGATTTGTTGACTGAGTTTAAAGATCGAATCAAAAAGGAAGATTCTGTTGGTGAAGCTTTAGATGAAATGATTAACGCCACAATGGCATATCATAAATCATCTGATCACTAATTGAAGGTTTAAAAGAACCTGACAATTTTACATATCAATACAAATTTGGAGGATAATAAAATGTCGCAACCTTCACAACAAAATGACCAGGAAATCGTTCAAAGTAATAGTGCTGAAAAGGACTCCTTAACCATGATCCTGGATCAACAAGAAATTATGAAAAAGGAGAAAGTCGAAGGCTTAATTAATATCGAATCACTGTCTAAAGAGAAAATAGATAGAGAATCCAGAGAAAAAGCTGTTAAGGAATTGGCACTTGCTGTTATTGGGCACATTGAAGCACTTACTGAAACTTTCTCAAAAACTGATGACAAAAACAAAAGACTTAAAGAAGAATCAGAATATTTTAACAAGACTGCTCTCATTGATAAAGCCATTCAAAAAGTTGAGGAGCAAATGGGAGATATTCTCAATCAAATTATTCATCATGAGAAATTTCAAAAATTAGAATCTTCGTGGTTAGGTTTAAAAAATCTGATATTTAATACTGAAACCAGTGAAAGATTAAAAATAAAGATTTTTAATGCACAAAAGAAAGAATTGCTGCGTGATATGAAAACTGCGAAGGATTTTGACCAAAGCACATTATTTAAAAAGGTGTATGAAGATCAATTTGGTACATTTGGTGGAGAAGCTTTCGGCGTTCTGATCGGAGATTATGAATTTACTTACAGCAATTTAGATCTGGATCTTTTAGAAGGTGTTTCAGGTGTTGCAGCATCAGCGCATGCACCATTTATTGCTTCTGCATCAAAAGATCTTTTTGAGTTTAAAAACGAATTTGGTGAAATTACTACAATAAAAGACTTTAGAGAGCTTCCTGAAATTCGGGATGTTGAGAAAATTTTTGGTAGTGTTAAGTATGCACGTTGGAATTCGTTTAGAAAATCAGAAGATTCAAGATATGTTGCCTTAACGCTTCCTCATGTTCTCATGCGGCTGCCTTATGGAGAAGATAATCCTGTTGAGCGATTGAGTGATTTTAAGGAAGATTTAACAGAACACGATAATTACTTATGGGGAAATACAGCATACATTTTGGCAGAACGAATTACTGATGCATTTTCTAAAAATGGATGGTGCGCTGCTATTAGAGGTGTTGAGGGCGGCGGTTTGGTGGAAGGTTTACCTTTATATACCTATAATGTTGATGAAAATACAATTATACAAAAATGTCCAACGGAAATGCAAATAACTGATCGTAAAGAGAAAGAATTGTCTGATCTGGGATTAATACCATTAGTTCATTGTAAAAATACAGATTATGCGGCTTTTTTTGGCACACAAACTTTAAATAAACCCACTGTCTATGATACCCCTCAAGCAACTGCAAATGCAAGATTATCCTCTCAGCTTCAATATATTTTGTGCGTATCTCGCTTTTCACATTATTTAAAATCTATGATGCGAGATTTAACAGGTGCCTTTATGTCTGTGTCTCAAGTTGAAAAATATTTAAATCGATGGCTGAATCAATATGTTTGTCTTGACGACGAAGCCGGGCAGGAAATAAAAGCACAGTTCCCATTAAGGCAAGCCCGTGCAGATGTCGCTGAAATCCCTGGAAAACCAGGATGTTATAATGCAACAGTATATTTAAAACCTCATTATCAACTTGAAGAATTGACTGTTTCTATGCGGTTGGTGTCTGAATTACCACCACCTGCAAATAAGAAATAATGATTGGTAATGTATTATTTATAATAACTTAATAATTAAGGAGATATAACATGGGAATGGATGCTTT
>Ga0272440_1004023_pt1 | contig 10694 bp, 6 predicted proteins | sample SSMMMBAug17_FD_192440 | JGI IMG/M metagenome (GOLD analysis project Ga0272440, IMG submission 192440) | Marine sediment archaeal communities from Little Sippewissett salt marsh, Falmouth, MA, United States - SSM-MMB-Aug17 | ecosystem: Environmental > Aquatic > Marine > Wetlands > Sediment ... | reverse complement strand
AAATTGTTAAAGGTTTCGTGATTTCAATCACGCCCGATGGCTTTATTTTGAAATGGCAGGTGCTATCTTTTTTCCTTTTATATAGTTATAATTATGGTGGATGCTTTTTTGCGTCAGTGAATTTTTTTTATAGTTGAAACGTTTCTCTCTTATCCCCTTTTTTATAGTTATCATTATGGCGGACGATTTTTTGCGTCAGTGAAAAAATTTTTTTAATTTTTTTTGATATGCGCATTTTTAAACTATCCTCTCTTTTTTTATGGTCATTATCTTCATTTCACTCTTTTAGTCATTCTGACCATCTTAACTTTTTCCATATTTCAGACCTTTCCATATGAAAACCCCTCTATACTGCTTTCAAAACTGAAACCTGGCCAGGTTTCTTATAGAAAATGCTTATAACCAGACTTTCCATGTAATGGATTGGCTATCGGAAATAGGCAATGTTTGAAAGGAGGGGTTATGAAATTGTTTATCTTGTTCAGTTGTTTTCTACTATGAATATTCCATAAGGAGTCATCGTGTACTTAATTAAGCAACTGTTATTGCAAGTTTTTATTCATAATTATTTAAACAAAGGAGTATTTTTATGAAAAGGTTAATTTTATTTCTATCTTGTATATTCATACTTGTATTCTCATCACTTTCGATTGCAAGGCCAATTGAAATTGATAATGATGATCAAGGCATGCAAAAAGATTCGGGAGGGTATTGGTGGTCAGTACAAAATCATTATGGTTTTTATACAAGGGCCATTGATAATCATTTCGTTTATACGTTTAATGAAAGCAATGATACGCAAAAAGCGACCTGGACCCATAGTGATTTTACCGGAACAAAAAGGTTTAAGGTTGAAGTACATATCCCAAATCCGGATGCCTTTGACCCCACACCCAGTGGGTACCCATATGTATCTAATTATGTGCCAACTACGAATGCCAAATACTACGTTTATGATGCGTATGGGCAAAAACATTACAAAAGTATCAATCAGGCAACTCAGCATGGCTGGATTGAGCTTTGTACAACTGATTTCTATAATTATGTCAAGGTTAAGCTTGGAGATGGGACGGGTGAATCCCCTAATCACAAGTACTGCATTGCATATGATGCGGTTCGAGTGACTGAAATCATAATAACGAAACCGGATATGATTGTTGAAGATTTATGGACAGATCCTTCAAAGCCTACACAATCATATCGCACCAAGTTATACGCAAAAATCAAAAATATTGGAGACGCCACTGCATCCAGTATTACGTTGAAATATTATATCAATGGCAGCTACGTTGGTCAGGATACTCACAGCAGTCTATCACCTGGTAGTACTCAAACTGAATATTATTCCTACTATAATTTTAGCGCTGGTGGCAATCATTCCTATAAAGTTGTGATTAACTCAGTATCCGGGGAGACAAACACTTCGAACAATGATAAAACAACAACTGTTTCTGTTACAGAACTGCCATATATCACTGCATCGCCAACAACTGTATATTGTCGATCATCAGGAGAAGAAGAGTCCTCAAATATTTCTTCGAATGTTTCCTGGAGTGCCAGCGATAATAGCAGCTGGATTTCAACGCGATCATATAGTAGTCGCGTTAATATTACCTGCCAAAATAATTCTTCTACTTCTCAACGTTCTGGCAGAGTGACTGTTTCAGGAAGTGGTGCTTCTGCTTATATTGATGTTGTTCAGGAAGGTGCGCCAAAGAAATTAAGTGTCAGTAGATCCTCAGTGACTTTGAATCATAGTGGCGGCAACGAAGCGATTGATGTCAGTTCGAACATTAGTTGGAATGTCAGTGAGTCCCTAAGCTGGCTTTCTGTTGTGCCTTCAAGCGGCTCAAACAATAGCTTTTTTCAGATCAACTGCAATTCAAATTCATCAGTCAATGAACGCAGCGGTACTGTCACTGTTTCTGGAAGCGGCCTTTCCAAGCAAATTCAGGTTACCCAAAGAGGCGCACCTGCAAAAATAGAGCTCAGTCCAACTTCAAAAAACTTCTCACATAGTGGTGGAAATTCATCTATTAACGTCACCGCAAATATCAGTTGGAATGTTAACGAGAGTTCAAGCTGGCTATCAGTCAGTAAATCAAGTAATTCTTTCTCTATACAATGTGATTCAAACGCAACAACAAGTCAACGAAGTGCGACCATTACTGTTTCAGGAAGTGGTGTATCCAAACAAGTTAGGATTACACAAAGTCCTGCTCCAGCCAGGTTAGATGTCAGCCCTTCAACAAAGAATTTTAGCGAAAATGGTGGAAATGCAACGATCAATGTCAACGCAAACATTAACTGGACAGTCTCCGAAAATGTAAACTGGTTAGCTGTTAGCAAATCAAGCAATTCATTTTCTGTTCAATGTGACCCAAATAACACCATCAACCAACGCAGTGCAAGCATTACTGTCTCGGGTGGTAGTTTGTCCAAACAGGTTCAAATTATTCAAAGTCCGGCTCCTGCCCGCTTGATAATTAACCCGGCTTCAATAAATTTTTCTAATTTGGGTGGCAGTGAAACTATACAAGTAGATGCGAATATCAATTGGAATATCGTCACAAATTCAAAATGGCTTTCTGTGAATCCATCCAGTGGAAGCAATTCAGGTCATTTTTCTGTAAACTGTTCAGTTAATTCAAGCATAAATAAACGTTCTGGAACGATATCTGTATCTGGTGGTGAAAAATCAGTCAATATCCAGGTGACTCAGGAAGCCATGGAAGCCAAACCCATGATATCGATTGAACCATCCGTTCAATCTGTGCCTGCAAACGCGGGGTCAACATTATTTGATATTGGTAATTCGGGCACAGGAACATTGAATTGGGTGGCAGAAGTTGAAAAAGGGGCAACATCGTGGCTGTCTATTAGTCAACCGGTTTCAAGTTCAAACTCAGGCAGTATTCTTGTCAATTTTGAAAGAAATGATCATGCTCCCCGAACCGGTCAAATAATTGTTTCATCAACTGAGGCAGAGAATAGTCCGGTAACTGTAGAAGTCGCACAAGATCAATTTCCAAGGGGTTCTGTTTCTGTATGCATTTCTCCCCAGGAAGCAGTTGATTCTGGCGCAAAATGGTCAACCGATGGGACGCTTTGGATTGAACATAATGTATTGAAAACACTTCCAACAGGTTTATATTCAATTCAATATAAACCGATCACCGGATGGCAAACACCACCTGTCCAGAACATCACAGTCACTGACAGTGAAACATTAGAAATTACAGCCCTTTACTCTAAGAATGATCAGAATGGATGGCAAGCAAAAATATTGGCCAGTGGTGAAAAACTAAAGGGTGCAAGTGAATGTGATGTTATCATTGGAGTTGCTGATGAAGCAGTCCGGTTAGAAACACCGCCTTCACCACCACCTGAATATTCAGTGGATCTTAAAGTGTACCCTGAAAGCCTGGATGAGGAATATCAAACACTCATCTATCAGAATAATCAAAAGGCTTATCGGTGGTATCTTGGAATTAACCCTCATGGCAATCTCTTACCCTTGGCTCCACGAAAATCAACATTAAGCTGGAATCCCACAAACTTTAGCCCTGATGGCTTCTATCAACTCAGAAATGGCTTGGATGGCCGCATTGTTGTTAATGATATGCGTACCATCACCAGTTATGATGTTACAGGTCCAAATAGTGTTCAGTTTTTTACTGTTACCTGGGGATTTAATATCAGTGTAGAAATGGACTTATCAGCTGGGTGGCATCTGATATCGATTCCTTTTATACCTGAAGATAACTCCTTAACAAGCCTCTTTCCTGATGCATCAGTCGCCTATAAATTTGATGGCCGATATGAACTGGCAGACTCCCTTGAGCCTGGCCTGGGGTATTGGATCAAGCTAAAAGATGGTGGCGTATATCATTTTAGTGGTCAAGATTTTGTTAATTATTCCAAAAAATTGGAATCAGGATGGCACCTTGTTGGTGCTGTTAATGGTTCTGCCAGGCCAGGTCCAGACCATTGCATTTCAGTGATCTATGGGTTTAATCAATCTTACTATCCCACAGAAATTTTTGAAGCTGGAAATGGCTATTGGATTAAACTTACTCAGTCTACTGATTTAAAAGTCGGTGTACAATAATTTGTAATCAAAAGGCCTTGCAATAATTCAGCAAGGACTTTTTTCTATCCATTTATTGGAAAGGAGTCAAAAATGAAAAAGACTTTATTTATCGGTTTATTTATGCTGCTCACTGTCAATATGGCTTTTGCCGGGTGGGTTGCCAAGGTAAAAATAACAGGTGAAGATTATCAAAGTGCTGTTAAAGAAGGAGATTGTATCATTGGGGTAAATGCTCAGGAAGAATCCATTGAAGCTATAACGATGGACCCGCCTGAATTTACTGCCAGTCTAAAAATGTATGATCAATCATCAACTGGGCAGTATTACAAACTCGTGTATGCAGATACCAGTGATGAATTTCTTTGGTACCTGAGTATTGATCCAAATGGTAACGTAGGTTCTATCTTTGCCCCAAGAACGGCTATACTTTCATGGGATCCATCAGATTTTGATCCAAGTGGTACTTATCAGCTCATAGATATCTCTGGTACTGTGATCGTAGACGATATGATCAATACATCAGAATACAGCATTACCAGTGCCATTGAACAGAATTTCAAGATTGTGTTCACCCCTGGTGGCATTGGGAACAAACCACCTGTTCTGGGTTCATTGTCGAATATTATTGTGGACGAAGATGCCGACAGCATGACAATTGGTTTCAATATTTCTGATCCTGATGGTGACGATGTTGTTGTGAACGTAGAAAAGAACACCAACAAAAGCTTGGTAACTGCTGAACTTACCACAGAATCATCACTAATGCTAAGTTTTACCAAAGATCAGTCTGGCTTTGCCCGAATTACACTGAAGGCTTCTGATGGCAAAGCAACTATTTCGGAAATGTTCACAGTTACAGTAAATCCTGTGGATGATGCACCTTTTGTCAAAAATCCCATAGCAGATGTTTCTGCTGTCAAAGATGATGAAAACATGACCATTTCTTTAAACTCAGTGTTTTCGGATATTGATAATGATGACGATTCAATTGTCAAAACGGCTCAATCAAAAAATCCGGACCTGGTTCAGGCATCCGTTACAGGCAATGTCTTAACCCTTGATTTCCAAACCGGACAAACAGGTATTACTTCAATTGATGTCATTGCCACATCCAATGGTATTACATGCTCTCACGTTTTCAATGTAACTGTTTCTTCTGGTGAAAGTGTTCAAATTAATTTGCCTGATATCAAAGATATTTCTGGTGCATTTTTTACTGTTCCAATCAGTCTGGTCAATCCAGATAATGTTAATATTAAAAGTCTGGATTTATCAATCAAGGCAGAGACAGGTGCACTAAAATATGTTGAGGCGACACTTGATGGCGGTATCCTTGCGGATAATTATAATTTGTTTGACAGTTCCTTTGGTGATGAAATTTTCCTTTCAATCAGTTTTGATCGCCAGGCTATGATGAATTCCAGTGGACCGATTGTGAATGTAAAATTTCAGTTAACTGGTGAACCTTGCTCAAGCAGTAACCTGGTGTTTACAGAAGCTGTGCTTAATGAAGACCAGGTTAACGTGATCAATAGCACAGTTAAGGTTACTTGTGACATTAGCTGTAAAGATGGTTCCATTACAACTGATGAAGATACTGTGGTATCCGGAGACCTTTCTGAATTGGTTACAAATCCAGATAATGTTGATATTTCTTTTTCAGTACAACAAGCTGAACATGGTTCGATAGAATATTGCAGTTCATCTGGAAAGTTTCAGTATACGCCAAATACTGATTTTTATGGATTAGATTTATTTGTTTTTGAAGTCAGTGATAACAACTATGCTCCAGTCACTGGAACGATCAAAGTTACTGTAATGCCGGTGATTGATGCACAAATCAATCTGGGTTCGCAATGTGTTTCTGGTTATCCAGGAAATAAATTGCGTGTGCCTGTCAATATTGTTTCTGATTCTCCTGTTTCAGAAATCAATTTTACTGTCACGTTTGACTCGCAATATCTGTCTGCAAATGATGTTCAAGTTGTTCAGGGATATGGATTCACTGCAACAACAGACAAACAAAATAACTATTTGGGTGTTATCCTTTCGGCTGAATCAGCAACGATTGTTTCACCCACTGTCGCTGAAATTATCTTTGCGGTTGCACCAGGCACGCCAGCAGGATACACCGGTGTTATGGAAATATCCAATAACGCATCTGTCAATGGAGTTGGTGCGGAAGTAAATAATGGGTGTTTTGAAATAATTGGCCAAACACTGACCGGTCGGGCAATATATTTTAAAGAAGCGCGACCTGTTCCAGGAGTTGTTATTACAGCACAATCCAGTTTACAAATCTATACCACCCTAACAAATAATAATGGCGCATATACGATCACTGGCCTCCAGCCTGGACAATATTTAATTTCTGCCGCCAAGCAGGACGATTTAGATGTGGGACTTTCTCCCAGTGATGCATCGTTTATCTGTCAATATATGGTGAAAATTCGATCTCTGGATTGTTATGAAATGGTCGCAGCGGATACCAGCAGAAATGGAAAAGTATATTCGATGGATGCATCTGAGATCGTGTTGTATCTGTTATCCATGCAGACATGTATGAATAATGACTGTAATCATTGGACCTTTCTTAAACCAGATTCTTCAATTGAAGGATGTGATGGAGACTGCAAAATTGCCTATACATCAACGCATTTGGTGAACATTACAGACAATCAGTCGGCTCAAGACATCAATTTTATTGGGATCAGGCTCGGCGATGTGACAGGAAATGCCAGTTTTAATAAAGAGATAACAACGATGCAGCAATTTACGAAGTCATACAGCATTCCTGTGATTCAAGGAGAAGATGTATCCATACCTCTCAAGGTAAATGAATGGATAACATTATCTGGTATGAATCTAACACTGATGTACGATAGCAAAATGCTTGAAGCCAAAAAGGCAACGCTTGAAAATGGAGAGTTGCAACATCACGATTATTCTGTTCTAACCAATGCGCGAACACCTGGAAAACTCCATGTGATTGCCTTTGGTCGCTCAAATCTCGCAACAATTGAGGGAAACGTATTAGAACTGAATTTTAAAGCACTTGCTTCAGGAAATGCCAGTCTTTCAATTGTTGATTTCTCTTGTAATGAATCAGAGTGTAATGGTGAATTGAGTTTCGATGCCATGAATGCATTCTAATAATTCATTCTAATCATAAAACCAGAAGGTGGAGTGGTGTTCTGCCTTCTGGTTAACATAGAATCAATATACTATAGGAGAAATTATGAGATATACAACCACAATGATCATTTTTTTTATATTTGCAAATTTGGCCTATGGAGAGAATATCCCTGTATACAAAAAAGAAACCTTAACTTTCCCTGTCATTTTGGAAGAACAACGACCAGATGAGATAAAAAGTATCGATATGATCATGTCATTTCATCCATCCTTCTTTCGCATTACTCAGGTTTCACTGGCCGGGGGGTTGCTTGAGGAAGGTTATGTTTTGACCTGGCGTGTAGACAAAAATGTTTTAAATGCATCTGTCATAATAGATGATATTTTCCTGGCCAATGGCACAGGAATTGTGTTCAACATTACCGGGCAAGTTATTGGAGATATATTTCAAACAGGCCAGTTTCAGATTGATTCATTTGTCCGAAATGAAATTCAGGTATCCGCAGTGTTTGTGTTTCAGAATAATCCATATGATGCTCTGTCCTTGATTGCGACACCCTGTGATGGTATTTCAAATAATAAAATTGGTATGGAAGATGCGATCTTTCACTTTAAAGTTCTTTCAGAAATAATCTCACAGGATAAGCATCACTGCACCATTACTTTGGAATCATTGATTGATATTCTTCGCACACTGACCAATAATTTCTATGCCTTTAAAAACATGGCGCAAACGCCTGTGGAGAAGAATCCTCCAAGGAAATATCATGAATTGCGTGCAGGCAAGGAAAGACCGACACTCTATATAGAAAATGATGAAACAATCATTTTACCCGTTGTTTTAGATCAGAAAATGGAAATATGGGGTGCGCATATTCAAGTGCAACTGAACCCATCTGTGTTTAAAATCAACAATATATCACTGGCAGATAGCATTCTTTGGGGACAAAATTATCGTCTGAACTATAATTATGTAAATGATAATTTGACGATCCTTATCTACGCGAAAAAATATTTTGTGAATGGAAAAGGACCGCTTGTTTATATTACTCTTGATACTACTGTAGACAAGTCTGCAATAGAAACGATTGAAATGAGCAGGTTTGATTGCAGTGAAACGAATATGTTAGATAACAGTGGTATTTTTTTTCAAGAGGCATTGTATCGCAGTCTTGATATTTCTATTCAACATTCTCCAGAAGAAGACAATACACTAGAAAATAATCCCCAAACATATACTGGAACGATTTCAGGGATTGTTACCAGAAGTGATGGCACACCCATTCACCATGTTTCAGTGCTGGTTACTTCTAAATCCACAGGAATAGAAAGGGCCGGATTAAGTAATCATCTTGGCCAATTTTTGGTTTCAGATATCAAGGCATATCAAAATGATGTGCCTGTCGATGATTATATCGTGACTGTATTTCATCAGAATTATCCTTCCCAATCAAAACAATATTATCAAGATGGTGACTTTGTTAATTTTGTATTTTCAGATTTATGTATTTCAGGATCAGTGGGGGATATAGATGGTAACGATATTCCCCAAGGTCTTTTGGTGAATGTACTGCTTTTTGAAGCCAATGTTCAAAAACCTCCCATGAAACAACTGACAGAAAGCACACACCCGAATTTTGAGTTTACAGGAGTGGATTCAAATAAAAGGTATCAACTTCTTTTTCATATCAATGGTACGTCTGTGAAACAGTGGGCAGGAGATAATTACCAGGGAAAGGCCCTTCATCTTAGACATGATGCTGCCTTATTGAGGGCAGGTGAGACAGTCCCTTTTCAATTTAATGACAAATGGCTGGAGAATATAGAATGAAAGCAATCCTTATTATTATCGCAATATTGCATGCAAACATGGTCTTTTGTGAAGATCAAATGCATGTTGAGAATCTGAAGTCGGAAACACATGCAATCAACCAGTCATTGGCCTATACACAGATCCTGATGACATGGGACACGCCAGTGGCATATTCACAGCTGGATGGCTATTTTATGGCATTCAATCAAAACAAAGATTACCAATTGGACAACACAAACACTACTGGAGCGCCATATCCGGGAAACAGCCGATTGTTGAATTGCTCTGGGGATGATGATGTCTATTATTTTCATATTGCACCTGCGTATTTTGATTTTAATATATTTGAATATGTTATGGGGCAAACCTCAACAAAGGGTCCATATCTCATTGATACGGTCACGAATAATGTGGATCAAGCAGCACCATCAGCAGCCATCACATTAAGTTCGGTTACAAAAGAAAATGTTTTTATCGTTGATCTGAAATTTAATGAAGTGGTTACAGGTTTTGAAGTGTCAGATCTCACTGTGAGCAATGGCAGAATTTTATCATTTATTCCAGATGATATTCATCCAGAAAAAAATTTCAGACTTGAAATTAAACCTATTTTTGATGGCCTGGTGAAAATTTATATTCCAGAAGGTGTTGTAAGCGATATTGCTGGAAATTTGAATGTATCTTCAAGCCTGACTTTACAATATGGCACTTATTCTGTTCCAGCTTTAAATATCTGGGGGATTGCTTTTTTTATGCTTGCCCTAATTTTGTCCAATAAATATGCGACTGTGAAGCATTATTGATTATTTTACCTAAAAAAATGTTGCTACCATTCCATAGGTTTTATTTTTGTTGCGTGCATGTTCCCAAAAAATTTTCTATTGCTTGACAGAGAGGGGGTTGACTTGATAACTGATTATTTCGTTCGGGTAACAATTGGACCGATTCGTTCGGGCAAAGCGCAGGCAGCCAAAACCCCATAACCTACTGAATTTATTTGTATCAGCAATTTTTCTTAAAAAAATTGATTAAAAAAAATTGATTAACCATTTGAATTTAATCTAAAATTGATATTTATGTGCCAGTAATGAATTCATGAATGAACAATTTTCCATGATTGGTATAAAAATTACTATTTATTTGATATTATTACATAAAATAGTATTTTTCATGTAAGATTGAACCAAAATGGAATTATATTTTGCTGGTTTTAAATAATTTCAAATAGTTAACCCCAAAATCATTTTCTAAAGAAAATTGTATGTTTTGTAGATTGTCTATACATGAATTTACTTTAATTCTAATTAGATATATGGAATTGAGAAATGATTATCAAGCTTATCGAAGGGGGTCTGAGGTTTGCCCGGATTTGTAATGTCATGGTACATCTCCAGGTTAGCTACTGCTAGCTCTCCTGGTGTCTGAGGTTTGCCCGGATTTGTAATGTCATGGTACTTTTTCCAGTTTCGTTGCCATCTATTTCATGTCTGAGGTTTGCCCGGATTTGTAATGTCATGGTACCCCTAAAAATTTTATTTCTGGAGCTGAAAATAAAAGTCTGAGGTTTGCCCGGATTTGTAATGTCATGGTACTCGGTCATCATCATTCATACTACCACTAGCCCAGTCTGAGGTTTGCCCGGATTTGTAATGT
>Ga0272440_1004022_pt1 | contig 10695 bp, 7 predicted proteins | sample SSMMMBAug17_FD_192440 | JGI IMG/M metagenome (GOLD analysis project Ga0272440, IMG submission 192440) | Marine sediment archaeal communities from Little Sippewissett salt marsh, Falmouth, MA, United States - SSM-MMB-Aug17 | ecosystem: Environmental > Aquatic > Marine > Wetlands > Sediment ... | reverse complement strand
TACATCCCAGGCTTTGGATTTTATGGGAAAGAGAATACGACCATCTATCATATTTTATCCCATCATGGTGGCCTTCCAACCCTTCCGGCAACAACAGATCCTGAATTATTATTTGATCCTGAAGGCTTTGTCCGCATGCTTTGCGATAAAAAACCCGATTCTCCTGGCGGCAGGCGGATGTCCTATCACGCCATTACCGGCGGCTTCATTATTGGAGAAATTGTTCAGCGGGTAACCGGCATGAGTATTCGCGAATTTCTGAGAGAAACCATACAACGCCCAATGAAATTTCGGTATTTCAATTTTGGCATGGATGAGGATGATATGCCATCAGTTGCGATAAACTATGGCACTGGCTTTCCAGTTGTTTTTCCATTGTCGACAATTGTCAGACGGGCATTGGGCGCCCCTTGGAGTGATGTGATTCGCGTCTCCAATGATCCCAGATTTTTAAAAACAATCATTCCTGCCGGAAACCTATATGCAACCGCTGATGAAATGTGTCAATTTTTTGAAATGATGCTCAACGATGGCATATACAACGGGGTGCGAATATTTGAACCATTGACGATTCGCCGGGCAATCATGGAATCTGACAGCATGAAACTGGACACTACAATGATGGTTCCCATGCGCTATAGCGCCGGCATGATGCTTGGTTCCTCTCCTCTTGGCATGTATGGACCCTATACAAGTAAAGCTTTTGGACATCTGGGCTTTATTAACATTTTTTGTTGGGCTGACCCAGAAAGAAATATGTCCTGTGCATTGTTGACAACAGGAAAATCACTGATTGGTTCACATTTAATACCGCTGGCCCGATTTATGACCAATACTTCCTGGTATTGTAGAGAGGGCGCTGGCGCTAGTGAAATGACTGATGTCTGGTGTGCGTATATCATGCCATTATCAAAAGTTTTACAGTCTGTATTTTTAGCAATTTAGAAAGTCTATTTGATCATTTTTTACTTTTCTTCCTATTTGTTATGTTTTTTTGGAAGTAGTCGAAAGCACTTAAAAACCTGTATACAAAAAGAAAAAAAGATGCTATTAAGTTTTTGAGATAAAGAAATGGCAAACAAGTTTATTTTTTTTATCAGCCATTGGCATAATAATTGCCCATACAAGTATAGCGCTTAGGTGTAGGTCATTCATTTTTTTTTGCAAAATTCCAAAAAAAATTTGTTAAGGGAGATTTTATATGGCAGCGGATGCCCAAAACAATGAAAACTCAGAAAAACTAGTTGATCAAATTATTGAAAAAGTAAAAAAATTGAATGTAGATCAACAACAATTTGTTTTAAGACAACTCCAAAAATTCGAATTCCTTGAAAGACGTGAATTTCAGCGATTTCGATGCGATAATCTGTATGTTGGTTTTGATGTCGATGGTTCTGTGACCCGTGAGCTTGTTCTGGATATTAGCGAGGGGGGAATTTTTGTAAAATTCAGTGAAACTCTGCCTGTCGGACAAAAGATTAGTCTCACTTTTGCAGATATGGATGGCCGCACCCAATATCGTATAAACTCCACAGTAATTCGTAAGATTGGCAATGGAGCAGCACTTGTTTTTGATGGTGATAACGCTCAGCAACGCTTAAAAATCAAGACAATTATGCATACTGTGAGTCAAATTGGATATTTGATTGATGAGTAATTAAAAAAATCGTGTTTGGAAAAATTTCAACAACGAATTGCAAATATTATGATTGTCTTTTTTATAAAAATTGAATACCATATCATAAATTTCTAGCCCCTTACTAAGTCCCAAAATCCATGATGCAAGGAGAAAAAAATGCCAGTAATGCAAAGACAACATAATCATTCGTTTTTTCAACAACATGAACAGCATGTGTATGTCAAAAATGACTATCCTTATGTAAAAATCCAACTTCAACCAAAACCAGAAAAAACCTTTAATAAGTTTCCAATTGAAACAGATAATAAGCTTCCAATTGAAACAGATCATGATTTTTCTCTTGAAGGCAAACAGGTCTCTGAAGCAGAATATTGGGAGAAATATTATACAGATACCCCTTATGAATGGAATAATGGTGTACTGGAGGTGAAGCCTATGAGTGATTTTAGAGCCAATTTATTGAGTCTCTGGTTTAAAAACCTTTTAATGGAATACCGAAATGTTCAAAACAATTTTCAGGAAATAACCCTTGAAATTGGGTTTCAAATGCGATTAAAAACAGGCAAAAAAATAAGAAAGCCTGATATTGGATTTGTTGGCCCGGATTCATTGCAAATGAAAGAACATGAATGTACATATCCTGGTATTTTCGACCTATGTGTGGAATTTTTATCCGATAGCAGACCTTCTGAGGTGAGACGAGATACTAAGGAAAAATTAAGAGAATATGAAGAAGCGGGCGTAAAAGAATATTTCATACTGGATAGAAATGAAGCGCATACCGCTTTTTATCGTCTGAAAAATAAAAAATATGAAAAGCTGGATCCACCTGATGGTGTGATTCAATCTGAAGTTCTGAAAGGCTTTCAATTCAGAATTGACCATCTGTACTCAAGGCCTGATTTTGACGATTTGATGCATGATCCAGTTTACCAGCATTATGTCAAATTGGATAAGCAACAACTTGCGGCTGAAAAGAAAAAACTTGCGGCTGAAAAGAAAAAACTTGCGGCTGAAAAGAAAAGGGCAGACGAACAGATGAAAATTGCTGAAGCTGAAAATAAAAGAGCCGAATTATATCGCCAAAAGCTTGCAGAACTCGGCATAAATTTATAATTCAGATTAGATTATTGAAGTCCCAATGGAGGAACAATGAAATCAATTTCAATATTGTTATGTATCATTTTTATTCCGATAGCCGGAATTTGTGCAAATACCAATATTTCAAAGAAAAAAAATATCGATCAGGCAATTGGTGTAATTGAAGCGCGCTATCGAAAAGCCTGTTTTCGTGCGGATTTTTATCAAGAGTCAACCCTTAAAGCAATGGATATGACCGATACTGCACAGGGACATGCTTTATTCAAATGGCCTGGCATGATGCATTGGACATATGAAAATCCGGAAAAACAATACATCATTACCAATGGTGATGATTTATGGATTTATCGCCCATCAGATCATCAGGTGATGGTTGGAAAATCACCGGATTATTTTGGCAAAGGTAAAGGCGGAAGCTTTCTGACAGATATTGACTTGCTACGCTCATCATTTGACATTTCATGGGCCATAAAGGATGATCCATGCCTTCACAAAACCAATGATACCCATGCAGTGATATTATTAATCCCCAAGAAAAAAAATCCAGATTTTGATAAATTATATATTGTATTTAATCCTCAAAAAGGAGATATTATCGAAATTATAACATTCAATTCATATCAAGATCGCACACGTATTCAGTTCAAGAATGTCAAGTTTAATGAGTCTCTCAAAGATAGCGAATTTTCATTTACAATTCCTGATGGCACCGATGTTGTTCATCTGGCACAATAAAGGAGAGGGCCACTGTGAAAGAAATTATTCAACAAAAGTTAAAGGAAAGAAATGCCATTTTGTTGGCGCATAATTATCAGCCGCCCGAAATTCAAGATATTGCCGATATGTGTGGCGATTCTCTGGAGTTATCCATTCGTGCCGGTAAAACCGATGCTGATATTATCGTTTTTTGCGGTGTTCATTTCATGGCAGAAACCGCATCAATTGTCTCTCCACAAAAGACAGTACTTTTGCCGAAACTGGATGCAGGCTGTCCCATGGCAGATATGATTACGCCTGAAACCTTGCTGAAAAAAAAGCAGTCTTTGCCAAATGTGCCTGTTGTTACCTATGTCAACTCACCAGCATCAGTGAAAGCCCTTTCGGACATATGTTGCACCTCAGCCAATGCTGTTCGTGTGGTCAATAGCCTGCCGGATAAAGCGGTGTTGATGACACCCGACAAAAATCTTGCGCAATACACAGCGAAACATACATCCAAAACGATTCATTTTTGGGATGGGTACTGCCCCATCCATCAGAATTTAACCCCAAACATGTTGGAAACCGCAAAAAAGAAAAATCCAGATGCTACTGTGTTGGCGCATCCAGAATGTCGGCCTGAAATTCTGGATATGGCTGATGTTATCCTCAGCACATCAGGAATGTTGAAACATGTTGAAGAATCTGCTGCAAATGAATTTATTGTCGCCACAGAGTCCGGGTTGATTTACCCACTTCAGCAACAAAATCTAGACAAAAAAATCTATTCCGCATCTGAAATTTTGACATGCGCAGATATGAAAAAAATTACCCTTGATGATATTGTTTCGACTTTAGACGCCCTATCACCGGTTGTTCAGGTACCTGAGGATATTAGAGAGATGGCCCAAAGAGCTGTTTCGCGCATGCTTGAAGTTGGGTAGCACTTTTTGTTTTTTTATTGCCGCTATTCATCCTGTTTAAATTGTTCAAATCATATCATTATCATTGATAGAATAATTGGGTTCGCTTGCAATGCTTTTGATCAATGGCGCGAAATTTGCACATAATTTTTCTTCTATTTGAATTATTATCAATGTAATCTGTTGTATTTATAAGGAATAAATCCATGAGTTATAAGCAACTTTTTTTGTCAAAAATTCGTTACCGAAATATTGGTATTGCAAGTAAAATATCCATGTTTTTCAGTTTGTTGCTCATATGTCTACTGATTATTATTGGATTTGTATTTTTATATCAACAGAATGCATTGATTCAAAATGTTATTGAAAACCGAAAGAAACAATATGAAGTCATGATTGCCAAGCGAAAAAAACATGTCACCCAATCGTTAAAAAAATCAGTACAGGCAAGTAATCGCATTATGGCACAGTCGGTGTTGGTCAGTTTGTATGATTTGGACCATGTTGCTGCAGAATATATGCTCACTGTATTCATGGAACCCGATTGGGTTGTTGGGATTGTGGTTTATGATGAAATGAATCAGATTTTTGCATCAATCTGGCGGGGAGAATCTGACAAGATTGAATTTTATCCAAGTACGTTTCCATTTCAGTCTGAAATTGGTCGTTATCAGGTTGATGTACAAGATTGTATTTACGAAGAACAAATGATTGGTCAGGTGAAAGTGATTTATACCGATAAAATGGTCAAAGAAGAATTGGCGTTGTTAAAAAAAGAGGCGGTTGAGCAACTTAAGCAAGATGAAGAAATGTCGCGAGAAAAGTTATACAAAGTGGGAATGACTCAGGTCATCATTTCTGTTACTGGTGCGTTATTTATGCTGGCCATTGCATTGATTATTGGCCGGTCATTAACCAAGCCAATTTTACGTGTATCCTCCTGTATTCACGAAATGGGAAAAAACAATCTACTGGCGTCACTTCCCCAAAAAGATTTAAAGCGCGGCGATGAAATCGGTGTAATTGCCCGTGGTTATGAAACCACACGCAAAAATTTGTCGGCAATCATTTCAACTTTTCGTCAGAATGCCATTGATCTTGCTGAAGCATCGGAATCATTAAAACTGGGATCATCATCGCTGTTTGAATTTGCAGAAGACATGAGTGGTGATACAGATAATGTGGTGAGTAATGCTGAGGAAAATGGTAAGTATGTCACAAATATTGCAGAAGCCACATCCCAAATATCTGTAAATGTGAACAATACCAATGAAAAAATTGCCCTGTTAAGTACCAATATTGATACTGTGGCAACATCAGCCGGACAGGCATCAGTGAATATGTCTGAAATTACAAGCAATATTGCGACCATATCTTCAGATATCAACACATTGAACTCGTCCATTGAAACCATGTCCAGCAACTTGGCAACCGTTTCAAACAATTCATCAGAAACAGTTAAAATATCAAAGAGTGCCAATGAACAAATTAATAAAAGCTTGGACGCACTCAACAAACTTCAGAAAGCATCAGATTCTATAAAAGGTGCGGTCAAGATTATCAGCACCATTTCAACCCAAACCAATTTGCTGGCCTTGAATGCAACAATTGAGGCTGTTCGGGGTGGTGATGCCGGTATTCGATTTGGTGTAGTGGCTGAAGAAGTCAAGAATCTGGCTGGCAAAACTGCCGATGCCAACAACCAAATTGGCAAATTGTTAAAAGAAATTCGAAATCATATTGACATTACCTTTGAGAGCATCCAAGGAACCAGCCAGGTCATCAAAAGAGTGCTTGAAAATAATATTTATATTGGCGAAGCCATCTCCAGACAAAGTGATGCCTCCAACGCAATCACTGGATCTGTTGACTCCATTGCAACTTCAGCAAAGGAATCTGCAGAGCGTGTCAAGCAGGCCAATGATGGACTAAAGGAAATTAAAACCTCAGCATCTGAGGTCGCCAGTGTTGCACGAGAGTCTTCAAGCAATATTTCTGAGATTGCTCAGGGAATTGGAGATATTGCCACTTCCAGTGAGGCGGTTTCACGAGGTATCAGCCAATTAATTGGTGATATTCGAAATATTCAAATTGCAACGTATAATACAACCGATGTTGCATCTGGGAACAAAAAGAACTCCGAACAATTGTCTCAGATGGCTGTCGATTTGAAAAAAGCGGTGTCCAGTTTTCAGATCAGCGATACTTCTTAAAATGACATCAGGAGCGACAATGAAAAAAGGAAATGAATTAACGCTCACCATCGAAAAAATGGCCATAGGTGGACGTGCCTTGACCCGGCATGAGGGCATGGTTATTTTTGTGGACAAAGCAGTAGTCGGTGATACTGTTCGCGCCAAAATATTTAAAAAGAAAAAACAGCACGCTGAAGCGAGAACCATAGAAATTATTCAACCATCACCTTTTCGTATCCAGCCCCCTTGTGAATATGCAGATTATTGCGGTGGATGCAAATGGCAATTTATTGACTATCAAAAGCAACTGTTTTTCAAGCAAGCGCAGGTTGCCGAGGCCTTAAAACATATTGGTGGTGTTGATTCTCCCAATGTTTACGAAACCATTGCCTCACCCGATCAATTTGAATATCGTAACAAAATGGAATTTTCTTGTTCCGACCGGCGATGGCTCATGCGCTCGGAAATGGACCAGGACATTGATCGCAGCTTTGCCCTTGGTTTACATGTTCCGGGCACTTTTGACAAAGTTTTGGATATTCAAACATGCTTGCTTCAAAAAAGCCAGGGCAATGAAATTTTAGATGATATTCGCCATTTTATGAAATCCTCAGATATGCCCGCTTATGGATTAAAATCTCATACCGGTTTCTGGCGCTTCTGTGTGCTACGTCATTCCAATGCCCATGATCAATGGATGGTCAACATAGTGACATCTGAAAATCACCCCAAACTGCTTCAAGAAATGGCAAATCTCATTCGTGACAAATATGCCAATGTTGTATCATTTATTCATCAGGTCTCATCAAGAAAAGCAGCCATTGCCGTTGGAGAAAGTGAAAGTTGTTTGGGTGGGCAATCATATATTGAAGATTTCATTGGGTCCTTTGCATTCAATATTGCTGCAAATGCTTTTTTTCAAACCAATACACGAGCAGTGGCGCATCTGTATAATATTGTTAAAGAATATGCCCAGTTAAAATCAACCGATGTGATATGGGATTTATACTGTGGCACCGGAACCATTGCCATTTGGCTTGCTGATCAATGTTCATCAGTATGGGGAATTGAGCAAGTCCCTGAGGCGATTGCCAATGCAAAAGACAATTGTGTGAGAAACCATATTACCAACTGCCAGTTTATATGTGGGGATATTAAAGATTGTCTCAAACAAAACCTGGTAAAACCGGATGTTATTATTTTAGACCCTCCTCGTGCCGGAATTCATCCCAAAGTCATTCCTCAAATATTATCAATAGCGCCCAAACGAATTGTGTATGTATCCTGTAATCCATCAACTTTGGCAAGGGATGTCAGCTTACTGTCTGAAAAATATTCCCTGACAGATGCACAACCCGTGGATATGTTTCCCCATACATTTCATATTGAGACAGTCACACGCCTGGAACGAAAGCAATGAACGATACCGAACGTCTAAAAAAATTGCTACAGACCATGTGCTTTCAATGCATGAGTGTCAAAAAAAACGCCAATGTCTGTGTGCATTGTGGATATGATGATCGTCAATATGAATGTCATCCCCATTATCTTGAACCGGGCACATTATTGAAAGACCGGTATCTTCTGGGAAAACCACTGGGCAGTGATGGTTTTAACAACACTTACATGGCATTTGATATCACAACCAATTTGAGAATGGTTGCCAAAGAATATTTTCCAGCTGGACTAGCCACACGCGGCGTGGATCGACATCATGTTCGCCCCAACTCAGATGAACCTCAAAATGAATTATTTGTTTTTGGCAAAAGGGCTTTTTTAAAAGAATCCATGATTCTTGCTGACATTCGCATGCAACATCTGATGTCTGTGGTCAATTACTTTTCTGAAAATAACACCGCCTACATGATGGTTGACTTTATCGATGGCACTGATTTGGCGCGTCATTTGTCCATTAAGGGCGGATGCTTGAAAGTTTCAGAAGCCATTGATATTATATTACCTATCTTGTCCACCCTGGATAAATTACATAAAAAAAATATCTATCACTACAATTTATCGTTATCAAAAATTATGATTGTCCCCCAGGGCTATCCAATCATTACTGGTTTTGGTTACACAAAGCATTTGCTGGATAAACAGGACTCCAGTATTCGCCAAACCATTCGATTTTCAGATGTGGCCCCTGAGCAATTCTTAACCAATGGTAAAATGGGCGCCTGGTCTGATGTTTATTCTTGCGGTATCCTTCTGTACCGAATAACGACTGGAAAGAACCCGCCAAATGCAAATGAACGCTTGAAAAAGGATCAATGGGTATCGGCCAAAGAAATTCACAACATTGAAATCCCCAAGGATTTGAGTGATGTCATTGATCAGGCTGTCTGCCTGGATACTGGAGCGCGATATAATTCGGCACGTGAATTTTATCAAGGTGTTCGGTCAAAAATTCCCAAACAATCGAAACAGTCGGGTAAGATGGTATTATTTTTTCTGATGTTAATCATTATTATCGCTGGAATTGCAGTGTATCAATTGCTTGTTTCCCAAAAATCGCAGCGAGCACCCAAAAAAATTCCAGCTTTTGAGGCAGTAAAAACGATAGCCAAGCCACAAGCAAAAGCGGTTCAAGAATCTATTTCAGCTCCTTCTACTCAAATGAATTCAGTATCCGAAAATATTTTTCCCAAAAAAATGGCTGAACAACCATCAATACAGGCACTTACAAAGACAAGTCAGGAAACAGTAACACCTAAGCCAGAAGTTCTATTACGCATTTGTGGTGATGCGGAATTATGCCAATATCTCATGACACCATTGGTGCGTGAATATTTGGCTGTATCTGGATACAAACAAATTTCAAGGCATACAGATGTTGACGGCAATACGTTTATTCAGTCCAATAAAGACAAACGTTCTTGCCAGGTTGCCATTGAAGAGATTGACTCAGAAAAAATATCGGATTGGCTCCAATATGGACATTGCGACGTTCTTGTAACCGGTCGAAAGCGCATGACCAACAGCATGACCTCATTGAGTGAAAGCGACCACAACCCTACAGAATACATGCTTGCGCGTGATGCAATTGTGATCATGTTGCATCCACACAACCCGATTCAATCATTGAGCATCAAACAGGTCAAAGATATTTTTTTGGGGAAAATCACGCATTGGGATCAAGCAGGTGGTAAAAAAGCTGAAATTCATACGTATACACCGAAAGCATCATCAGATTTATTTCAAACCTTTCAAAAACAGTACCTGAATGCCTCTTCCATTCCTGCAACAAAGCAATTTCATGATTTATCGGCACTATCCAGCCATCTAAAAAAAGATCCAGATGGTATTGGTTTATGCAGCCTGCCATTCATCAAAAAAAATAATCCCCTCGCCATTGCAGACCATGAAATCGATCCGGTGCGCCCTGGATATTTCAGTGTATCAATCGATACATACTTGATGATACGCCAAATTTATTTATACTCCATTCTGGTTTCAGCTGCAGATATGACGCTGCCATTTATCACTTATGCGCAATCAAAAAAAGGACAGGCAATTGTAAGCGCATGCGGTTATGTGGATTGTAAGGTCAAAGCATTGGGATTCCGACGCGACTTATGGCAAAAACCCTTTAACAAGGCGGTTTTTGAAAAACTGGTTCAAATCACTCGAAATGCGCAAAAGTTATCGATGAATTTCTATTTTGAAAAAAATCAATATCAATTGACACCGGATAGTTATCAAAAATTAAAGCGGCTCATGTCATGGTTGAAAGAACGTGATAGCGTGATTCGCGTTTATGCAATTGGCTATTCAGACACTCGTGGCTCTTATCGTCACAATTGCCTGGTTGCACTTAAGCGAGCAGAAACAGTTGCACGAGAGATGAAAATGCGCGGTATATACGTGGATGAAATTGTAACCGCATGTGAGGAATTCCCTATTGCCACTAATCAGACTGAAACAGGTCGATATAAAAATCGACGGGTGGAAATTTGGATTCGGTCGGTAAAAATGCCTTAGGAAAACTCAAAAAGTCGGTTGTTTTAGCGGTAATCATTGAAAAATATATTATTCCAGTAAATCCACGTCCGCATGGGGCTAAAGCCCCACGCTACATATGGGGAAAAGGACGCTAAAGCGCCCTCAACCTCATTTAGTACTTTATCAATAAGCTATC
>Ga0272440_1004019_pt1 | contig 10697 bp, 19 predicted proteins | sample SSMMMBAug17_FD_192440 | JGI IMG/M metagenome (GOLD analysis project Ga0272440, IMG submission 192440) | Marine sediment archaeal communities from Little Sippewissett salt marsh, Falmouth, MA, United States - SSM-MMB-Aug17 | ecosystem: Environmental > Aquatic > Marine > Wetlands > Sediment ... | reverse complement strand
AATTATTTTTGTTAGTTATGTATATCTTCACGTACTTGGAGTTTATACGTAATATTACAGATAAAAACAAGTTGTAGTGCATTTGCCTACGCTCAAAATGGCAGTTCATTTTCTTGCTGTTCTTCATAGTATTGCCGTTCAGCCTCTCTTTGTTGTTCAATCCTCATTTGATGTGCCATTTCTTCCTGTTCCATTCGATACTGTTCCTGTGCTTCTTGTTGCTGCCTTTCATATCGTTCAGGGTCTTGGTCATAATATCGTTGTTCCTCGTTAATCCTGTTTATTCCTTCTGCTGTATTTGGGCAGTGTAAATGTTCTGGTCGTGCCATCGCTCAAAAACGCACTACAACAATTTATATAAGCAATAGCCGTTGTAGTGCAAATTATTAGGGCTTATCACTCTGTTTAACATTTGTATTTATTTCAAAGTTCGTGTTTCAAATCGGCTACTACTAATATAAGTAGCCGTTGTAAACAATTAAAAATACTACCCAGTGGTTATCACAAATCTATCGCTCTTTTTGTTTAGGTCTGTCCATATCATATACTCTTTGTCTTCAATTGTTATTCCTGTACCATAGCAATATTGTTTACCACCATTGCTTATTCTACCTTGATTAATCACTTTACCAACTAAAGTAACTGCTTCAAGGTCTGTTAATTCTGTTCTGTTATCTATTATAAGTTTATTCATTTTATCCGTATTTTTAAAAGATTTACAACAAAGTATATAAATCATGGCTAAAGAGTGTTTACTGTCGAGCTTAATGGGTATTTCAAGGTTTCAGATTTCCACTCGTTACTACAAACCTTTTTTCACGCCACGATTTATATACAAAACGTTAACTTGCATTAAAACGACAATTTATTTTTGTCGTTAACCACTAAGTTACAACAATTTAACGACATATGCAATAATTATCTTATTATTTTTGTGCCATACCAATAATCGGTCTCATAAATCATGATCAAATATTTATCGCCTGATTTTAAAAATGTCCTGTCTTTTACATAGTTCTTTTTCTGGATTCTATTATATTTCCAGTTGGCTCTAAATTCAGGTAAAATTTTATACTCTACTTCGATAAAATACTTATCAATCATTTTGGCAGGGACTTCAATCTCTGTAACTTCCCGCAATGGAGTACAACTATTACACATCATTATTATTAAAAACAATATGCCAATGATCATTAATATAAACCATCCATGAGGGTTTTTTAATTGTTGAAATGTTTGTTCTGTTTTCATAACTTATTATCTATTTTGTTAAGTTTTTTGATTATTAAATCTAGTTTGCTATTTCTTAAACCTTCTTCTGTTGGTTTTATTTTTGAGGCACATAAGTCACAGATAATTTTTTCGCCTTTTTCAATTGCTTCATCTATTATTATATATTTCCCACAATATGAGCAATTACAAAAAGAAGATGTTTGATAATTTAACATACCTCCCGATTTGAATTTTGGGATCGGCTTATTTTCTAGTCTTTTTATTTCTAGAATTTTACTTATTATTTCATTTATTTGCCTTAAAAATTCAATTTGATTTTTAAATTTCTTTTCTGTTTTCATATTAATATAGCTTTACAATTAGTATAATAATTTATTTCGTTTACTTCTTTTTGATTATCATTAAAATGTATATCAAAATCCTGCAAGTATTTCCATTTTTCTTCTTCACAATACACTATCCTACAATCAGGTATTAAACAATCCTTTGCAACCTGTTCAATATCATAGTTTATGTTTTCGTCCAAAATATTCTTGTTAGGTCTGTTTGTGTGAATCCATATTTCATTACCGCTCCAATATAAATTAATGGCTAGGTTTTTAATCCTATACCTTTCTAAAGTTCTGTCAAAGTCAAATGATATTTTCATAGTTTCTTTGTATTAAATTTTTCATTACATTAATATTAATTGTCCTTTTTGTTCTATGGCGTTTCTGTGATTTCTTGTATTGATGTTAAAATAACTTTCTTTTAACTCAATAGATATACTTTTTCTGTCCATTTTTAAAGCTTGATAACCTTCCGATCCAATACCGCCAAAAGGACTTAATATAGTATCTCCCTTATTAGAATACAACATTATTAACCTTTCAATCACATCTAATTGTAAAGGGCATATATGTTTTTCATCCCCGTTATCTCTTGCTGTTGTATATTGTAATACATTTGTTTGAGATATATCCATCCATACTGGAGAAGCATATCTTTGCCATACATGGTGAGAATATTGTTCTAATTTAGAATATTTACTTTCTGGATCATATCCCCAAAATTCATTAAACCCATCTGATGATTTAGGAAAATTATCATGTTCGTGCATTGGAATATAATAGTCTAATAACTCATGTTCTACAGGGATTGTATTTTCTTCTTTAGTTTTAAAACACAAAACTTTATCAGGCAATCCAGCCCTTACAATTGTACTATCCTTCATTAATTGTTTATGTGCCAATCCTATTGTTTTTGTTCTTACTGCTGCTAACAATGGATCTTTCCAAATAGTAAATTCAGAATGTAAAAACATATCTTCTTTTTCAAACATATCTCCGATCATTGAACTAAATCTTTTTATACCAATATATCCATCCTTACTTTTTAATGTTGGTAAATCCATACAATGGACTGCTATTATTCTGCCTGGCATTATAACTCTTTTTAGTTCTTTTACTAAATATGCAAAATGTTCTTTAAATTCGTTATAATCTGTTACATTCCCCATGTCTTCAATATAGTTTGAATATGTGTATAAATCAGCAAAAGGAGGAGAAAAAACAATCATCCCGACTGAATTATTATCTACTTCTTTTATTCTTTGCACACAATCCCCCCCCATTAACCAATAATTATCTGTTTTCACGTCTTCACTTTTATCTATTGTTCTTGTGAGTTTATTGTTTAAATTTTTAGTTACGGCTTTAGTCATTTCTTTTTTCATTTTTCCAAATTCCTTATGTTTATCTTGTTGTATTTTTATAACATTTATCATTCTGTCCGTTGTTATCATATAAGCAGTAACTTCTTTTTTTTGTCCAAATCTCCACGATCTTCTTATTGCTTGGTATGATTTCTCAAAACTAAAATCAATAGAATTAAATATTTGATTAGAGCAATGCTGATAGTTTAATCCCTGACTTGCTATTTCTTGTTTTGTTACGAGTATTTGAAAATCTCCATTTGCAAAACCCAATAAATCAGATTCTTTCTTTTCTGTTTTATCAGAACCTTGAACATTTCTACAATCATAACCTAAATTGACTAATTGTTTAAATATGTTTTGAGCTTCTTTGTTTTGTTTTGTCCAGATTATTATTGGTTCTTTGTCAAGTGTTTTTACTATTGATAATGTTTCTTTTATTCTCAATTCTTCTGTATCTCTTAAACTTTGATTGTAATCAGTTGCGTTAACTGCCTTACCTGGGAATAATTGACCTTCAGGAAGTGGAGTTTTTACTTGTCGTTCTATTAAATTTAATTTAGGTAAATCAAATCCATATTGTTCGAATCCTATATCTCTTGGATGCCCATACATAATAGCCCATGTACTTACAAATTCATAAAACTTTTCTATAGCATGCCCTTTAAGTCTCCATTTTTGGGTTTGTTGCGAATCATGAACAAAAAACATAGCAAGCATTTCGTTATAGCTCATAACATCAAGAAACTGACTATGGTTCCCGAGCTCCATTGGATCGTTAGGGCTAGGAGTTGCTGAGAAACAAAATTTATAAGGTATGTTTTTACAAAGTTCTATTAGTTTATTTCTATATTTACCTGTCTCATTTTTTAATATTGAACTTTCATCTAAGCAAACACATCCAAATTTACTTAAATCAATATTATCAATTTGTTCATAGTTAGAAATCTGTATTGGCGAATCATTTAAAAAATTATATCTTGATACTTTAATATTAAATTTTCCACCTTCTTTAATTGTTTGCCCAGATACGGCTAATGGAGCTAAAATAATAACAGGTTTATGAGTTTGTAAATATACTTGATGTGCTATACTTAATTGCATTGGCGTTTTCCCTTGTCCAGTATCGGCAAAAATAGCATACTTCCCAGCCCTTAAAGCTCTTCTTACGGTAAATTTTTGAAAGTCAAAAAGCATAGGATTTAATTTACTTTCTGGTATATCAAATCCTGATTCTATTACTTTCTTTTGTTTAGTTTTTAAAAATTCTTGATACTCCATGTTATTAGTAGTTAGTTTGGTTATGTTGTTCTAGATTAAATTTATTATTTGTTTAAAATGGTAGTTCTTCGATTTCTTGTTTTTCATGTTCTTTTATTAACCAGTTTGTATTATCCCATTCATCGACTGTTTTGCGTTCTTCAAATCTACCATTTTTATAATTATATCTTAATTCACTGATTCCTTGCTCACCTAAGTTTTTAAACTTAATTTTCTTATAATAAACAAGTATTTCATTTGACATTAATCCTTTGTCGTTTAACTCTCTTTCTACTATAATCCCGTAATCACATTTATTATAAAAATTAGCACTACCTGAAATATCATAAAGTGATGGTGTGCTGCCTTTTTCAATTTTGCGAGGATGAGCAACTAATATAATCAGTAAATTATTTATCTTACCAAACATTGTAAGTTTGTCTAAAAATTTAGATACATATTGAGTTTCTGACATATTAGAATTGTATTGATGTTCTACTTTATTGTATGGGTCAATAACAAGAATTTTAATTCCTTTTGTCTTAACTAAAAATTTAGCATTTTCTAAAATTGATTCTAAAGTTAAGTTTTCTTCGTTTAAAATCCAAAATAAATTATTACTAATATGTTCATAAGCCATATCATATTCTATCTCATTAGCGTATTTTTGATTAAATTCTTTACCTATATATTTTTCAAATATCTTCGAATAATGGTATTCTAAAGGATAATTTTCAGGTGTAAAATAAGCGCATTTCCAACCATACAATAAATTTAACCTGGTAATAATATAATCAACAAATTCACTTTTACCACTTCCTGGTACTCCAGTTACCACTGCTAATCTTCTTGTTTCCCATGTAATATATTTATCAATTTCTGGTATATTAATTTCTAATCCTTTTTGAACTCTTTTAGTATAGAAATCATAAATCTGATCTTGTATGTTTTCGGTATAAACAACTCCGTCAACTTTTACTATCTGACTATTATTAATAAGTTCTTTAAATTCTAGACCTCCATATTTACAAAAGTACTCATTTGAATCTTTACATTCTTTAAATGCTATTATTCTACATTTTTCAGCTCCTAATCTGCGAATAAATTCATCTCTTAGCTCAATCCCTTTTGTATCTACATCTAATGCTAAAAAAATTGTTTCTATTTCATCAAACAAATGAATATAGTTCTCTAAATATTCAAGATTATTATTCGCTCCATTAGGTACTGAAACAACATTATTAAATCCGTTTTCAATCCATGTTAAACAATCAATTTCTCCTTCTGTAATTACAATGTACTTATTATCCTTTAAACTATCAAAATTATAAAATATTAGTTCAGCTCCAGAATATAACTTAAATGATTTTTTAGATCCTCTAAATTTTACATTTCTCAATTTACCATCCATAAAGAAAGGGAAACACATAACTTCTATTTCTTTATCAAATTGTGGCATATACTCATTATCTGAATATATTTTCATCTTAATTAATGTATCTTGAGAAATCATGCGACCATTAAACCACTTAACAGCTTTATCTGTTAATTTAGTATTGTTTTTCCATTCAGGTACTTTATATTGTTTAGGCTCATAAGGCTTGTATTCAAAAAAAGTAGTATTGCAATGAAAACAATATGCAGAGTTTGAATCCTGATAATATGCCAAATCTTTAGAGTTTTGTTTCTTTCTACTCAATGAACATTCAGGACATTTGATTCTTTTCTTATCAAAGTCTATGTTATGTATTTGCTTTGTTCTTGAACTCTGATATTTCATTATGGCATTATTCTTTTTTGTTCTTGTTTTGCAATATATGGTAACGTGTTTAATATTTTAGTTTTCCAATTCTTTATAGGTTTATTATTCCCATCTTTCCATCCATTTTCTATCCATGCATCATATTTATGTTTCAATGCTGTTTTATTTATTAATGGTTCTTTTTCTAAAACAAATTTTTCAAAATCTATATATATAGGAATATTATCATTAACATTAACACTAACACTAACATTATCGGCTTTTTTGGGTTTGTTTGGGTTTTTAAAATTAGGCTTGGGTTTTTTGGCTTTTTTTGGTCGTCCTCCTTTAGCTCCGTTAATCTTTTGTTTTTCAATAAATTTATCCCATTTATCCAAATCTCTTTTTAATGTTTGTTTGATGTTTACAAATACTGCATTTATCAGCAAATCATCTGTTTTAGGATTCATATCATTAACATATCTAAACAAATGTTTCACTAATTGCCCTGCTTTATCATCTGGTAAGGATTCAAATGTTTCCATCCAATCACAATAAGCTATAAAAGATTTTTTACCTTGAGCCATAAAAATCGTATTTATGTGATAAAATCTCAAAAGCAATTAAACCTGATAGTTTAGATAAATCATAAGTAAGTTGTCTATGATGTTCTTCACACAAAGTTACCATTGCTTCATTATCGTAGTCCCAAATCATTGTATTGGGTAAATAATATAAATGATGTACTTGTAATTGTTTATTATTTTCTTGACAAATTCTACACTTCCAGTTGTCCCTTTCAAATATTTCCAATCGTTTTCGCTGCCATTTAGGATGCTTAATTTGCTCTTTATAATTCATAAAACCCTCCAAATAAAAAACCCCTACAAAGCAAAAAACCAGGCTAACAGTCTTTGCCAAACTTCCTGGTAATTTGCCCCGCAAGGGTTTATATTTAAGTATGTAAAATTAAAATTCATAAACTGTTATTTATGTTTGGCTATGCAAATATAAGCATAATTTTTTAAATAAAAAAATACGAACATTAAAACGTTCTATAACTGTCAATATTAATCATTAAAACGATTAATATTTTTGAGTTAGCTGCAAGGCTAAGTCCATATCCCATAATCAGGATGGTTTCTTTCAATGATCTTTGCCATTGCACTTGCAACTGAATCAAAGTAGCCTATTATTTCACAATCGCTATCTTCTTCATCTTCTTGTAAAGCTGGTATAGTGGCTTCAATCATTCCTTTTCTTTCGCCATAGGCTACTTCTTCAGTCCACCCGAAAATGCGAAGTTTAGTTTTGTCGTGCATCCAACTTTTACCCATTATCCAATCTTTTTTCTCTAAGGTGTAGTTATTCGGAAAATTCGCATTTTGCACCCACACGGCTTTTGAACCATAAACAGGTATCTCAGAAAGCCCAGCAGCTAACAACGGCTCATAAGCAATAGCGGTGTTGCCGCTAATTTGAATCTTTTGTTCTCGTATCATAAGTATCTGTATTTTGATGTTTAATTTCTTCGTAATCCGCTACTGCTCATAGCCGTAGCCCGTTAATAACCATAATTAGTAAAATATCAACCATTCGTTTTTACATTTCGGACATACTTCAATATCTTCAAGACAGTTTGCTATTATAGTTACCTTTTTCGTTTTTAATTCTGTTTCATATCCTTTCCAACCGCATTCACATACTACTATTTCAGAATTACGGTTGCTAACACACTGTAAAACTCCATTGCCTTGTGTTATTTTAAATATTTTCGCTTTATTCATAATTTATACTATTTTTAAAATTTATCTCTCGTATTTAAAACGGCAACGAGAGTTTACCGTTATAAACAATGCTATATTGCTTCTCCAATTCTTAAATAACACTTTTTAAAATGTTCTTCATTAGGCTTTACAAATTCATTGTTTCTAAAATCCATAAACTCCCAGCCACTACCGATGTCTTCATTATTTAAATTAGGTGTTACGAATTTTACAGCTCCATAACTACTATATGCAAATGGTTCTTCTTGAATTGCAATTTCTATAATTGTATCTTCAGGAAACCTATTGAGCCATTCTTGTAAATCTTTTCTTGTTGTCATAATAAAATATTATAGTTTATAATCCGCACAGTTTATAATAATATGTATAATTAATAAATTTAATTTTCTATCAATATTAATCTTGTGTACTTTTCTTTTTCTACGCAATAGCTTTTTATCCATTTTTTATTACTTTCCCTAGTTACTATTTTATTGCAATGCTTACATTTATATTTGTTTTTCATGTCCATTAAATTTAGTAATTATACATTTATCGTTATAAAATCAATATTCTTTTTTTAATTCCTTAATATTTTCTTTAATTGCTTTCTTTGAAATCTTGCCGACCTGCTTCTCTTTTAGCGCAAGCTCATAATATTCAATCGCTTTTTTATTTTCCCCATAAAACCAGGCATGTTCAGCTTTTGCTATAAAGTATTCATAATTGTTTTTCATAGGTAATTGAATTTCTTTTGTTAATCGATTTTTTAAATATTTTTGTTTTGCTTGTTCAAGGATTTCATTTGTTTTGCCTTTATTCACTAAATCTTTATTCAGGATAAATACTCTAAATTCTGGTTCAATTCCAGGTACTTTAATGTACTTGCCTTTTTTATCATCTTTAATGCGTTTTTTTATTGATTTGTGGCACTTTTTAAGTTCGCCTTGTCGTAACTCATGCGCCTGTGTTCTTGGTAGATAATAGCTCATTTTTTAATCTTTAAAATCTTCATCAAATTTAATACTCATGTTTTGCCAAAAATAAAAGCCCTCTTCTGTTTTTGACCAGTTGAAAGAATCTACTATTGAAAATGCCTTGTTGTTCTCATCTAAATCAATACCTTGACTATCAAGATAATCAATATAATTTTTCATGAAGCGAGATACTAAATTTTCGCATAATAAAAAACCATATAAATCTTTTGTAACGTATTTTTCTGATTTCATAATGTTTTTATTCAAAGGTTTTACAATTTTCAAATATCATATATCTATGATTAACAATCCAGTTCAAAGCTAAATTGTAATCACTTAATTTGTAGAATTTTTTTTGCTGTTTAATATAAATGTCTGATTCATTTATAATTAGAGTAGTTCCAACTATTTTATATTTTAACAAACAAGTACATTCGTATGTTATCATATTACCTATTCTTAGTTTAAAATCAAACTTAATAAACGTTTTTCTAAATAAAGGTTTGTATATGATACCTGTATAATCAGTTGTAATAATTCTTTTAAGTTCTGTCATTCTTTAGTTTTTTAAATAATAATCTGAACAACTCTTTTACTATCTCAAGCAAAGACATTTCCATAACAATTACACGTCCATTTTTCATGATTGTATATTTGTCACAATTCTTTATGCCGTTCAAAATGTTCTCAATATATTCAACATCTTTAATTGTTTGTTTGTCTTTTATGCCTAAACGGTCTTTAATCGTTTTGTGAGAATACCATACAGTAGCATGATCTTTTTTGCCGATCTTCCATCCTATATTTTTGTAAGAATCTGTTTTCTTTTCAACACAAAAATAAAATGCTAATTGTCGGGCTTCTATTATCTCTTTTTGCCTGGACTTTAAACATATGTCAAAGAATGTGATTTTCTTGTAATTACATATTAAATGAGCAATGTTTAATGTTGTTAAGTTTCTTTTGCTTCTCATAGTGTTATGAATGTTGTAACTATCATATAAGTTAATTTTTAGGAGTTTATCTGTAATATTACGTATAAAAACAAGTTGTACGCAATAAAAAATACTACGCACACTCCACGCTGCTCAACTCCTCTTCTAATTCTTCTATCCGTGCTTTTAGTTCTTCAATTTCATTTTCTAAGTATTCCTTATCTCTAATCGCATCGTCTCGCTCTCCCTCGGCTTCATCCGCTCGCTCGTATTCATCATTTCCCCATTGTCTAAGCTCGGAGTTTGCGTCTCTCACGTTTTCTATTTCACTAATTGCGCTCGCTAACTCTCCAATAATATTAACAGCTTCTTCGGTATTATCTTCTTCGGGGTTTGCTTTAATGTATTCAGCCTCGCCCTTCGCACTATCCATGTAGCTTATCACGCTATCAATTATAGGGCAAGTGTTGTCAACTGGTGCTTTGTCGTTATATCGTGCCATATTCCCGTATTTTTAAAAGCGTACAACACCGTATATATGGCAGTTGCAGCTTAGTTTGTTATTGTTACTTAATCTCATTTATTTATCTATATTGGTATGCGTAGTTTTGTGCTTTCAAATGCAACCGACCACATATACTTTTTCGTTAGCGTTCATTACTTTGCTTCTCTAAGTATTTTACACAATCTTGAAATCCTGCAATAAAAAAGGCTTGTTCTTGGACTGTCATTTCGTTGTTTATTTCAGATATTTCTACTGCAATAATCCCTGCATTTTCAACTGATGGTAACGAAACGCTAACATCATGTAAATCCAATTTTTTAACCTCGCTTTTGTGGTATGCTTCAGCAAATTTAATTAAATCAAAATATGTAAATCTTCGCCTTTCTTTTGGTAATTTGCTCCCACTAAAATTAATTTCATTCTCGAAAAATTCTTTTGCTGTCATATTTTTGTATTAATAAGTGTTTATTATTTAATTCTGTTTTTCATTTTATAAATAGTCTTTGTAATATTCTTTGAATTGTGCGAAATGTTGATCTTTTGGGTCTGGCAGACTAAATCCTATATCAGTAAGTGAAAAGCGCTGG
>Ga0272440_1004018_pt1 | contig 10698 bp, 3 predicted proteins | sample SSMMMBAug17_FD_192440 | JGI IMG/M metagenome (GOLD analysis project Ga0272440, IMG submission 192440) | Marine sediment archaeal communities from Little Sippewissett salt marsh, Falmouth, MA, United States - SSM-MMB-Aug17 | ecosystem: Environmental > Aquatic > Marine > Wetlands > Sediment ... | reverse complement strand
TCCAGAAATACGAAAACCAGAACATACACCATCAAATGTTTCCTTGATAAAAAGAAATATTTCACAAGCAGATAAAAAACTTCAAACAATGAACTGGGATCCTGAAGCACCGCAATCACATGTTGGATGGTTTATGGACTTGTCTTTAGGAGAACGCGTTATTTTTCCTTTTATTTATCCTGGTGATCAATTATTCATTGTAAATACCTTCACACCAGATAACTCACCTTGTACCAATGGGGGCAGTTCCAGGGTATATATGATGAATGCATGTAATGGTCAATTTTTTAATGAGCTATATAAAGATCTTGGGATGTCAATATTTTGTCAGTCTATAGAAGGAATCTTGTATCCACCTTTAATGCAATATTCTGGCAGTGGTCATATTTCTTTGTTCTTTTCTTCATCAATTCTTTCTGAACCAATGTCAATTAATCTCAGTTTAAGTGATATTAACGAGGGACAGTCTATTTTTGATGGTCAGTTGTTTTATTGGAAATTTTATTGAAACATAAGAATTTGAATCTATTACTTATAATACTTTTATATAATCAAGTTTTTTTGATTGACTCATAAAAAAACTGTTTTGAGTTTTGACAATACATGATGTCTTCCAATATAATAGTATTATTGTTATCGACATCATAGATGGCAAAAGTGTATGCACCCAATTAATGAAGGACAAAATAATTCCCCATTTTCAAAAATCGGACAGGTCAGACAAGTCAGACTGGTCTGACCTGTCCGACTTGTCTGACTTTACCGAATGGGAAAATTATTTTCAGAGCATTCCTTAATCGAAAATGGTCATCGTTTTCTTCAATTTACCGGCTTGACATTTAAATCTTTATGAATATAGAATCTCTTGCATGAAAAGAAAAAAACTTGAAATGAAACTGAAAGAACTGGGCTTTATGCCCAAATATTAATATTGTAATTGAAGAGAGCGTAATTTCTTAAATGAGTGTAGCCAAAACCCAGTATTAATGGGTTCTCGGAGAAAACTGAAAAAACAGGAGAAATCACAATGCCCTTTGAATGGTTCATCGGCTATCGTTACCTGCGAGCCAAGAACAGACAATCATTTATTGGTTTAATAACATTTCTTTCCATTGCTGGTGTGACAGTGGGTGTGATGACCCTCATGACAGTCATTGCTGTCATGACAGGCACAGAACATTTGCTTCAAAAAAAAATTTTGTCTATTCAACCGCATGTTTTACTCATGCACCATTCTCGTAAAATGTCTGATTATGAATCAATAAACAGCCAGGTGCTTGAAATGGAAGGTGTTGAATCGGCTAATCCCTTTATTTATCATCAAGTTATGCTACGCTCTGCAAAGGGAATTAGAGGGGCAATGATCAACGCAATTGCCAAGCCCGATAAATTACCAGAAGATCCATTTCGTCAAAACCTGATCAAAAAATTGTTTGATCCCACACAAAAAAAAATCAAACCTGGTCTTATTTTAGGCCAGGAACTGGCTATTCAATTAAACGTATCTAAAGGAGATTCAGTTTATATGATCATCCCAAAAAATGGACCTTATCAATCCAAAATTGTGCCACAAATTCAACAAGTTAAAGTATTGGATGTCTTTACTTCAGGTCTTTTTGAATATGATAAAAGCTTTGCATTTATGGATCTTGCATATGCGCAGTCTATTCTGGAAATGGAAAATAGCGTATCAGGCATTGAAATCAAATTACATAAAATCTTTGAGGCTGAAAAATTTGCCAGAATTCTAATTCAAAAACTGGGTTACAGTTACTGGGCAAGAGACTGGATGCGAATGAATAGAAATTTATTTTCTTCCCTAAAACTTCAAAAAGCTGTGATGTATATTATTTTCAGTCTGATTGTTCTGGTGGCTGGTTTCAGTATAACAAGCTCCTTAATTATGATGGTTATTGAAAAATCCAAAGATATTTCAATTCTGAAAGCAATGGGAGCGCGCAGGAAAAATATTCGCAATATATTTGTATTTAATGGATTGATTATTGGAATAATTGGTACTTCAGCCGGCATTTTTTGTGGTCTTATTCTGTGCTATGTGTTACAACATTATCAATTTGTTGAATTACCTCAGGATATTTATTTTTTTTCAACCCTTCCCATTCGCCTTGATTTGAAAGATTTAAGTATCATATCCATTGGAACAGTATTTATCTGCGTATTATCGGCAGTTTATCCTGCACATCGGGCAGCATCACAACATCCGGTTGATGGCATTCGATTGGCTGAATAAGTTAACCCAACTAAAGTTTGAAAAATGCAACCCATAAATTATACAATAACCGAAATCGAACCTGTCGTGGCCATGAAACTCGGAAATCCCTGGCCATTATTAAAACCAATGCCATTCAGTTTGCGCGAATTAAATTGTTTCTAAAACGCATACAAAAGATTGCAGTCACTATTAGAACAAAAGCAAAAATTAATATCCCCCAATCCATTAAGGCTGGTATGGCCCGCACCCCTAAAATAACATCTGTATCATTTTCGGTAATTGTATATGTGGTTGATCTGGATACATTAGAAATATTTCCAACATCATCTTTGAACTGCATATAAATCGTGGTTTGGGCATTGAGTTCATTATTTACTGACCAGAGTCTTTGTGTACCTGTCAAGTTTTCCCAGGTACATACATCAAACCCTGAATTACTGATACAAAACTGGACAGCATCTGTTGCGCCGATATCTTTTAGAATTACATTGGGAGATGATGTCGTTTCAGAAACAGTAAAGCGAGAATTACCTGGAGGCTCGGTATCTACATAAAAGGGCCCAATACTGGGAACCGGGTGCAGACTTGCATTATTATCGAGGATTGATAAATTAAAATAATAGGGAGTATTCCCATCGTCAGAAATTTCCAATGATCTGGTCCAAAAATTCTCCCAACTATTAAGTGATCGTGCGCTAATATTATCGTAATCCGCATCATAAAAAATATCAATTGTGACAGGCGAAGATTCGCTAAATGCACACCAGAAACTGGACCAATCTTCATTTTCTGCTGCTTCCCACTTTACCATTAGCAGTGACTCACTGCTTTTGATATAAGGTGTATGTGTGGTCGAATAAAAACTGTCTAATTCCCATTCAGAAGCATTTGCAACTGAAATCAACAGACTCAAACAAAATGCAATAATATTTCGTTTCATAGGTTTACCAAATTCCTTTGCTGAATTTGAAATGAATGGCTTGACCGGGATAAACTTCAATGGCATCATCAATATTTACAAGCCCCTGATTATTCGGACCCAACCATTCCTTATCCATATCTGGTGAAGATGTTCTGAATAAAAGTTTATAAGCCTTATCTGGTGTAAGCCCAGTAATAATAAACAAGCCAGTTCCATCCTTCGCAACTTTAGTAGTTGATTTCAACGAACCCTCCTCATAAACAAAAACGATAACAGAATAACTATTTTCAGGAAGCACTTGATCAATTGCATCATGAACTTTACCTGTAATTTGATTGCTTTCACTGCGCTCGAGTTGAAAATTAACAATATCACCCACACTTTTCTCCCCTTTTGAAAACAGTGGATAGCCATCAGCCTCAACAAATACCCGGTAATCAGATATTTGAACGCCATTGTTTTCTGAAGGCAGATTGCTTATTCGATACTGTCCATTCAAATCAGTGAATGTTTCTTCTTTGATGCCTAACATAAGTGATCTGACCTTAATTAAAGCGTCTGAGAATGGCGTACCATTTTCATCAATAACTTCTCCTGAAATTTCTCCAACATTATTATTAAGATAAAAGGTGATTTCACTGCCAGCAGTATTTCCAGTTTTAATGAATTCTACGTAATTGTCATGGGAAATGGTAAATTCATAATCCAGTGCATCCGGGATATTGTCAATTTGATAATATCCTGTATTATCAGATCGTGTGCTTGTGCTATAGGATGTAAGTTTTGAATAGATTTTTATCTGAGCATTGTAAACAGGCACCTGTGAATCTTTTTCATAAACATATCCTTTAAAATATCCTGCTGATTTCAATGAAAAATTCAAAGCAAGATTATCTGAAACCTGAATATCTGAATAAATTTCATTTTGATAGTTCGAACCTGACGATGGAAACGCTTTAACTTGATAATCATCAGATTGGGGCATTCCTGTTATTTGAAAATATCCTCTGGTATCGGTTTTTGATTCGCAATGATAATTCGTAGAAGTTGACTGAATCTTTATCGTAACGTCATTAACAGGAGCGCCAGTACTTTGGGCGGTTACATAACCAGAGAGTTCAAAGCCTTCAGACAGATAGAAATTGATACGTCCGCTATTTGTTGAAACGTTAGATTTATGATCTGGGACATACAATGAATTACAGGCCGGACTGACAAAGATAGTGTAATCATGACCCGGTGTCAGTCCTGATATATTGTAGAAACCAACATCATCTGTTCGTTCACTATTCTGAATGTTATGAATATCAGACGATGCTGTTACCCAAACGCCGGCAACAGGCTTGCCATCGAGGCTGCTGACAGTTCCGCTGATCGTTTGACCTTCCGCAAGGCTGATATTAATTTGTGTATGTTCTTTCATATCCATCGTGTTGATCAAACTCGCATCCGCTTTGTTTCTCACAGAATTTTCGGTATGATAATAAAAAGGCGGTGACCCCGATTTAATTGCTGAAACTCTAAAATCTGATGCATCATCAAGTCCAGCAATGGCATACACACCTGAATCACCTGATTTTGTAAAACCAAATGAATTTGTCATGTCTGATGCAGCTTCAACACGTATGTCCGGCAGACCATTTCCAAAATCATCAGTGATCTGGCCCGATATATTTGCTCCGAAAGCCAGGGTAAAGTTGATATCATTTACAGAATCGCTATTTTTCATGTCAACAACAGTGGCTGTATCAAAATCAGATTGTTGATCGTAGTATAATCGTTTAAAAGCACTTGAATGGGCATAAATAACATACGCTGTTTTTTCAACTCCAGAAAGTGAATAGGCTACAGTTGACGATCCTGAATAGATGACACGCGTTGTTTGTTTGAGTTCTTTTGAGGTCGATATGGCATCAATATTAACAGTGTCACCAGGCGTCGCACCTTGGGGAAATATAACATTTCCTGATATGCTTGCTGTATCAATATTCAAATTAAAATCAATATGATTGATATCATTTGTGGACAGATCAACCTTGTCTGCATCAACCCAATTATTTTTATCATGATAGTATTGTGAGGGTAAATTGGATGACGACAATTGCACAAGATAATCTGATGCAGGTTTTAAACCTGCTATGGAATAAACCATATCTGAACCAGATCCAAGGAGCGTAACAAAATCGCCGGCCTGCGTATTATCAGACCATGCATAGATACTGATGGATTGATCTTTGTCCACTCCAGCAACAGTTCCTGACAGACGTCTGTCAAATCGTTCCATTGTTACATCGGGGACCTCGATATCTTCATTGTCAATAACGATATTATTCAAGTTTTGCGTTAAATATAGGTCTGCCTTGAATGTCAATTCATATGTTCCTGGAAGTAATCCCTGAAGCAGGTAATTATAAGTCTTTGTTAAACTATCTGATGAAGTGGTTGATGTCCAACAATTAATATCTTCAGCCCAGGCTTCAATACGTACATTTGACAAATCTTTATTTTCAAATAGTACGTTTCCATACAAATAATAACCTGACTTCAATACAATATCAAAAGTATCCTGTGATGCCGCTACTGTACCGGCACCCTCAGCCTGATACACTGTACCATCTAAATGATAAAATGCGGGCATATATCCATTTGTATGAATAGAGATCACGTAATCAGTGGCAGAACTATCTAAACCTGTGACTTCATACATACCATTTTCATCAGTAACAGATTCCCCACCTGTCTGTGTCTCTTCTGACCAAACATTCACCCATATTCCCTGTGGGGCAGGTGTTGCAATATCATCAATATAAACAGTTCCACTGATATAAGGACCTTTGTCCAAAGTAAAATTAACCTCTGTTATGCCAGAAACCCGAACATCAAAGGTATCTGAATGGACCTGATTGATATAACCCATAGCGTAGACAGTTATCTGATAATCATCCGCGGGCTTCAGATTTGTCAATGAATACTGCCCTGAAAAATCAGAAAAAACTTCAATTTTATTGTCTAATGTTTTAGATACAGCCACAATTGATGCCAGGTTTACAGGTTCATCATCAGTATTCTTGACTTTTCCAAAAATAAAATTGCCCATTTTTAAATTAAAATCAATTCCTGTTGAATCGACCAAAACCGGAGATGCCTGACTGCGCGATACAACTTGATCATAAACCTGATAAGGATATTTTAATGGCTGAACTTCAACAATGTAGGTGACATCTTGCCCATTACTATTTCCTGTAAGTCCACTGATTGTATACTCACCAAATTCATTTGAAAGCGCCCCATTGCCTGTTTGAAGAATTTCTGACCATGCACTGACCCATACATTTAAAAGATTTATGTTATTGTTTTTTACAGTCCCGGATATTGTGCCGCCCTTTCTTATAATAATATCAATATTTTCAAGAATGGGTGTACCTGGCGTCAGTACAGTGGCTTTATTGGAATTCACCACACTTTCTTGTGATGTCTTATGGTAAAATTCGGATTGATAGCTTTCGTACCAAACATACACAAGATAATCATCGCTGGAATCAAGTCCGACGAGCGTGTAATGGCCATTTTCATCTGTTGTTGTGCGCATGCTGTCCATCTGCTGCGTTGAAAAGGCAGAAACATCTATTCCATATACAGGCGAACCGCCAAATATACGAACCTGACCACTGATCCCTGATAAGGGGCGTTTTTCCATAAAAACATCAATATTATCGCGATCTGAAGAAACTGTTGATACTTTTGTCGCCAGATATGGTTTTTTAGCACCACTATAATACTGGTAATAATATTGTTTGTTGCCTAATGGCGGCCATACGCCAACAATATAGTTTGATGTGGATGCCAATGGTTGGAATATATATTCACCATTGGCATCTGTTGTTGTGCTGGCAATTGTTTTATTATTTTTAAGAAGTTCTACATAAAACCCGGATAGTGCATTCCCATTGTCATCACTGTAAACATGTCCATTGATGCGACGCCCTTCAACCTGGATATAATTGCTTTTGGATTTACTTCTATCACCAATGCTCAGTGTAACTGTATACATACCCGGCGCTGTATAGGTGTGTGATGTGGCATAGGCGGTTGAGGATTGATTACCATCACCGAAATCCCAAAGGTAGCTTCCGGGAACGTTTAATGATGCATCAAAGAATAAAACTGTTTGTGGAATCATGCCTGTTCTGACGTTTGATGTAAAATCGACCTGTTGTCTATCATTGACAATAATATATTCAGATCTTGTTTCTGATGACGTTCCACCAGGACCGGAAACAGTCAGACTGACAGTATACTTTGATGGATTATCTGCTTGCGCGTTCAAAAAGTACATATGCTCAGGATTTCTTTCAGTGCTGGTATTGCCATCACCAAAATCCCATAACCAGGATGTCACATCATGCATAATATTTGTTGGGGTAAACATCACAGGCAGGGGGGTAGCAGCACATGTTGTGTAATTATCTGCAATGCCAATACTTGCATAAGGTCGTGCATGAATGGTCAGCATAAATGATTCTGCAGTTGTTTTTTCGCCATCTGATACATGAACAGTAATTGAAATCTGGCCATAAGTGCTTTCATCAGGCACAATTTCAATGGTTCGCTGCGCATCATTTCCATAAAGATGGATCTGATCGTCTGAAATGAGAGACAGATTGCCAGATGTCGCTCGCACAGTTAATTGATTGCTTGCGTTATCAATATCATTAATTGTAAAAGGAATACGCTGTGTTGCTTCACCCTGTGCTGTATTTTGATCTTCAATGAAAGAAATGCTTGGCGGTGCATTATCTGAAATGCTGATTTCAAATGTTTGCAAAACATTTTCTTTGCCATCAGAAACATTGAGAACAACCTGATTATTCTTTCCAATATCAGAAAGTTGAGGTGTTCCAGAAAGACGAAATACTTTTTTGAACTGGAGAAGATTTCTGGCATTATCTACAATGTAAATATGCTCATTTAAATCAACTGTAATGGCATAGGGGGAGAATTGATTTGTCTGATTGTTATAGATCTTTCTCATATTGCAGATTTGTTCGCTGATAACTGTCTGAATGATACCCGTATCTGAAGAAATTTTTCGAATCCGCCGATTGCGTGTATCCGCAATATAAATGTTATCCAATGGATCAATGCTCATACTGCTGGGGTTATTATATCTTGCGTATCGATAATGATTACCATCACCTGAAAAACCACAGCTGTTTCCTGCAACTCTTTCGAAGGTGTTCTTTTGAATATTATAGCGATAAAGAAAATTGTATCTGGATCGATAGTAATAATAATAAGTTAGTATCCATGCATTATCTGAAGAGTCCACCCCCATACAAAGGACATACTCTCTGCTTCCAAAGTATTTAATCGTTCTGATTATTTTATCATTGGGATCAACTATTCGGATACGATAGTTCCCTCTGTCATTAATATAGATTGTCCCCTCAGATCCAACCATAACGTCATATGGATTTTTTAATCGTGCCAAAGTGGCGGGATATCCATCACCGCTAAAACCATAACTTCCTGTACCAGCAACGATTGACAACATACCTGTTTCGATATCTACTTTACTGATGCAATATTTATTAATTTCAGCAATATATACATTGCCATCTTTATCAAGGTTAATACCATAAGGATAACCTAAACTGACTTTTGTTGCCGGAACATTATTTTCAAAATTGCTGCTATTGCCATAGTCACCTGTTCCTGCAATAATTGATAATTTGTTGCTTGCAATATCCAGCACACTAACAATATTTGAAGAATATTCAGGAATATAAATCTTTTTGCCAGTTTGATCAATTTCAAGGTCTCTGACATAACCGTATTGAAAAGAATAAATCTGATGTGGATCACTATATACTTGTTCCATAGAAAGCCATGCAGGCGCTGATTCTATTGTGACGTTTATTTTTTCATAATCCTGGTCATACGCATCAATATCATAGGTATATTTCATACCTGCGATTGCCTGCAAAACAGGCTCTGATAAGATCTCTGGTGGATCATTAAGGGCATTGACAGTAAAGGAAACAGCGATTGAATCAACCAGACCTGTAGGATCTTCAGCAACAAATGATATACTTTTACTTCCTGTCCAGTTTTCATTTAATAAAGTTATAACAGCAAGCCTGTTTATTATTTCAACAAGGATATTTTCATCATTACTGCATGTCCAATTAATTTGATCTCTTGAATGATCAGGGTCACTCACATAGTTATCTAAAACAATTGGCGTAAAGGATGCGCCTTCATTGATAGTTTGTGAAGGAATTTCGGCAATCGTTGGGCCTAAATTTTTAGAAATTACAGAAATCGTATATTCTTGGAATGTGCTGGCGGTACCATCAAATGCTTCAATTCTAACCAGATTATCTGCATTGACAGCATTTGTATCAGGTGTTCCTGTAATTCGCCACATAAAATGTTCAACTTTTCTGATCCTGCAATTACCCGTATCAGAGATAAAAATATTTCCTTTCTGATCAACAGCAAGAGTCATAGGACTCCGCAAATAGGCATTGATTGCTGGCCCATCATCACCTCTAAAACCATATTTGTAAGTGCCTGCAATTCTTTGAATCATCTTGGATTCGCTGTCAATCATATATATGCTGCTGCTAGGGTAATGCGCAATAAAAACATTCCCTTCAGGATCAACATCAATGGAGTCTATCCAGCCCATACGAAAAGATAATGCAGGGACATTATTCTGAGGAGATCTGGAATTATAGTATCCTCTATTACCCGCATAAGTACTTATGATACCTGTAGACGCATCTACTTTTCGAATGACCTTGTTGCCTGCATCCATAATGAATACATTGCCAATCTTGTCGACAGCAACATCCATTGGATAGTAAAGATACGCATTAACTGCCAGTCCGCCATCTCCTCTATATGATCTTCCACCGCATCCTGCGACAATGGATACCATGTTCGTTTTTTTATCCAATTTTCGTACCCGCGAATTTCTTTGGTCTGCAATATACAGATTGTCATCCTTATCAAAGGCAATGCCTGTAGGATAGTACAACAGGGTATCTTGGGCCGGTACATTGTCTCCAGTATTTCCGCGTCGATTGTATTTTCCGACAACAGTATATATTTTTCCTGATGATGCTTCAATTTTTCTTATACAGTGGAATCTGTATGTGGAAACATAAACATCCCCGTTTGAAGCGACGGCCATGCCATCAACTTGATCTATTGGAGATCCTTTGGCAAGTTCGCCATCTGCTGCAAATCCATATTCACCATTTCCGGCAATAATTTCTATTTTTGAAGTTAATGCATCTACTTTATAAATATAATAATAACTGTAAGAACTTTCTGCGATATACAGGTTGCCTTGCTTATCAACGGTCATTTTTCTGGGATAGTAAAAGCAGGCATCTTTCGCTAGCATGCCATCGCCGCAAAAGGCTCGGCGCCCAGACCCGGCGACAGTATATATATTGCCATAACTTTCAGTCTCAAGAGACAGCCATGATGGCAAGACTGGAGCAGCATATGAGATAGGATCTTCTTCAAT
>Ga0272440_1004017_pt1 | contig 10700 bp, 12 predicted proteins | sample SSMMMBAug17_FD_192440 | JGI IMG/M metagenome (GOLD analysis project Ga0272440, IMG submission 192440) | Marine sediment archaeal communities from Little Sippewissett salt marsh, Falmouth, MA, United States - SSM-MMB-Aug17 | ecosystem: Environmental > Aquatic > Marine > Wetlands > Sediment ... | reverse complement strand
AGCCCATTTATGTAGCGCCCTTACAGGGCTTAAAAATCTTTTTTACATTTCCCCAGGGCGTTGCACTGGGCTGGTATGTTACGCCCTTTCAGGGCTAAGAAAATAGTGCAACTTTTTTGTGTTGCACCCAGGACGAACACTTTTAAAAAAGACTACAAAAAAATTTCAAGTAAAGATAAGGACATATTAAAATATGTTATAAGAAAACTTATAAATATGAAACCTTTGGAAAAAAAATTTGTTGATCATAAGTTAACTGGTAACTGGAAGCATTGTAGAGAATGTCATATAAAACCAGATTTGTTGTTAATTTATAAAGTTAACAATGATAAAAAAGAAGTTTCCTTGCTTAGAATTGGAAATCATGCATCATTATTCAGATAGTATTGTTTAGTTTGTATTTAAATTATTTAGGAATGTTCGAAAAAAAGTAAATATTCGGTTACCAATGTCCCTGCAACATTCCAATACATAGGTTACAGTGCTAACACTTTTGTAAATGTTTATTGCTAAAAAAGGGGCTTGGTAATATCACACCTGTCCTTTTAGTTTTAGGTAAATAAATGACAAAACAAATATTATTAAGCAAATTGAGGTCATTAAAAAAGGAAGTTAGAGAGTTATATAACTCTGAATTGCATGGCGTATTTGGTTCATACGCTAGAGAAGATCAATCATATAGAAGTGATGTAGACATTTTAGTTAAATTTTTACCAGGAGCGACATTATTAGATCTTACAGGACTGGGGAATTTTTTGGAACAAAAATTAAACATTAAAGTCGATTTATTATCGGATAGAGCGATTCGTGAGGAAATTAAGCCATACATAAATAAAGACTTAATTGTAATATGAAAATAGAATATAAATTATTTTTGTATGATATTCTAACTGCATGTGTTGATATTCAGGACTTTACATCAGAAGTGTAATATATGATCAGTATATTAGTAACTTTCAATATGCTCATAAAAACAACAAAATGTTTAAACTCAGGGGCATGAGAGTATTTTAGCGTCTTTTTTCAAGTTTTTAGCAAAAAGGTACTACACATTCAATGGACAAAGAAGATTTGATTCAATTTTGGGTGGAAGAAGCTAGGAAAGATATACAAAAAGTAATAAAGTCAGTGCAAAAATATATCGATATTATGAAACTCCATCGTATCGATATAGTTGGTGTATATTTATTTGGTTCTTATGCAAAAGGCAGAGCAACAGAAAATAGTGATATTGACCTGGCTATTGTCACAAAAAAATTTCCTGGAGACGAGTTTGATTTTACACTGAGTTTAATGAAACTCGCCCGAGATATCGACGAAGACATTGAACCGCATCCATTCTTACTGGAAGACTTTACTGAATCAAACCCATTTGTTTATGAGATAATAAAAACATCAAAACGTTTATATTAAAATATTCGGTCTACCTAGCTGTCATCTATATTGGCAAAATTTCTGCAACATATTTCAATCAATATTTCAACCCCTCCCCACGCCGCATCACAAATATGGTCCAAATAATCACATAAATGTCAAAACCAACCAGTTTCCATGAAGGCCATGTTTTACAACGTTCCACATATTGAATTTCCAGTTGCAAAAAATTCATCTCTTTTGAGTATTGGACGCCTTTTAATTGAATTTGGGCCGGGCTTGTAAAACCGGCAAGAATCCAGTTTCTGTATAAATATCCTTTCTGGATCTGGGCATTGACCTCAGGAAGCGCCCAGGGGCGGGGTCCGACAATACTCATATCTCCCTTTAAAATATTAAAAAACTGGGGAATTTCATCAAAATAGAATTTTTTCAAGATGTACCGACCCGACCAGGTTAAATTAGAAAAATCACTTTCATAATATCGCGCCCATTTGCCCTCAGTATGAATCCGCTCAATCACACTTGTTTTTAAAGTTCTAAATTTCAAGACTTCAAATATGTTGCCTTGAGATATTCGCTTTTCTTTATAAAAATATGGGCCGCGATCTTCACGACAAAGAATCATATTGATCGTCATGCTAAGCCAGATAAACACAAAGACTGGAAACAAAATGGTGATAATCAATAATGAAATACAAATATCAAACAAACGTTTGAAAAATGGACAGGGTATAATTTGTTGATCCATAGTTAAGCTCATAATAAAAGATTTATAAAAACAAGATAATTAAACACCAGGCATGTGCGTACCAAACTGTTCATTCTGTTTTAGCGTTTTCCTAACTGGCATAAAAGAGAATCCAGTTGTCTCAATACAATTTGCCGGTCAAAATGTTTACATGCATATTGTCTCGCCTGATTACCCAGTTGAGCCCTCAAATGAGGATTGTTAATCAATTGAAGCAACTGACGCGCCAATAATTCATCATTCTGATGTGTCACCACCATTCCGGAATCTTTCAAAATATCAGCAATTGCAGACTGATGATGCGAAATTGCAAAAACAGGCTTACCACTGGCCATCATACCGGATAATTTTGATGGCATAACCCAGTCTCTCATCTGGCGCTTTTGGGGAAGTATATGAATATCTGCAAGATTTAATAAATCGTTCAAATGCTGATCAGATACTAAAGAAATAAAATGAATATTATCCAGATGTTTGGCGCTATTTTTCAGTCGAGAATAACACGCGCCATGTCCACAAATCATAAAAACAAGATGCTTAACATGAATGAGCTGTTTTGCGATCCCAATTATGATTTCAATCCCTTGTTTTTCCCCCAGATTACCTGCATATAAAACAATAAAAGCCTTGGATTGGACAAACTGTCGAAAAACAGATGGACGGCTCAGGGGAAATATTTGATTACAATCAACCCAATTATAAATGATCGCGCTTTTTTTTTTGATGATTCACTTTTTTAGATATCATTGCCTGCATGGACTTTGAAATTGTGGTTAACAGATCATAGTTTTTCAACAAACACGTTTCTAACATCAATGCCATTTTTTTGAGCCAGCGGTTTTTGAGTAAATGAAGTCCAAAGGCCATATCAATTTCAAGATCATGCATGTGGACAATCACCTTGCTTTTGATCATCCGGGCAACGAAAACAGCATTCACAGCACACAACAGGGTTGGTACAATATGAATGATGACATCAGGTTTCCAAGCCATCTGTTTAAGCATTGCTGGCAGACTGGAAAGGGCAAAGCTGCATAAATGAATCAATCGTTTGAAGCCATTTAAACGTTTTGGAACCCACAAAGGACATCGAAATATTTCAACTTTATTTCGTATTTCATATTGATAGGCAAAAGCATTATGTTTCGGATCAACGCGCCATTGGGGATAATATGGATGTGCAGTGACCACACGAACCTGATGCCCTTTTTTAACGAGCCATTCTGCCATTTCACATGTATATTTTCCCACACCAATACATTCCGGATAATAATTGATTCCATATAGAATGATTCGCATGCTAAAAAAAATCTTGACGTTGTTGTTTTTGATGAATTAACATGATTAAACATATAACAAAAATAAACGTTTCTTGCAATCAACAGAAAAAAGTCATCATGAAAAAAATAAGTATCAGAGAGCCTTCAAAAGGATGGGCTCGTTTGAATCTAAAAGAATTGTGGGAATATCGTGAGTTGCTCTATATTTTGGCCTGGCGCGATATTTCAGTCCGATATAAACAAACCCTGATGGGTGGTTTATGGGCAATTATCCAACCTTTTGTGACAATGGTCATCTTCACCCTCTTTTTTAATAAAATTGCGAAAATACCATCGGACAATATTCCCTATCCCATCTTTAGCTACACTGCCCTTGTCCCCTGGACATTTTTTGTTAATGGTTTGAATAAAGCGAGTGTGAGCCTGGTGAGTAATAATCATCTCATAAATAAAGTCTATTTACCGCGGCTTGTATTACCCATATCAGCCGTATTGGTAGGAAGTGTCGATTTTGCAATGGCGTTTTTGGTATTAATACTACTGATGCTATGCTATGGCGTAATTCCCACAATGGCGATATTGTACCTGCCCTTCTTTATATTGCTTATTCTGATTACATCGCTGGGAGTTGGTATCTGGATCGCAACCCTGAATGTCAGGTATTACGATATTCACAATGCCCTGCCTTTTCTAGTCCAGGCATGGATGTTTGCTACGCCCATTGCCTACCCAAGCAGCCTCATTCAGGAACCCTGGCGAAGCATTTATGGATTAAATCCCATGTCTGGTGTGGTTGAAGGATTTCGATGGGCATTGTTAGGCGCAGAAACCTCACCCGGTGGAATTATGGTGGTATCTACAATAACCGCAAGTGTGATTCTGATTACCGGGCTCTTTTATTTTAAACGTGTTGAGAAATCATTTGCCGACTATTTATAAAAAAGTGACAAACGATGTGTAATATATCCATAAAGGCCGAACAAATTGGTAAACAGTATCAACTGGGAAAAATCAATCGTTATGGCACACTCAAAGAAGCCCTTACCCGAATGCTCAGACCAAAGTCAAGGAAAGCGTCTGAGGATGCTGCATCCAATCAATATATCTGGGCATTAAACGATATTTCATTTGAAATTTCACAAGGTGAAATCGTTGGCATTGTGGGGAGAAATGGTGCGGGTAAAAGCACCTTATTGAAAATTCTGGCAGGCATTACAACGCCAACATGTGGCAAGGCGTGGATTTCTGGTAAAATCGGTTGTTTATTGGAAGTGGGTGCGGGGTTTCATCCATTTTTGACCGGTCGAGAAAATATTTTTTTAAGTGGGGCGATTTTAGGTATCTCTCGCTCAGATATCAAACGCATGCTTGATGAAATTATTGCTTTTGCTGAAATTGACACATATATTGATACGCAAATCAAATATTACTCCAGTGGCATGTATACGCGACTGGCTTTTGCTGTTGCTGCGCACATGGTGGTAGATATCTTGATTGTTGATGAAGTCTTATCTGTTGGCGATCTGGCATTTCAAAAAAAATGCCTGGGCAAAATGGATGATGCTGCCCATGATGGACGCACAGTCCTGTTTGTCAGCCACAACATGGCGACTGTCCAACGATTATGTCATCGAGGTTTTCTTTTTCATGATGGCAAAATGATCATCGATGCCAATATTGATACAGTTGTCTCTGAATATCAAAAAAACTGGTGTGAAATTCCTTCACACCGCACCTGGGAAAATCCAACAACCGCACCTGGGGATGATATCGTGCGGTTAATTTGTCTCAAAGTGGTGAACCAGGAAGGGAAAAATATTCAAACCAGTCATGTTCAGGAAAAGGTGGGCATAGAAATAACATACATCCTTCAAAAATCTTCTCATTGCCCCATCATTATTTTTCACTTTTTTGATGCCCAATGGCTGCACCTGTTTAGTTCTCATGATTTTAATGAAAAACAACAAAAAACCATAAAAAGAATACCTTGTGAAATCACTGAAACCTGCTGGATACCCGCGCATTTACTCAATCAAGGTCAAATAAATATCAATGTACAAATTTCAAGCCTTCATCCCAAAAAAGACCATGTGTCAATCAATGAAGTGCTTTCCTTTGAAGCCATTGATCCAAGAAGCATTGAGGAATTAAAAGGTCCTTTTGGCGGCCAATGGCCAGGTGTTGTCAGACCGGCCTTACAATGGGATTTGAAATGTTAGGGAAATACAAAAATTGTTTTTCTTACATCATCGCGTTCACGATATTCATTTCGCCATTTATGGTTCGAACGCAGATTTATGACTTTGCCAATCTGCCTCAGTCTACTTTTTTGTTGTGCAGTGGGTTGCTATTACTGGCTTTAATGCTGATAATCAAACTCCAGCAAAATGAATTTTCCTTCCATTTGAATGTGTTTCACTTTCCGCTGACTGCGATATTACTTTGGTCATGTCTTTCCTTATTATGGGCAGTCAGTATTTATGAAGGCTTTCTGGTTTGTATGTGGTGGGGAGCCGGGTTTCTTTTCTTTTGCCTGATTTCTGAAACGATTAAAGATATCAGAGAAATGAAAAGAGTGGGTCTGTTTTTATTCTGGTCAGGTTTTTGTGTCGCAATGCTGGGCATTTTTCAGTACTTTTTTGAATTATCTATTGTGCCTCAAGCAGTTCCGCCATCATCAACATTTGGACACAAGAATATGGCGGTTCATTATATTATTCTTTCCCTGCCCTTTGGCATGGCTGCTTTTTTTTATACTTCAAATCGCCACTATTCATGGATATTATTAGTTGCCAGTACTTGCATGGTTCTATATCTGTTTTATACCCATACCCGATCGGGTTGGTTGGCTTTTGCCTCGCAAATATTGATATGGTTGATCTGCTTATGCTTTAAACCCAAAACGTTTTTTAAAAACAAAAATAAATATATTCCGGCCATTATCGCCCTGTGTGTTGTTGTTCTCATGATTCATGTGAGTCCATCAGGTATCCGAAATCCATTCAATACGCCTAAAATCAAAGATAGTATTTCATTTATTAATCGACTGGCAAGCAATGACAAACCCATTCTTGAATCAAAAAGCAGTTCAGGCAGTTCTATTTCTATCCGCTTGACTGCCTGGCGCAATTCATTAGAGATGATCAGGCAATATCCCTGGATCGGTGTGGGTATGGGAAATTTCCAGATTCATTATCCATTATTTTTTAGAAAAATTGTTGAAGATGCTGCATTTAATGAAAAAAATCAGATGAGAAATCTTCATAATGATTTCCTCCAAATATGGGTAGAACTGGGGATTATTGGCGTTATATTGTTTTTGTGGCTATTATTGTTAATTATTTTTACAGTCAAGGAATTGATCAAAAATCAAAAAGAAGACATTATCTGGCTGACAGCCTTATTGAGCGGGCTCGTTGGAATAATGGTTATCGCTTGCTTTAGTTTTCCACTGAGACGTGCGCTGCCGCCAGTAATTTTAATGCTTTTTCTTGGATTTTTGGGCGTTTTAAGAACATCACGCAGATCATATGCTGTTGAAGCCCCGCGAAACGTGATTATTGTTGGCCTCATTCTCATTGTTACGTTACTGGTCAATGCATGTATCTTACATTATCGATGGATCAATAGTGATCATTTTTTTGCAATCATGAACACAGCTGAAAAAAGGAAGGATTGGCAGACAATCATCCCATATGGACACAAGGCAGTTCAACTCAATCCCTATAGAAAAAAATATAATGCCAGTCTGGGACTGGCCTATTTAAAGACCGGAAATACCAAACAAGCCATTCAGGAATTCAACCAAGTATTACAGCACTACCCATATCACACCAATGCCCTTTTCAACCTGGGCGTTGCCTGTTTTCAAGAAAATTTGCATGACCAGGCGCTTTCAACATTCAAGCAATATCAACGTATTCGGCCCAATTATCATAACCTTCATTACAACCTGGGACATATATATCTGCATCAAAAGAAATACGATCACGCCAGTAAAGCATTTCAAAAAGCCCTTCATTTAAAGCCAGGATGGAAAGAGGCCACGCATTATCTGGATATTGCCCAAAAGACGCTTCAAGACAGCAAAGCCAATGCAATGAAGTTTCAAAATATCGCCATCCAGTTTATGAAAAAAAAGCAATATCAGAAAGCAATCCAGGCATATGACAAGGCAATTACCTTTGCCCCCAATGACGCCGCATTGCATTTCAACAAGGGATCGGCATATATTGAAGTGCAGCAATATCAATCAGCCAAAGCAGCTTTTAAGAAAGCAATTGCCTGTCAACCGGATTGGGCGTTGGCATATAAATTTTTAGGGGTTGTGCTATATGAATATTTAAATGAAAAGCAACGGGCCATTGGTTATTTGGAAAAAGCCTTGCAATATGATCCAATGATTAAAGAGTATCAAAAAATTCAAAAAGTGATTGATTCGGATGGACGATGATGCATACCAATAATTATCAAAAAACTGGCTTGAGACATCTGTTTAAGCACGTTAAGTTCTTAATTATTTTAGCATTATGCTTTAGCCCGGATGCAGCCGCTGCATGTCAATTTGAAATAATTCCTGGAAATTCTTTTCAACTCCCCCTTTTGATAGACGTGCCAGAGACTGAAATGTCGGGCATCGATATTTTTATTCAATATGATCCTGCAATTTATACCCTGACTGATATCCGATTAAGTGATACTCTATTATCAGAAAATTATAATCTACGTTATTTTCAAAAAAATAATGGCACAAAAATAATGATTTATGGCACAAGCCATACATATACTGGAAGTGGTGAAATTGTCTGGATAACTTTTCATGTGGCTAAAGAATATTCAGGTCATGCAGATATTCAGTTAACATCATTCTTTTGTAATGAACAAGCCATTTCTGGTGGATTTCAGTATCATGACAGCCTATGCATGTCACTCAATGTAAACAGTGATCCATTGCATAGCACTTTGGAATCTTTTAATTATTTTGTTCAAGAAGACCATCGTGTACGAATTGAATGGAAGACAATTACAGAAATAGAAATTGTCGGTTTTCAACTTTGGCGAAATACACCTGTTTCAAACAATGATATGAATATAACATCACAAATGATTCCACCACAAGGAAGCTTTTTTTCAGGGTATACATATAGCCGCCTGGATGAATATATTGGCCCGCAACAAACATATAAACTTAAAATAATTTTTATTGATGGCAGCTATGAGTGGCATTTTCCTTTTCATCAATCGTTTCAAATAAACCAATCAGATTTCAATCGGGATGGCAAGGTTGATCTTAAAGATCTTAATTTCATAATGAGATATTTAAGTAAATAAAATAATAATTTAATAGGAGGAAAGAATGAAAGCGTTTAAAATGTTTTTAAGATCATCAATTTTTTTATTAGCATATTGCATGATCTGTATAAATACTGCTCAAGGCGATATGAATCTAATTTCAACCTATCCTTTTTCTGAAAAGGTGAAAGCCATAGCTATTGATACAATGGGCGATATCTATGTGGCAGGATCCACAAGTTCTCCATTTAATGCCAGATTTGATAACGAATTAAACTTATTATCTCAAACATCAACAAGTTATAATGGTTATTGGGGAATAACAATCCTTTCTAATGGTGAAATTATTGTTACCGACTGTCCGAACCACGGCTACAACCCGCCTACAGGAAATAATCGTGTATTAAAAGTGGATCCAGCTTTCAATATCATCGCAACACAAGAGATATTAATATTGCAAAAAATTATCTTTCAGAAGATGAACTGAAACAGCTTAATCTCATTGTCTCCATATATCTTGATTTTGCAGAACTCCAGGCCACAAACGGCAGATTAATGAAAATGAACGACTGGATTAAAAAACTTGATGATTTCTTTCGAATCAGTGAAAAGGAATTTCTAAAAAATGCCGGAAAAATCAGCCATGAAAAAGCTGTTGAAAAAGCAAAATTTGAATATGAGAAATACCGAAAAGCAGAGGACAAAAAATATATCTCTGATTTTGACCGTGAAATGAAAAATTATTGAAAGACAGGAAAAACACATAACATAATAATCCAGCGGACGCAAAAAGCCGCGCCGCTGATTTTCACGTTATTCGCCTTAATTCCATTTGTTAACCAAACTTGAAAAAATGCGAAACAAATTGTATTATTTTGTTAATCTTAACGTTTGGGGTTTCAATGCAAAAAAATCGTACCATTTGATAATCCTAACTAAAAATACTTTTTTTAAAGAAAAAGTTCAGATCGTCAGCGTCAGAACGTCATCAGAAAAGAATATGATGTCTTTATTGCTTGACATCATGACTTGATCAAGATTAGTATCCATCAAAACACTGAAGATGCAAAAAATATAATGAGTGAGTAATGAAATAATTATGGTTACAAAAGATTTTGAATGGAATTTCACAAAAAATAAATGGTTAAAAGAGCATAGAGGCATTCGCATAGGTCTATAAGTTTTGGTATTTTTTAGTAACAGCCTGAAATTACATAGTTTCAGGGAAAACCAGCACGTTTGGCATTTTAACTCATTTTTTTAACCTCAAAATTAAAAATTCAAAATTTCAAATTTTAAACATGGCGTATGGGCTTTAAACTTAAATATCAGAAAGTTAACATATCATTGAAACTCGTAAGTTGGTTTTGAATTTGGGGTTTGAGGATTGGCCGGCTTTTGATGTCACGGAACGCATCTTACAAGATCTTAAAGAAGGGGGCGGCCGTTTGAGGATTGGCCGGCTTTTGATGTCACGGAACACCAGAATGCGAACCCATTCACGTTTGACTTGAAGTTTGAGGATTGGCCGGCTTTTGATGTCACGGAACTTTCTTGCACTTGTGGCAATTTGAAATTGCAGTGTTTGAGGATTGGCCGGCTGTTGATCTTTCGGATTTGATCGTTGCGCTTCAGATATGCGCGGGAAAAAGTGTGGGAAATGTTTACTTGAATGGAGATGTTGGTATGGATGATGTTTTGTTTTTGATGAGGAAGGTATTGGAATCAAAGGAAGAATAATCGGTAAATATTCAAAAGTCAGGAAAAAATATTCAATCAAGGCTATTTTGGAGTATACTAAAAAATAGCCTTGACTATTTTGGAGTGAGGTCTATAATGGCCATATGCGTTATTTAACCAATCATATTATTAAAGATTTAGTCAAAAAGATGGTTTTTGTTGGGGGACCTCGCCAGGTGGGAAAAACAACATTGGCCAAAGCGCTTATTCGTGATTTTTTTCCAGATGGTGAATATTTCAATTGGGACTATGATGAGGATCGA
>Ga0272440_1004016_pt1 | contig 10700 bp, 5 predicted proteins | sample SSMMMBAug17_FD_192440 | JGI IMG/M metagenome (GOLD analysis project Ga0272440, IMG submission 192440) | Marine sediment archaeal communities from Little Sippewissett salt marsh, Falmouth, MA, United States - SSM-MMB-Aug17 | ecosystem: Environmental > Aquatic > Marine > Wetlands > Sediment ... | reverse complement strand
TCATGCCTTAAATCATGCCAAAGATATTGCCAGTGGACTGGGTAATAGAAGGCTTCTGGCACATTCACATGCTGCACTGAGTGATATCTATGCTGAAAACCATCGCTTTGAGCGTGCCATTGATCAGATACGTCAGGCTGTATTCTATGCTCAGGAGAGCAATTTGACTGATATTTTATATCGTTATCAATGGAAACTTGCACGTTTATTCAATGCCAGAAATAATCCGAAACATCATGATCCAAAAAAATCCATCGAAACCTATCAAATGGCCATAGACACGCTGAATCCTGGTGATCCACCCTGCATGTTAAAAAAAGATACACAAACGCCTATGAGCATATATAATGTCCGAAAAGATTTGATTAATGCCTATCCAACCGGAATTTCTTTTGAAAAAGATATCAAACCACTCTATGTCGAACGCGTTAGCGTACTTCTTGCCCATGCCTTGAAACCGGGCCAGCCTGAAACATCAAAAAAACAACTGATTGTTCAGGCATTGGACACCCTGGAACGACTGAAGCTGGCTGAGTATAAAGATTTTTTTCAAGATGAATGCCTGGGAAAAAATCTGCCTTCAGTTTTGATTGATTCTAATCAATTGGCCGAAATAGCCCCAAAAACAGCGATTATTTATCCATTGTTTATGAAAAAACGAGTTATTATTGTATTAATTACAGCCAAAGAAATACAAATTTTTCCTGTGAATGCAAGACGTGAACAAATTGAGGAAACAGCTCATGAGTTTCGAGAATCATTGGAAAATAGAGATCAGGAACTGTATCGCGGCTATGCTGCTCAAATGTATATCTGGTTGATCCACCCAATGGCAGAAAGCCTGCAGAAAGCTCAAATCAAAACATTGTTAATCGTACCAGATGATGTACTCCGTTTGGTGCCATTTGCTGCCCTATATGATGGCTTTGACTATTTGATCAAACAATATGCCATTGCCTATTTACCAAAAATTTCCGGAATAAATCCAAAATGGTTACCCCGGAAAAATGTCAATCTTTTTTTTGGCGGTTTATCAAATACACGAAACAATATCTTACCCAGATATCATGTGGAAACGGACTATAAAGCTATTGCACATGCAATGAATCACTTGATTAAAACGCAGGACGTTTTGAATAACTCATTTTCACCCAAAAAGGTCGCCAGACGATTCAAAAAAACGTCCTATGAAATTGTTCATTTAACATCTTTTTGCCAACATGGTAAAGCGCCTCAGGACTTTTATATCAATGCTCACAACAATTTATTTCGATTAAATGACATCAATCATATATTAAATCAAAAAAGCCGCCCAGGCCTTCTGGTACTTGATTATTGTAAAACACTGAGCGATGACCAACGATCGACACTGTTTTTTTCAGGCTTTCCAATGAAAACAGGTGTCGGAAGTCTTCTGCTGTCATTATGGACGGATCGGGATATTGGATCATCTGAAATTGTTCAGGAAATTTATCGTCAATTGATACGCACCCCCTATAAATCTCGTGCAGAAGCGCTTCAAGCCGCTCAGGTTGAAACATTGGGGAAGCCCCGCTTTCATCATCCTTTCTTTTGGAGTGGGTTCATCTTGATTGGGGATTGGCTATGAGTTCCTTGAATACCTCGCAATCATTGATCTGTGTCAACGCATTAAATATACATTTTCAAACTGAGCGGGGAATTGCCCATGTTGTGAAAGATGTTCATTTTTCAATTGCTTTTGGCGAAACCTTTGGATTGGTTGGAGAATCTGGTTGCGGCAAAAGTGTGACATCAAGATCATTAATGGGTCTCGTCCCTCATCCCGGCAAAGTAAAAAGTGGCGAAATTTTATTGACATCAGCACCCAACGATTCAAGCATTGATATTGTTAATTGTTCTGAAAAAGAAATGCAAAAAATTCGGGGGCAGACAATTGGTATGATATTTCAGGAACCAGACATGGCCCTTAATCCAATCATGCGGGTGGGTGATCAAATTGCTGAAGCCTATTATTTTCACGATTATCATCAAGGCTTGAAATCATATTTTCATCGCTTCAACAGACAAAAAAAAGCAAAATATCTGGAAAATGCCATTGAATTATTAAAAGCACTTGATATTGCCAGACCTGAAATTGTTGTCCGACAATATCCGCATCAACTGTCAGGTGGAATGAAGCAACGTATTTTAATTGCCATCGCCCTGGCAGGGTCTCCATCACTCCTTATTTCAGACGAATCGACATCAAGTCTCGATGTCAGTATTCAATCACAGATTGTTGTATTATTAGATCAATTAAAAAAGGAAAAACGCATTCAATCAATATTGTTTATTACCCATGATTTGGGGCTGACAGCCATGTGCTGTAATCGATTAGCTGTGATGTATGCGGGATGTATGTGTGAAACAGGTCGAGTGCCGGAAATTTTTCATAAGCCCAAACATCCCTATACTCAGGCGTTATTAGAGACAATTCCAAAAAGATCCCAAACGACTCCTCTAAAACCTATTTCAGGTCAGGTTCCGGACTTGGTGAATGCTCCTGCTGGTTGTCGATTTCATCCCCGATGCTCAAAAAAAATTGAGAAATGTGAGACTGAAACGCCTTTGATGGTTTCAGTTGAACAGGATCATCAGGTAGCTTGCTGGCTATCCTAGAGTTACTCGAATTATAAACGCCTCATTTGCAAAAATCGGACAAACTGGACAGGTCAGACCCGACGGACTTATGAAAATAAAGAAAATATTCTTCGAGATTTGAAACAAAAATCAAAAATTAATCAAAGAACCGAATCAAATCCGCTTCGTGCTTTGACGCATCCTCAAAGCCTAGTTCGATCAAACGTTTGATATAAGATGGTGTAAACAACAAAAAGCTAAGCAATTCAGAATCAACAAAAATATTTGAATGAAATAGTGTTTTTAATAGTTTACCAGGTACGCCTGAAAAATTAATTTCATCAGGAACTTCCTGTATACAGTCCACAGCAATTTGATGTAAACTCTGACTTGGCCGAATCATAAAGGTTTCTATCACCCGATAATCTGCATTCCGGTAAGCACGCGTCAATTGATTGATATGATCCAAAAAGTCTTTCCCATAAATCTTTTCACCGCTGGTAATGATATTATTAAACATTTCAACACGTTTCAATTCATAGTCCAGTGCATCTGTAATCAACACATTGAGTACTTTTCCCAGTAAAAACAACATACCCGGATTGGGGTTTTTTCGACATCCTCTCCGCGCTGTACAGAATTCAACCTCAGGATCCTGCGATAATGCAATTACAAGCATTTTTTCCGCACCCAGCCGCATGGCAGGATAGATTGGCGTGTTTTGTCGTAAACTGCCATCAGTATAACAGGTTCCATTCACCTGAACTGCTGGAAAAATGAGCGGAATAGCAGATGATGCCATTGCATGTTCCAGTTGAATTTTCACAAAACGCGCTTCTTTCGAATGATCACTGTCATAAATATTCTTTTTTTGTGTATTGTTTTGAAAGAAAATGGTTGATTTACCTGTACACACTTCAGTGGCACAAAGGGAAAGGCCTTTGAGTGAATTATTTGCAAAACAGGACTGAATTTGATCCCATGAAATTGCATGTCTCATTTTTTCAAATAGTGGAGATGAATTAAAAATGCCTGCAATGGGAGGGTGAGGTGCGTGTTTAAGAGAATGAGAATGAGATTCATTACCAGAACGTCCAACGAGCGTATTGAAAAGGTTGAACAATTCTTTATATCCAAAATGGATAATCTGATCAATTGTAATGGATCTCCAGTACTCAATCAGTTCTTTCGCAGCTCTGGATGGATTATCTGCATGCGAGGCCAAAAAGCAACTGTTTAATGCGCCGATACTTGTACCTGAAAAAATATTGAAAAAAGTCTGAGTATCACTGATTTTTGGAATTTCATCTAAAATGTATTTCATTACGCCAGCTTCATACGCACCGCGTGCCCCGCCGCCAGCCAAAACCAGGGCGATTGATTTATTGGATCTATGCATGTTAACTCCTCGTTTAATATGGGTTATCCTCAATAACGCCCTGGTTGCCAATCGGCAAATGATCGTGGACGTACCTTTTTAGTTGTGATAAAAAAATGGCTGGAATCCTCATAGTCTCGTGTTTGGCAGGGCTTTTGAATCCATTTACTGCCGTCCAGAAAATTTTCTGCCAGAGAAATAATCTGTTTGTCAAAATTTTCAACAAAGGCATCAATAACAATATTTCCATCAACTCCTAATTGAGAAGATGCTGAAATAAGACTATCTGATGATTGAATAACATAATCAGCAGTGATATATATATTGCCGCCATTTCCCTCATAAGCATTTGCAATAATTTGACTTTTATTCAAGATGGTATCTTTGGAAAGAATGGAGATATTTCCTCCATTTCCCAGACCTCCCAAAACAGAACTGGAAATGCTGCTATCAAGAAGCTGGATATCGTCATTGGCTGTTATTGAAATCATTCCATTTAATCGATCTTGCTCAATCAGACCAGGGATAATTGTGTCTGGTGCTGATGTTTTTAGCGCTTGTGTTGTGATTTGACTATCTTGTATCAAACTCAAATGTTGTAACTGATTCAGTTGAATAAGTCCTGCAGAACCACCACCTTTTGTTGATGTACTTTCTGATGAAATACGAGCACCATCAGATAAAAAGATATTCTGGCTGCCGATGAGTATGCCGCCAGCATCACCTGGACCTGCCGATGATGTGCTGACATATGCGAAATTATCTAATCGTATGGTATCGACGATATCCTGAATATGAAAAATATCAGGAATTTCATATTTATTTTCAATATCAAGAAAACCAAAAAGAACATCATCAATATGTGAAATTTTTTTGGCAATAAAAACATGTCCGGCCGCACCTTTTCGATCAGGATGATTGCCAGCACTGGATATATAAGATTTTCCAGTCATTGACAATTCGCTGATTTCAAGGGCAATTCCACCAGCATCCGATTCACTTTCGCTTTGAGTTGAGATTTTACTCTCTGAACTTAAAAAAATATGTTCACCTCGAATAGAAATGATTCCAATATCTTGACTAAATCCAGGATATTTGTTTTCTGATAAAATAAATGATGAATTGGACATGACAAGATCCTGTACCCGAACAATAATAGCCCCTGCGCCACCTTCACTTTGACTTGATGTACTCAAACCAGAATAATTATCCATAATCACTTTATTAACAGGATAAATAATGGTCTGGTCATCAGGTAAAATGGCTTCAATACCACTGCACACAAATATCATCCCTGAAGACCCGCCATCCTGCCCATATGTATTAACCGAATAAATTTTTGAAAAATTATAAAGGCTTAAACCTTGTGTAAATATTTTTATTGTCCCTGCGTCTCCCATGCCTGCATTTTCTGTTGTTATGATGCTTTCTTGATTCAATGAAATGCTTTCACCAATCAGTGTGATTTCACCCGAATGTCCACTATCTCCTTGTTTCATTGAAGATGAGGAAACGATAGACTGTTCATTCAGCGAAATCCTTTGACCCATTAAATAAATAACGCCAGCCTGTCCTTTTCCATGACTTTCAGTTGATATTTCTGAATGATTTGAAATATTTATCTGATTGCACAACTGATGAACTTCAAAATTTTCTTCACCTTCTAATAAAACGACTTCTCTGCCAATAATCACACCAAGACCATCATTGGTATTATCCTGATGTAAAGACGTTGCTGAAATTTTAGAATTATTATCTATTGTAATATTCGGTGTATCGATAATAATGCCACCGGGTTTTCCTTTTCCAAGACTCTGAGCGCCAATCATTGAAAAATCATGTAAAGAAACGAATTTTTCAGATCTTAGCAATATATGTCCTGAATCTCCATCATTACCACTAACTGAAAGAATAGCTGCATATTTATCCAGTTCAACTGTTTCAAAATCCAAATGAATTTTTCCGGCATTCCCTGCACTATTGCTGGATACATTTAAATTTGAAAACTGCTCCATTAACAATGATTTACCCGATAAATAGATATGGCCGGCATCTCCAGCAGTTGAATTATGTTCGATAAATGATTCAGTCGTAGAAAAAATGCCGGATATTTTGTCATAATCAGGGTTTTCAATATTAAAATTTTGATCAACACTTTTGATAATCAAGTTTTCATCAACGTAAATATCAATCATTCCACCATTTGCTGTACCACCTGTACTACTTTTTATTTTTCCGCCATTTTGAAGGATCAAATTTTTTGCCAGGATGTGAATATCTCCTGCATGTCCACCATTTTCATTATCTGAGACAGAAATTGCCAAAATACCACATAAATCAATAAGATTTCCATGAATTTCAATTGTATCAGTGGCATGAATTGAAATAGTGCCTCCATTTCCACGTGAGAAAGCATTGGCTTCGATATTTCCACCTTCAGACAAAGATAGATTTCCAGTATAAATGTTAATATTTCCTGCATTTCCATAGTTTTGCGCACGAGATATTGATATATTTGAATTTCTATTTTGATCTAAATCATCAATCAAATCAAGAGAAATGGAGCTGGTTGATATACTGCTGTTACCATCAAGGGACTTGCCTTTAACAAGAATGTTTTCAGCATGAATGGTAATATCTCCACTGTTTTCAATACTAAATGTTTCGATAAAAACACCACTGCCATCTAAAAGAGACAGTTTGCTTACTTGAATGTTGATACTACCTCCAGCAAAACCGCTTACATTGTTACCATCACGACTATATTGCCCGGCATTGATAAAGCTGGTATTCATGTTTAGATGATTTCCATAAATATAAATTTCACCGCTGCTTGCACTGATGACAGAATTATCAGCAAGCGTAATATTACCCATTTGCTCAAAGGAGGATACATCAAGGCCATCTGTCTGAATAATCGCTTCACCAGTGGACGCAACGCTGACAATATTTACACGTCCATTTTCTGAAACAACTGTTCCAGCAGGAAAATCTTGAATCGAATCGACTGTTCCCTCTTTCAGGGTGATGTTTCCTGCAATCAGGGATAGGGTATGACCATTTTTAACTTCAAGTAAAGGGAATAATCCCTGCGCATCAGGAATTGTCGCGCCTTTACCTTGCATATGGATTTGCGCAAAATCATTGTCTACAAACCCGAAAGATACAGGAGATGCTGAAGTTAATAAAGGGGGATTTATTGTTGTTTCATATTTTGATTGATCAGAAAAACCAATATACTCACACGTACTTACATGAAAAGATCCTTGAACATCCAGAAAAGCATTTGGCCCAAATGCAACACCATTTGGATTGAAAAAATAAATATCCGCATGCGGCATCGTGGATTGGATCCCCCCATCAATCCATGAATATTCACTCCCTGTTACACGTGAAATAACATGCTGAATATTATCCGGTCCATAGAAAATAGCCTGTTCATTGTTGTGAATATTGAATGTTTGAAAGCTATGAAACAGATTATTTTCCTTAATTGATCCATATTCGGCTAAAATATGAAAGTCTGGCCCATGTAGTTCTGTTAATTTTTTTGCCCCAATGGTTTCATCAATAATAATGCCGTGGGGATGCTGGTTTTCTGATCCTGCTTTGCTTGCCCAGATAAAAATAAATATGATGAAAAATATTTGATATATATGAGGCAGCGAATTGAATACGCGATCATTCTTTTTTATCTTGATGGCTTCCATTTACCATTTCCATATACCTTAAGGGCAGCCTCTTTTTCAGGTTTTGATTTTATCAGGACATTCATGGCAGCGACAACTGAATCTGGATCTTGTGTAATGGGATCTGAGTGGCCTGACAATGCTCTTATGGCTGTCACCCAGAGTATCAGTTCGGAAGTTGATGGCTTGTTTTCTTCAGTCATTCGGGCCCGGATGTCATAAAACAGATCCACTGCATTTTTCATAAAGATATCATCGGGTGATGTCTTTCGTCCCATATAAGAGGGAATACGCTGAAGTCTTTGGCGAAGAATGTGTTTCATGCGTTTTGGATCTGGAAAAGAAATATGATAATAGGCACAACGTCTTAAAAAAGGACGCGGCAGCATTTTTTCTGAATTGCTTGTAATAAAAATAAGGGGTGCAAGAGACTGATCTGTTCGTATTTCTGCTTCTTGGCCCAACTCAGGAATTCTGAAATATAAAGTTTCAATTTCATTGAGAATATCATTTGGAAAATCACGCGGTGCTTTATCAATTTCATCAATGAGTACAACGGAGCGTCGGGGGCTGTCATGTTGAAATTCAGGCGGAAGAAACTTTTCAACCTGATCTTTGGGATTTGCACGAATGATGGCTTCACCAAGAGCATGGTAGCTAATGAATCGTTGGGGAGAAATATCATTTCCGCTTTGTGCAGCATGAAATCGTGCAAGGTAATCATAGGTGTAAAACAGATCATTGGATGTGCTGATAGATTTCGTTGCAAACAATAAAACAGGCTCCAGGCCCAATTCCCATGCCACACGATAGGCCAGTCGGGTTTTGCCGCATCCCGGTTCACCTGTCAGAAGCAGCGGTTGTCCCATGAGCAGGGCCACATTTACTGCTTCTTCAAGGCCGGTGTCTATATCGTAGTCTTGGGGATGATTTTCAAACCCCCGCTGAAAGGCTGGAAGATTCAGATGGTTTGCGGGAATAGGCTTTTTACGATCTTTTTTGATAAATGGATATGTCATGATAAACTCCTTATTGTTTAGGAATACTTAGTAGGAATATTAAAATTGAAAGTATATAAATTCCTGTTGTTCAGCGCCAAGTTCCCATATCATGAAAAAGATGGCATAATAAATTCCCCAACGTGTCCAAATCGGCAGTCTGGTTTGGGACAATTCCAAGGCATGTTGACGCTTGCGTTGGAACCATTCAACACAAACAAACAAGAAAATCAATAACAAAAACCTTTTTGGAAAAACTTCTGCAGGTGAAAATAATGATGCAGAAAAAATTTCAGAAATGTATATAACTGCTTTTGTAATTGTTTCAGACCTGAAAAAAACCCAGGCAATTGACACAAAAAAGAATGTTAATCCCATCTGACATATTTCTATAATACTCGGAAACCATGAATTTTCTGCGACAATATTCGTATGTTTCCGATTTCTTTTTAACAAGAGATATGGCAGGATATAAATCGCATGGATTGTCCCCCAGGCGATAAATGTCCAATTCGCACCATGCCAGAAACCGCTTACGATAAATATGATAAACACATTTCTAACTAATATGATATCTTTACAGCGACTTCCTCCAAGCGGAATGTATACATAGTCTCTAAACCATGTGGAAAGAGAGATATGCCACCGTCGCCAAAATTCAGCAATATCACGCGAAAAATATGGAAAATTAAAGTTTCTTTTTAAATGAAAGCCAAAAAGACGTGACGTACCAATTGCAATATCAGAATAACCCGAAAAATCACCATATATTTGAAAAGCAAAAAGCATGGCACCAATCAATAAGGTACTTCCCGAATAGGTGTGATAAAAGGCAAAAATATCATTGACATATATTGCACAATTATCTGCAATCACGATTTTTTTAAACAAGCCCCATAAAATCTGACGCATACCATCAACAGCCTGCACATATATAAATGTCTTTTTTTGATGAAATTGTGTTAATAAATGCGTTGCACGTTCAATGGGACCTGCAACAAGCTGGGGAAAAAAACTGACAAAAGCAAAAAAAGCGATGATGTCCCGTGTGGGTTGTAGTTTTCCACGATAAATATCAATGGTATAACTGAGCGTTTGAAAGGTATAAAAACTAATACCAACAGGTAAAATGATGTCAAAAACAATGGGATCAGTCACAGGCTGCCCAAAGAATGTAAAGGCTTGTTGAAAATTTTGTGCAAAAAAATTGAAATATTTAAAAAAAGCCAACAAACCTATATTGATTACAATGCTGATAACAAGCAGCAATTTTCGATTAGATTCTTTTTTTGTTTCATTTAAAGTCAGACCGATTGTATAATCAACACCAGAACTTAATGCGATTAATAATAGAAATCTCCAATCCCACCACCCATAAAAAAAATAACTTGAAACCAGCAATATAAGGTTTTGAATTTTTAAGTTATTATATGAAACAAACCAATACAGTACGAATACAATTGGTAAAAATATGGCAAATTCAATTGAATTAAATGTCATTTAAAACCTTTACAAAAGAGAGAATCAAAATATCTTTCAGTTGAAACGACCTGCGGTCGGGTCGAACAAGCATAAAAAGATCAGCATAGAAACGCACGGCAGTGCGTCTCCGAGCGAAGAAAGGTCTAGCTTTTTTTAGTTCTTACTGTTGTTCAAAGAATTGATCGACCTTTCTTTGCTCGGAGACGCACTGCCGTGCGTCTCTACAATCGGAGACACAATCATAATTTCTGAAAAGTGATAACTACTTTTCAACAAATATGAAGGATGCCAATACGTGTAACCCTGTTCAGAACCAAAAATGCATATATTCTTTTCTTTAAAATCAGTACTTAATAATGTAATTCAACGTGATGTATGGCTGTAAATTATTGTGAGAATTTCCACTTCCTGTAGATTGTGAATTACCACTTACAGAATGACTATGATTTCCTGCAGCGCCTGTTGTTGCTGACATATCGTCATATTCATCATATGATCCAGAGGCTTCAGTGATAGAATCATCACCTGGGTTTCCTTTTTGATATGAATGGG
>Ga0272440_1004015_pt1 | contig 10700 bp, 8 predicted proteins | sample SSMMMBAug17_FD_192440 | JGI IMG/M metagenome (GOLD analysis project Ga0272440, IMG submission 192440) | Marine sediment archaeal communities from Little Sippewissett salt marsh, Falmouth, MA, United States - SSM-MMB-Aug17 | ecosystem: Environmental > Aquatic > Marine > Wetlands > Sediment ... | reverse complement strand
AACCACTTAAAAGTGAAGAAATAATCAATAAAATACTGGCGGTAGACCTTTCAGCAGGCTTTATTTATGGTGAGTTAAGAGACCAGGTCATGAAATGGATTAAAAGGTTAAATGATCAAAATATAACAGCAATTATAAAGGCTACCTTGCAGAGGTTTTTATCATTCAAATTTTGTGGAATAATCAAAATAAAACCCTTGATGGAAAATATTTTAATTATCCTGAAAAAATAAAGATGCCCGGTCGTTTTATTTATATTGCGCATCGCAGCAAGCTTGGCGCAGGTCGGGGGAAAGAGATAGATATTTATGCCACAGCTGGCAGCAATGTGTGGGTTGTTGAAAGTAAATGGTGGAAAGACCCGGTTGATGTTAATGTTGTTAAAAATCTCATGAAACAGGGAGACATTGTTAAAGAAATTAGAGGTAAAAATCTAAAAAAGATAACGTTTTGGCTTTTTGCAAGTAATGGCGTTACAGAAAGTGCAAAAAAATTGATGGAAAAAAATGGGATTTTGTGGTCCACGAAAGAAAATTTAAATGATTTGTTGAAAGATTCAGATTTAAGAAAGCTGCCTGAAATTGATTAAATTAAAGCAAATGGCAATTCAGTTAATTACGAACAAATCGAAGCCATTAAGAATAGGGTTTGCTGTGTTTTTAAGATATAGACTTTAAGATAAAGATTTTGGACTGCGTTGGCGCTGCGTCGATGTACTATAGTACTATCTCCTTGCGCCGCCTTGCCAAAATCTTTATCTTAAAGTCTATAGAAAGGGTTGCATTGTTTTTCACAATATTATGACTCCATTTGGTGGCTGGAATACTCCTCGCAATACACCAATTCCCAACCTTTATATACCAAAATAATTCTTATCAACCGTGTACTGCCAATACTGTTTTTTACACGATCCGACTGAACATATTGATCCAATTGTTTCTTGGCATCCTGAATTTTTTCCATCTGAATTTCTTCAGAATATTTACCTCTTTTAATATATTTGATTTCAATCAGGTAGGAAAATTCCAAATCCGCATATTTGGAAAGAAATGGCGCCATGTAAATATCTGAATATCCCTTATTCATTTCAGCTTCAGATTGTGTGATATAATAATCCACCACATTGAGATAAGCCAATAGAAAGCCTTGAACAACTTTTTCGCCATTCAAGTAATCGCGAATGGATGTCTGCTTTTCTATTTGATCGGAAAGATATAGAAAAAAGGGTTTCCAGTTTCCATCATATGCCATATTGGCTATCATATCAGATAATTCCCACATATCAATTTTAAATATGCCCACATCTTCAAAACCGCTGCGAATATAGCCATACATCAAATTCAGAATGGTCAGGTTGGGAATTTTTAACAGATATCTACCGCGTTTTTCCCCTTGAACAGACAGCAGCCCAAAATAATACAATAATGAGATAAAATTTTCTTGTTTTAGCAGTTCAGAAACAGGAAAACTTTTTTTGATATTTGACAGGATTTCCTGTTTTTCGATAATTTCTTTTAATCGACTGAAATTGCCATTCAACTGTTTATCAACTTTTATCAAATAGCGCAGTTTGTTGTAGTCAATTTTGACATTCTGATCAACGAGATCTTCAGGAAGTGATTTATCTTTCATTGACTCCTGCAAAAAAAACAATACCATGTCTGAATTAAACACGACTTTTTGAGCTTTTTTGGCAAAACGATAGTTATTATACCATTGCTTCATGATATCCATACAAAAGTCCGGCTCCAAAGATAATCGCCCTGCCTGGTGATAATACTGCAAAATGTTCATAGTTTCACTTTCAGTAAAGCCCATAAATTCATTGATACTGGTATCTAAACTGATATTTGTTCCAATATTAAAACCGCTGGTTACATCATCCATTGTAACCGGTGAAACGCCGGTAATAAACAATTTGTCCAGGCCGGAGTCCGGCATTGATGTCAACCCCTTCAACAGATTAAAAAAATATCTGAAAGTACCTTCGCCGCGAGTCAGCAGCAGATATTCTTTTTTGCCGATTGATGTGAGGATTGTGTTGGTGAAATTGTCATATTCATCAATAAACATATAGACTTTGAGCTGTTTTCTGGCGCAATATAAAAAAAGTTCATGAAGTTTTTTGTTTATACGCTGATACGAATTGAGTTCTGATACAAAATCTTTATCAAAAACATCCTGATAGCGCATAAAAAAGTCCTTGAGAACACTGTCTACATGACTTTGAAATTCTTCCTGAATACGATCAAATTTGGGATCAACCATCGCAAAGTTAAAGGCAAGGGTCATATATCTGTTCTTGTTGGGTGTAGGGTTTTGTCCGATAAACGTATCTTTGAAAAGCGTGTCAAACTGATCTTCTTTGTTTGTATCATAATAATACTGAAGCAGATTAATCCACAATGATTTGCCAAATCTTCTGGGGCGTATGAGAAATATAAAATTGGGAAATGCTTCCAAATCATGGATATATTTGGTTTTATCCACATAATACATGTTATCTTTTATAATCTTTCCAAAATCTGCGTCGCCATAGGGTATTTTTTTGATATTCATTTTTTGAATTCCTTGTTGTGATTTTTTTTATAAGCAATATAATATAAAAATTAACAATGCGTGTCAATGCAAACAGTTTCAGTTTCAATTATTCCTTGACTTATCAAAATTGTCGGTCAATACTTTTTATGCTCAATTTTCGGTAATTGTCTTGTAGAGACAAGGCACGCCTTATCTCTACAAACTCGGTTCCGATAATTGTCATAAATAATATTTACCGGCTATGTTGGTTACACTCAAAAGATAAGAGGAGTAAAAAAATGAACCAAAATCAATTTGCCATAAAAACACTTGTGCCAGAAGAAATATATACAGGCAGGGATGACTTTATAGATTATTTTTATAAAGAATCTTTAAAAGCGGCAACACGGCGGAGCAGATCCATCGTGTTGTTAGGTCAGCGGAGAATGGGTAAAACAGAGATCTTTAAACGAGTGGTCAATCGGTTATTTTTTGAACAGGATCATAAAGATCCCAATGCAGTGATTCCGGTTTATTATAAATTTCCTGATGATATTACGGATCGATGGGAGTTTTCCATTAAATATGTCGAAAATTTTATCAAATGGTACGTTGCTTTTCGAACTAGAAATATTGATATTCTTGAAGAAGGGTTCATTACAATAAAGGATCTACGAGATTTTGCAAAATCAAAGTTTGAAATGACACCCAGTTTTGAACGATCCTTTAATTTAATTAAATTTCTACATGACAAAGCTGTCGTCTGCCCTGAAAATTCAGCGGTAATTCTTCCAAGAACAATATCAGATAGAGACGATAGTACAATTGTAATGTTCCTAGATGAAATACAAAACCTTCATTTACCACAACATAATTTTCGAATTGTGGGCTACATGCAAGATGCTGTTGAGTCCCCTACATGCCCTCATTATGTGACAGGTTCAGCCATGTCAATTTTGTTTAAAATTTTAGGCACAGGATCACTTTATGGAAGATTTAAAGATAAGCATATAAAGCAATTTACAGATTATTATGGAGCGGAACTTGTTTGTAAATCATCAAAATACAATCAGACAAAAATTCCTGAAGCCATGGCGCCTGTTATTTCTGAGCGTTGTGGCGGAAATCCATTTTATATCAATTCTGTTGTGGAACAGTCTGTTGAACAAGGACTTAATTTAACCAGTGAAGAAGCAATCAATAAAATTTTAGCCATTGACCTTTCAGCAGGCTTTATTTATGGCGAATTAAGAGATCAGGTTATCAAATGGATTAAAAGGTTAAATGATCAAAATATAACAAAATGGATATTATATTTATCAGCATTGGAGAAAGAAGAAAGAATTCATCCTGAAAGAATCCAAAAGGAATTAAAAAGACAGGAAGGTAATGATGTTGACTTAGAAAAAATTAAATCTGTAATGGTGGGGCTTGCTCAGGGAGATTTAATTGACTATAAAAGTTTTGGTGACTGGTTTACCCATGTAAACGATCCCATATTACAAGAATTTTTAAAAGTATGGGGAAAAATTGAGGTAGCTGGAATTACACGTGCTGAAGTTGAAGAAGAAATCATATCAAAGTATGAATCTTTAAAGAAAAAATACAACAATTATAAAGGCTATCTTGCAGAGGTTTTTATTATTCAAGTTTTGTGGAATAATCAAAAGAAAACCCTTGATGGAAAATATTTTAATTATCCTGAAAATATAAAGATGCCGGGCCGTTTTATTTATATTGCGCATCGCAGCAAGCTTGGCGCAGGTCGGGGAAAAGAGATAGATATTTATGCTACGGCTGGCAGCAATGTGTGGGTTGTTGAAAGTAAATGGTGGAAAAACCCGGTTGATGTTAATGTTGTTAAAAACCTTATGAAACAGGGAGATATTGTTAAGGAAATTAGAGGTAAAGATCTTAAAAAGATAACGCTTTGGCTTTTTGCAAGTAATGGCGTTACAGAGAATGCAAAAAAAATGATGGAAGAAAATGGCATTTTGTGGTCCACGAAAGATAATTTAAATGCGTTGCTGAAAGATTCAGATTTAAGGAAGCTGCCTGAAATTGATTAGAGTGTAACCAAAATCTTTATCTTAAAGTCTATAGATAATAACTGATATAAAAAGGACGCATATTGAAATCCATTTCAATCAAACTAAACACGATGCAATCGTTAGGTTTTCTAAATATATTAAAAGTGTTAGCATATCGGATACAATGCAAAACAAAATATTTTGAAAAGCATCTGCCCAAAAAGCAAATTTCAAAAGGACCTGTATTTTATGAGTCTGATCATTACCATTGTCCTGATATTTCAAAACAGGCTTTTCAAAAAATTGCAGACCAGGCCAAACACATTTGCAATGGTCAGCTGTTGTTCTTTTCTCATGATTTACATAAAACGAGCAACCCGCCCCACTGGTTTAACAATCCATACAATAAAAAAACATATCACCAAAAAACAGCATATTGGTCTCGTGCGAATGATCCAAATTTTGGTGATATAAAAGTGATTTGGGAAGTGTCCAGGATGGACTGGGCGCTGGTCCTGTCCAAAATGACTGCAATTTCCAAAAATATACAATATGTTCAACTTCTGAATAACTTGCTTGCAGACTGGATTGAAAATAATATGCCGCAAACCGGCCCTAATTGGATATGCGCGCAGGAAACATCAATCCGATTGATTCAGATTCTTTTGTGTGCTCATATTTTAAATCAAAACAAACCATTGCCTGCACTCATTGATTTTGTAAAAGTGCATTGCGAAAGAATTGCCTTGACACGTCATTATGCAAATGCACAACAAAACAATCATGCCATTAGTGAAGCCGCTGGACTTTTTATTGGTGGCATGTGGCTCAATGCTTATTCTCAAGAATCTGAAAAAGCAACAAAATGGCAAAATGATGGATATCGAGATCTTGAATGGTTAATTCAATCGCTTATATTTGATGATGGTAGTTTTGCCCAGCATTCATTGAATTATCATCGCGTATTGATTTCAACAATAAACATGATTGAATATTTTCGCCAATTTTTTAAAGCACCCTTATTTTCATCCCAATATTATCATAAAATATACAGCGCCATTTTTTGGATACAACAAATGGTCAATCCAGCAACTGGAAATGGTCCAAATTTAGGGGCAAATGATGGGGCACGTGTGTATGCACTCTCTGAAACCTCTTATACAGACTATCGGCCCGAGATTCAGTTGGCGAGTTGTTTGTTTCTGAAAAAACGATTATATCAATCCGGGGATTGCGACGAACCCATTCATTGGCTTCAGATGAATCCAGAACATTTTCAACTCAATTTGGTTCAAAGAGAATCGTGCGATTTTCCAGATGGTGGATATGTCACATTATCTGGGAAATTCAATAATACAGTAAATACATGGGGGCTTGTTCGATGCCCGACAAACAGATTTCGTCCGCATCATGCAGATGCCCTTCATTTTGATCTATGGGTAAATGACCTGAATGTTCTCAGGGATAGTGGTTCTTATAGTTATGACATATCAGATTCAATTCGTTCCAATTTTATTTCATCTTCAGCACACAATACTGTAAGTTTTGATTTCCATGATCAAATGCCCGTGTTAAGTCGTTTTCTATATGGCCATTGGATAAAAGTTAAAACTGTTCAACCCATTACAACGAATAGATCTGGAGAAATATCCTGGTGTGGTGCTTACCATGATTACAAAGGATGTTTTCATCAACGTCACATATTACTGAATAACAACAAATGGCAAATTACTGATACGCTATCGAACTTTCATAAAAAGGCTGTTGTTCGATGGCGATTGATGCATGACAATTGGGTTCAGGAGGATGATCATTGTTTTTCTGGAAGTCTGATCAAAATCAGCATATTGACAAATGTCAATGCCAGGATAGAATTAACCGGTGGAATGGAATCCTTGTTTTATATGAATAAAAATGAGATTCCAGTTTTGGAAACAACTGTCAATCAATCTCCTGCAATAGTTAGGACTGAGATTTCCTAAGTTTGGTAACGTCATTTTATTTCTGGGTATTGGGAAGAACGTTTGCAACTAAGGAATACTTAAAAAATAAGTTCCCCATATAATTAATTGCATTCCTTTTTTTGAACCTGGATTACGCTGATTATGTTGCGATTTATATTATGTTGCGAGTTTTTTGTGTTGTTTTATATTTTTTTTTATTTTTTTGCAAATTTTCTTCATAATGTTACAGGCTTCTTGGAAAATTCTCAACCAAAATCCCTTCAATGGGCGCATTACGTGTTTTTTTTGATTATCTCGTGCGTGTGGATCGTATCGCTCAAAACCCCCTTCAAGACATCACTGATTTAAAGAGAAATGCCAAAAATGAAGCAGAAAAAGCCAATCGGGCAAAAAGGGATTTTCTGGCCAATATGAGTCATGAAATACGAACACCACTCAATGCAATCATTGGCATGATTCATTTATCATTACAAACAAAACCAACCCCCAAACAACAGGATTATCAAAACAAGATTTATCGTTCCGCAAATGCATTACTTAACCTCATTGAAGATATTCTGGATTTCTCAAAAATTGAGGATGGAAAGCTGGATATGATCTGTCAAATTAAAATTATCATGAAGCCGAACGTCTGGCGCACACATTTAAATCATTGGCTGGAAGCATTGGTGCAAAAATTCTTGGGAGTATTTCTGCTGATCTGGAAACTGCAATTCATGACAAAGATGAAAACATGATATCAAGACAAATAGAAAAACTTCGTGAAGAACAAAAGAAAGTAATCATTTCATCCAGTACTGACACTGACAGACCTAAATCAAATAAGGCGCCTAAGGTCATATCTCCACTAATGCCTGCAAAACAATCAAAGTATGCTATCATTTTTTTCCTGTCATTTTTTTCAATTATTTATTTACGAGATATCATCTGTCTGAAAATGCGTTTCAGTCAATTATTTTTACAACATTCCGACAATACCTGTTTTAATCTATCAAAATGAACAGGCTTACTAATATAATCGTCCATCCCGCTTTTCAAGTATTGTTCTCGTTTTCCTAAAATCGCATCGGCAGTCAGCGCAATAATTTTGGGTTGTTGTTCTTTAGGAAAATTTTGACGAATATTTGCAGTGGCTTCAACACCATCCATTTCAGGCATGTTGATATCCATAAAAATAATATCATATGTCTGATTTTTCAATGCATCAATCGCCTCAACTCCATTTGAAACAATATCTGGCCTGTTAAAACCGATTGATAGCAACATATGTTCTATGATTTTTTGATTTGTTTTGACGTCTTCAGCGACGAGAATACGACATTGTTTTTTGGGGGAATGAATGCTTTCATCTTCAGAAATTTTGTTAGTGACTGGCACAGGTGGAGTATTATCCTGCTGCGAATTCGTATCAAATATTTTTTTAAGTGCGTCCAGTAACAATGGCATTCGAACCGGTTTTTTTAATACTGCTGAGAACGTCTTATCTTCTTCATTGCCTTCAACAATTGAGGTTGAATTCAAAAGAATTATGGGCATGTTTTGATCCTCAGAGAGCCCGCGAATCGTTTTTCCAAGCGTTATGGCGTCAATAACAGGCGTATCAATATCAATAATTGCCAGATCAAAATTTTTATCAGTTACCAGTGTCGCAATGGCTTTTTCACCGGACAATTCAAAATGAGATGTGATTTGCCATTTTGCTAAAGTTTTGATTAGAATCTGACAACTTAATTCACTTTTATCTACAATCAGAAAACGCTTTGGTAAAATATAATTAATAAGGGGGTTTTGTTTTTCTGTGAGCGCAATTTGACTTTTAATCGTAAAAATAAAGTTCGACCCTTTTTCAGGTGTACTGACGGCCCAAATTTTTCCCCCCATCATTTTCACGAGGCGGGAACTAATAGACAGGCCAAGTCCTGTACCACCATATTTTCTTGTTATAGAAGTATCCGCCTGCTGAAATGGCTGAAATAGTTTCGATAATGTTTCTTCTGAAATACCAATTCCTGTATCTTTAACAGAAAACTTTAACACAACATTATTTTGAAACATTGATTCAGTGGATACTGAAATCATCACGTGTCCATTATTTGTAAATTTTATGGCATTCCCAATCAAATTGATTAAAACTTGCTTTAACCTGTTGACATCACCAACAATAGAAAAAGGAACCTTTTCATCAATGTGATACAAAAGATCCAGTTTTTTTTCGTAAGCTTTAGTAGATAACAATTCAACCGCATCCTCAATACATGAATGCAAATGAAATGGTTGTGTATCAATGTTCATTTTATCAGAATCAATTTTAGAAAAATCTAAAATATTATCAATAATTGACAGGAGTGTTGATCCTGAAACACGAATAGTTTCGACAAAATCGCGTTGTTTTGTATCCAGGTTCGTTTGTAAGAGCAAAGAAGTCATTCCAATGACGCCATTCATGGGGGTACGAATTTCATGACTCATATTTGCAAGAAACTGACTTTTGACCTCATTTAAACGAATCAGTTCTCTAATTTGAAGGACCCGGTCAGAATCATCCCGAATCTGGATAAAAGCCATTATTCTATTTGATAATGGATCATTAAATGGACAGATTGAACATCCCTGACGCATCAAACCATCTGAAAATCTTTTGTCTGGTAAAGGAATAAAATAGGTGTGTAATGCTTGAGATATCATCCGGCTGGTTTTGTTTTTAATTGTTTCCTTGACCAAATTAGCGGCATATGAATATTTTTGAGACTGAAAAAGCTGTTTCAATGTTTTTGCATTTTTTTGTTCACTTGAAAGTTTTGCTTGAATCCAATCATTCATATATATAATCATATGATTTTTATCTACAATGAGAATGCCATAATCAAGATGTTTATAAAAATGCGCATATTCAAAGCTTTTTTGTTGACTCATATTTGTCCATCACTTCTTTCAATTTGTCGATTGTAATTGTTTTTTCGATAAACAAATTTGCGCCTGATTTCAGCACACGATCTTGAACAGGTTTTTGAAAATTGGAACTGAGTACCGAAATAAAACAATCATTATCTTTTGCTCTTATTTCTTTTAATGCTTCCTCACCACCAATTCCTGGCATTAATAAATCAAGAAAAATGAAATCTGGTCGCTCTTTATCATGAACTTCTATGGCCGCTTCGCCTGTTGAAGCTTCATATATAATTGATTCATCATACCCCATTTCAACCAATAATTTTTTGGTCGTGTTTCTAACAAAGCGAGAATCATCAACCAATAGAATTTTTTTCATTTATTATTCTCCATAAAGAAGCTTGTTAATAATTGCTTCGATTTCTGAATAGGTAATAATAAAAAGGATTTTTCCTTCAATGTCGATTCCCTCAACAGCAAAGGCACCTTCACCAACACAATAGATATTCTCATCAGATTCATTATCTGTTTCAATAATTTGATTGGAAAATTCAATTTCAGGCATCTGATAAAAAGTTTCGATTTCCGCCATATTGCACATTGAGCTTCCAACCGCATTAATGATTACGTTTCCGACTTCAGCGATCAGCTCTCGCTCCATACTGCCAAAATCGGGTTCGCAGGAATCCGGATATTCCATCAATGTGCTGATAATAGTTTTTCCGCCGATCAAAGGGAATGAGACAATCCCTCTTCCTGACATATCGCCTGAAAAACTTTGTATGACATTGACATATTCATTGTTTTGCATCTTGCCTAAATATGCATCCAATTCATTTAAAGAAAAAAAAAGTAACGTTGGAACGGAAAGCTTTATCTCCTTGTTTAACATATCTGAAAAAGAGACAGCCGCTTTACCGATACCTGTATTAATCATTTCCTGCAAAACATCTCTTTTTTCATCTAATATTTCCATGAAATCTCCATATTAATTGGTTTATAATCCGTGTGATCAGATTAATATAAGTATGTTCAATTATTTATCAATGATACATAATAATGCATACTATACGACAAATTTTATTAAGTCAATAGTTTCAAGAATTCTTGCTGTCGGCGAAAAGGTTTAGGAATACTTAAATAATAAGTTCCTCATTTCTGAAAGAGTCAATTCTATTCATTTTGAACCTGGATTACGCTGATTATGTTTTGAGTTTTATTATGTTGCGAGTTTTTTGTATTTTTTTATTTTAAAAATATTTTATTTGAAATTTTTTTCATAATTTTTACAGTCTTT
>Ga0272440_1004014_pt1 | contig 10701 bp, 12 predicted proteins | sample SSMMMBAug17_FD_192440 | JGI IMG/M metagenome (GOLD analysis project Ga0272440, IMG submission 192440) | Marine sediment archaeal communities from Little Sippewissett salt marsh, Falmouth, MA, United States - SSM-MMB-Aug17 | ecosystem: Environmental > Aquatic > Marine > Wetlands > Sediment ... | reverse complement strand
GATCAGGAAGCTGTTATCCATGAAATCAAGGCAGGTTTTGAAAAATATAAGAATGGTGATCTGGAACGAAAAGCAGAAATAAAAAAGGATCTTCTGATCGAACTGGCAACAAAAGCAGATATTGAAATATTGAATGGTCAAATTGGCATATTAAAACAAGAAATGAACGGCAAAATTGATTCCCTCAAACAAGAAATGAATGGCAAAATTGATTCCCTCAAACAAGAAATGAATGGAGAATTCAAAAGTATCAAGTTGTGGATGAAAATGTTGTTAGCCCTGGCTTTGTTAACTATTGCCTGTTTTAGCCCAACTGCCCAAGTCTTGATCAAATTGTTAAAAATTTAAGATGATCATCCAAGTCATATGTAAAGGCCCCTAATAACTTCTGATGTTTGAGGAACTGTTTCTGCATATCAGGCCTTGTCCGACTTGTCGGGATGACTCTAATGATACCATTTGACATTATTTATCGAATTCGCTAAACATTAAATACATTTGAATTACAAACGAATTTTGTTTTTGACTAAAGAACGATTATCATTCTCAAAGGCGTCAGACATGTTAGTAATGAATTATATTAATCCTTCAGAAATTGAATCATCACTGGGCATTGAAAGAAGCAAACCCATCATTGATGCTTTCAATAATATTGTTCAAGTTTTAAAAGAAAACCAGGATGTTTTGGATAATCAGCAAGAAATAATTGACAAACAACAAAGCTTTTTGCATGATCAGGAAGCTGTTATCCATGAAATCAAGGCAGGTTTTGAAAAATATAAGAATGGTGATCTGGACCGAAAAGCAGAAATAAAAAAGGATCTTCTGATCGAACTGGCAACAAAAGCAGATATTGAAATATTGAATGGTCAAATTGGCATATTAAAACAAGAAATGAATGGCAAAATTGATTCCCTCAAACAAGAAATGAATGGAGAATTCAAAAATATCAAATTGTGGATGAAAATGTTGTTAGCCCTGGCTTTGTTAACTATTGCCTGTTTTAGCCCAACTGCCCAAGTCTTGATCAAATTGTTAAAATTTTAATATATATATTTAGATATGATAAAAGTGTATTTTACAAACTGACATTAAGGAGGAAAGAATGAATGTAGACATAAACGTTCTTGTTGTAGACGATTTTGAATTTGCACGACGAATCGTTAAAAACGTACTTAAAGAAATCGGAGTCACAAATATTACTGAAGCAGCTTCTGCAACTGCTGGATTGAATGAATTGAAAAAAACTACTTTCAACCTGATCATTACTGATTATAATATGCCTGGTATGAATGGTATAATGTTTGTAAGAAAAGTCAGAGAAGATGATGCCACCAAAGACATCCCTGTCATTATGGTTACTTCCGATGGAAATAAGGGGGTTTTATTGGAAGCTACTGAAGCAGGTGTAAATGGCTTTCTCAATAAGCCTTTTACGAAAGAAGAGCTGGTTGAAAAAATTGAAAGACTGATTGATTAATATTTGCATATGAAACGTATACTCATTACTGGAGGAGCCGGATTTATTGGTTCTCATTTATGTGAAAAATTTGTTCATGATGCTCACGATGTCATATGTCTGGACAACTTGTTTTGTGGTAGTAAAGCAAATATTTATCACCTTCTTTCATTTCCAAACTTTGAATTTATCAGACATGATATTGTCAATCCCATATCTTTAGAGATTGATTACATTTATAATTTGGCATGTCCGGCTTCACCGCTCCATTATCAAAAAAATCCTGTAAAAACAGTAAAAACGAACGTTATTGGTGCCTTGAACATGTTAGAATTGGCACAACGTGTAAACGCAAAAATCCTCCAGGCATCAACATCAGAAGTTTATGGTGATCCCAAAGTTCATCCTCAAAAAGAGACTTATTGGGGACATGTTAATCCTTTGGGGGTACGAAGCTGCTATGATGAAGGTAAACGACTGGCAGAAACGCTATTTATGGATTTTCAAAGGCAATTTGACCTTGATATTAAAATTGTTCGAATCTTTAACACCTATGGCCCTAAAGTGGCCATCAATGATGGCCGAGTTATTAGTAATTTTATTGTTCAGGCATTGAATAATAGGGATATCACCATCTTTGGCGATGGACAACAAACAAGATCTTTTTGTTATGTGGATGACATGTTAGAAGGGATGATTAAAATGATGGCGTCGCCTTCTCATTTAATAGGTCCAATTAATTTGGGAAATCCAAATGAAATTACAATTTTGCAACTGGCTCAAAAGATCATCCACATGACAAAAAGCCAATCCAAAATAGTTTTCAACCCTTTGCCCCAAGACGATCCAAAACAGCGACAACCCGATATAACCCTTGCACAAAATGAATTGAAATGGACACCTGAGGTATCGCTTGACGCAGGCCTTTTAAAAACGATTGATTACTTTCAAAAAACGATTCATATTTCCTAAAAGGTTCCATCAATAATATTTAAAAAATCAGCCCGGATCATTTTAGAACAGGCATTATTCAATTGACGAGACAGATGTTTTCGTTCCTTTTTATCCAAAGCTTTAAAATCGCTTTCATGATCTTTGTAAAAATCTTCATAAATATCTTTTGAGAATGCAGCCATTAATTTGCCAAATTCAGATTTTTCAATTTTACCTGTTTTGGAGATAACATTACGAAGGCGATTTTCTGTGACAAATTGTTCCATTTTTTCCCATAATTGATTGGCTGCATCAGAAATGACTGGTTTGGGTTTGGGGCCTCGTTTTTTTTGTTTTGCCTTCTCAGCCCATTTTTCATTTTTATTCTTTAAAATAACCCTTTCAGTATTTCCAAAAAAGAGAGGTTTAACAGGCTTAATAACAGTGCCCTCGCAAAAATTATCCTTTATTTCAGGTAAACCCAGCCAGTTAGATATTTGAGATTGAAATTTGTTTGGATAAGATAAGCATTCCTGAAAAGTTCCCCTGAAAATTGTTTTTGCATATAAAAATCCCACCTGTTCCATATATGTTGTAAATGTATCTATGTCTAATAATTCACCATCAATCGCCATATCAATGGCATAAAAATCATTATGAGGGGCATAAAAAATTCCTTTTTGAATGCGAGTTGCTGATTTGTCTTTTGGGACATCATTATGCGGATAACTGCCGCCAATCAATTCTCCATAAACAATCAACGTTTGAAAATCATATTGATCTTTTAATAGTCCATATAAATTGGCCATATGATCTTTATATTTTTCTTCAACATGCTCATAATCGTAAAAATTGTCTTTGATAAAACCTGAACGTTTTGCAGATTTAAGTGAATTACCATCATACCAAAAGGATAGATTAGCGCCATGCGCTTTTTCCTGAACAACAAATTCACCGCCATCCAGTTTTTGTTCAAATATGGCATCAATGGCTATTTTTCGATAACTGTTTTCAATACTATGATATTTTTTGAATTTCATAATTTACTCCCTTCAAATTTCGGGCGTATGTATAGATTTTCATCCAAAAATGATAATTTAGAACAAATTTTTTGGGCAAACATGGAATAGAGAATTACACTTAAATTATGGTTTCTAAATATTTACAAGAAAGGTAAAAAGTTTAAAATTCTGCTAAACAAGATGAATTGTTTACAAAACAAAATGCATAATATTTCAAAATAGACTTCAAATAAAAAATTGTTAGAAGAACATAGGCATTAAGAAAATTACCAAAGCATTCATTATTCACTAAGCAGTTTTTTCAGTTGTTTCAGTTTTTTCAGTTTTTTCTACAGGAGGATCTGAAGATTTAGATTTTGGCTTTGGCTTTCTTTTTTTTAAACAAATTTTATCTTTTCTTGCAAAAGCACATAATTTGGGATTGTAATATTCTTTACAGTTCATTGGATTGTATAATGGACATTCAGGATGTTTATCAGACATTCTTTTTTTACCCTTCCCTTTTTCTGATTAAAAAAAAATAAAAACCATTAAATAAAAACCATTTTTCAATGCTTATCTTTTGATGACTGGCTGTTAACAAATATTCATCTAACAAAATAAAATGTGTTTGTCAATATCTCTTCTTGCGAAATAGATTTTAACCAATTTATTTTAATAGATATATTTTTCTATTAATGACTTTTAGCGCACATGCAGTACAAATGGAAAATTAAACTATTTTTTTATAAACTGATTATGTTTAAACGATTTGTTAAATGAGACAGCCTGTTTTTATGTTCTATTTCCTTCTTAAATATTTTTTTTTACTAAATATATTAACATAATAAATAATTATATAAAATCTTTTTCTTGACACGGCTTTGAAGGGTGGTAAGAAGCAATGTTTCTTGTTTTCAAAATTGAAAATATGAATTGTATTTTGGATAAACATCAAAAAAAATAGAATTTCTTGATGTTTGGTGAAAACTCAACTGAGCAACGATTAAATTCGTTGTACGATATTTTTAAGAAATAGAGGGTTAAATGATAAAGGCAAAGAGAAAACCTTTGACAGAACTTAAACAATCAATTCAAGCGTATAGTAAAGTTCTAATCGTTGGTTGTGGCGGATGCGTTTCTGTGTGTCTGGCAGGTGGACAGAAAGAAGTCAACATTCTCAAAGCTGAACTTAATGCAGAACTTAAATTGGATGGTCAGTCTAAAACGTTGGATGGACATACGCTTGAGCGTCAATGTAATGTTCGGTTTTTAGATGAACTGGCAGATATGGTTGGTTCTTATGACTGCATCTTGTCTATGGCATGTGGCGCCGGCGTTCAGTATCTTGCAGAACGATACCCTGAGATTCCTGTTTTTCCAGCGGTCAATACAATTGCAATTGGAGTTGACCTTGATGTTGGATTATATCAAGAGAAATGCAGGGCTTGCGGTGAATGTGTTTTAGCATATACTGCTGGTATTTGTCCGGTAACCGGTTGCGCTAAAAGTTTGTTCAATGGTCCTTGCGGTGGAACCAATAATGGGGAATGTGAACTTGGAAACAATATTCCATGTGCATGGTACGAAATATACAAACGTCTTGAAAAACAAGGACGATTGGATAATATTTTAAATATTCGACCACCCATGCAGTGGCAAAATCAAGTTCGAAGAACATTTGTACAGGATGCTTATGCACACCGGTATGAACCAACCTAAGTCTTTTGGCAAACAAGATTGATAGTCCACGTTAATCTTTGAATAAACCAACTAAGAAACAAGATTTATGGAATTAACTATGCATCAGATTTATCAATTTGTTGGAGGCCCATTGGTCTGGTTTTCATTTATCGTATTTATTGCAGGTACGATTCATCAGGTACATCGATTTTTTTCAGAATTCAGCAGTAAAAAAGCCATACCTCAATACCAACCTCCGGGATTCAAAAAACAACCACACATTGGATGGTTTTCTAAGGATGCCATAAAGACACGATTTTCAATGATCAAACAATGGTTTTCAAAAGAAAATCGAACTCGAAACATAGCCATGTTTAGAGCCACCAACGTGTTTGGCATTCATCCGGCATTTAGTTGGACCACCTTGATTTTCCATGTGTGTCTGGTGATCACACCGCTTTTTGTTCTGGCGCATAATTTGTTGCTGGACGAAGCATTAGGAATTAGCTTTTTTTCATGGTCTGAAGCATTAACTGACAGCATGACAGTTGTTCTTCTTATTTGTGGCGCCTATTTTTTGTATCGTCGTTTTTTTGTTCGTAAAGTTCGCGCTATCACCTGTCTGTATGATTATCTAATGCTGTTTATTGCGGTTGCTCCCTTTTTAACCGGCTTTATGGCCTATCATCAGATCTATGATTATCAAACAATGGTTATTCTTCATATTTTGACCGGTGAACTAATGTTAATCGCAATTCCTTATACCAAATTTGCTCATATGATTTACTTTTTCTTGCAACGATTCTTTGTTGCAAACGAGTATAGCTTTGGTAAAGGAAATAGGACCTGGTAAAAAATGCCAGACCCAAAAAGGATGATCATAAAGCCTTAAGAAAGAGGCTTTTAATAAGTTCGGAGCATTTCATGACAGAGCAGAAATCAATCGAAATAAATCCTAAAATTATTCAATCCCTGCTTAATGACAAAAAGGCACAAATTAAAACAGCGCTTAATGTTTGTGCGCATTGCACATTGTGTGCTGAAAGTTGTTTTTTGTTTATGACAAGGGATCAAGATCCCAAATACATGCCATCATACAAATTTATTAATTCAATCGGTACCTTGTATAAAAAGAAAGGCTGTGTTGACCAAAAAACAATGAACAAAATTAAGGATATTGTCTGGAAAGATTGTGTCCTATGCACACGGTGTTATTGTCCGATGGGTATTGATATTCCGGCAATGATCGCACATGCTAGAAAAATATGCCGATCACAAGGTATTGTCCATGAATTTGATGATGCCTGATTGTCAGGTATTAATGTAAAAAAAGGGATTTAAAATAAAGAACAAAGCGGGGATGCACGAGCCCCCACTGAAAATATTAAGAGGAAAGAGCAATATGAAATCAGGTAGCAATCTTGAAAAAATTTTAAGATCCGGAAATTTTGCCTTTACCGGAGAGCTCGGCCCACCCCGGGGGGCAAATGTTGATGCGGTTCGCAAAAAAGCTGCGCCACTCAAAGGCATGGTTGATTCAGTTAATATTACTGATAACCAGACAGCAATGGTAAGAATGTCCAGTTGGGCAGCATCTATAATAGCCATCCAAGAAGGACTGGAACCTAATTATCAAATGGTCTGCCGAGATAGAAATCGACTGGCCATGCAAGCTGATGTTCTGGGTGCTTATGCACATGGCATTCGAAATCTGTTGTGCCTGTCCGGGGATCATCAGCAGTTTGGTGATCATCCCAATGCAAAGGGCGTTTTTGATATTGATTCCATTCAATTGGTCAATATGGTCAAAAATATGCGTGATGAGGGAAAATTCATGGGAGGTGCTAATATTGATACGCCTCCTGGATTGTTTATTGGTGCAGCCGCCAATCCCTTTGCCGATCCTTTTGAATGGCGTGTTTATCGTTTGGCCAAAAAAGTACAGGCTGGTGCTGATTTTGTTCAAACACAATGTATTTATAATATGAAAAAAATGCGGGAATGGGTCAAACAAGCCAATGATATGGGATTGACCGAAAAAATTTACATTCTTGCAGGTGTCACTCCGATGAAAAGTCTAGGTATGGCACGATATATGAAATCAAAAGTGCCTGGCATGGATGTTCCTGATGAAATTATCAATCGTCTCAAAGGGGTAAAGAAAAAAGAGCAGGCAGATGAGGGGATCAAAATTGCTTGTGAACAAATCGAAGAATTCAAAGAAATGAAAGGTGTTGCTGGCGTACATTTGATGGCAATTGAGTGGGAACATAAAGTTCCGGAAATTGCTGAACGTGCGAAAGTTCTTCCCAGGCCTGTTATCAAAGATGAAGACATTAAAGAATAACAGATGATGATATCATCATTGCATAATGGCAGGCATAAAACTGTTTGTGCCTGCCATTTTTTTACTATCGAATCATTTAACATTCCCTGTCAAACTTCTTTTCTTTAGTTTTTGATAATCTTTTTTTTTATGACCATGATTAAGGAGGATATATGAAATCATTTTGGCTCAGATTGATTGTTATTGCTGTGCTGTTCATGCCTATGTCACCTTTGATAGCTAAAACAACCGGACCATGTAAAAAAATTCGTTTTTCCGATGTTGGATGGACCGATATTACATCAACAACAGCTCTGACATCCTGTATATTAAAAGCAATTGGATACCAGCCTAAGACCTACTTGCTGGCCTTACCTGTTACATTTACCAGTCTTAAAAATAATGATATTGATGTATTTCTCGGCTTATGGATGCCGACGATGACATCTGATATTACGCCATATTTTAAAGAAAAAAGTATTGAACTGGTTCGAACCAATCTTGAAGGCGCAAAATATACCCTTGCTGTTCCTAAATATGTTTATGATGCTGGTGTCAAAACTTTTGCTGATTTGCACAAATTTGAAAAAGAATTCAAACGAGAAATCTATGGTATCGAAGCTGGAAATGATGGAAACCGCCTTATTATTGATATGATAAAAAAGAATGCTTTTGGTCTGAAAAAATGGACGATTAGAGAATCCAGCGAACAAGGAATGATTGGCCAGGTCCAACGTGCAGTCAAACGAAAAAAATGGATTGTTTTTTTAGGATGGGAACCTCATCCCATGAACGCGGATTTTGATATGGCATATTTATCTGGCGGTGATGACTATTTTGGTCCTAACTATGGCGGAGCAATTGTTCAAACTGTTGTTAGAAAAGGATTTATCAAAGAATGTCCCAATGTTGGCAAGTTCATTAAAAATTTGTCATTCACATTGAAAATGGAAAACGAAGTAATGGCATTAATTTTAAATCAAAATATGCGGCATGAAAAAGCTGCTGAACATTGGTTGAAAAATAATCCGGAAATTCTTGATAAATGGCTGAATGGCATAACCACTGTTGATGGCATGCCTGCTTTACCCAGGGCAAAACAATCATTGGGTATTCAATAACAGGGTATTAAATGAATTTTGTTGATCAATATATAATGGCACTGTTGGGAAAAAAAATTCCTATTGGTCAATGGGTTAGTGATGCTGTTGAATATATTACTGATCATTTTGCCAATCAGTTTAATATGGTTTCAGATAACATGGAAGCCATTATTCAATGGATGATCACTCTTTTTGCACAAGTTCATCCTTTAATAATGATTTTCATTATATGTGCATTTGCATATCTCATTCATCGAAAAATTATTTTAGTCATTGGTGTCGCATTGGCATTATTGCTGATATATAATCAAGGATATTGGCAAGAAACGTTAGAAACCTGTGCATTGGTTTTATGTTCAACAGTTGTTTCAGTCTTTTTAGGTATTCCTGTGGGTATTATTTCAGCTCACAGGCCTGTTATATTTACAATTTTACGTCCATTTTTAGATCTTATGCAGACCATTCCAACATTTGTGTATTTGATTCCAACATTGATGTTATTTGGTTTGGGAATGGTTCCCGGTCTGATATCGACAGTCATTTTTGCTATTCCAGCGCCTATACGATTGACTTATCTCGGAATCAGGAGTGTACCTCAACAATTGATTGATGCTGGTAAAGCCTTTGGTTCATCACCTTTTCAAATGCTTTATAAAGTAGAACTTCCTCATGCCATGCCTACCATTATGGCTGGGTTGACACAATGCATCATGCTTTCATTGTCTATGGTTGTGGTTGCAGCGCTGGTTGGAGCTGATGGCTTAGGCAAACCAGTCATTCGAGCTTTAAATACAGTTAACATTGCACAGGGCTTTGAAGCAGGTTTGGCAATCGTTATCCTTGCAATTATTTTGGATCGATTGTTAAAACAGCCTGGAAATTTTGATCAATGATCAACATATTCACAAAGGATGACGAACAATGACTGCCATTCAGTTTGAAAATGTAGATGTTATTTTCGGCCCTTCGCCGGATACTGCAATAGAAATGATTGATGAAGGAATTGGTAAAGATGACATTTTTGCCAAAACCCAAAATATTGTTGCTGTACATGATGCCAGTTTTTCCATTAATTTTGGCGAAATATGTGTTTTAATGGGATTGTCGGGTTCTGGTAAATCAACATTGCTCAGGTGTTTGAATGGTTTGGTTAAAGCAACTCGTGGCAATGTCTTTGTTAGTCATGGCTTAAAAAAAATTAATGTTGCGGACTGTGATCCCAAAGAACTTCATTTATTGAGAACAGAATGTATTTCAATGGTTTTTCAACAATTTGCACTCATGCCTTGGCGAACCATTCGAGATAATGTGGCATATGGACTAGAAGTTTCCGGTATTTCCAAAAAAGACCGTGCACAAATTGTTGAAGAAAAATTATCAATGGTTCAACTGAGCGAATGGGGTGATCAGTATCCTTCAGATCTATCAGGAGGTATGCAACAACGTGTCGGATTGGCTCGTGCATTGGCTACTGATGCAGACATTCTATTAATGGATGAACCCTTTTCAGCCCTTGATCCTTTAATTCGTGAACATTTACAAGATGAACTGCTTCAGCTTCAAAATGATCTAAAAAAAACCATTGTATTTGTCAGTCATGATTTGGACGAGGCTTTAAAACTGGGATCTCATATTGCCATTATGGAATCTGGAAACCTTGTTCAGGTTGGTACTCCTGAATCGATCGTTTCCCATCCTGCCAATGAATATGTTAAAAAATTTGTGGCTTCCATGAATCCTTTAAAAGCGCTCAGATGTTCAGCACTTATGCGATTTGTTGAAGAACTGCCATCTGTGAATGGATCAAACATTAAAGCATTGGATCAAGACAAAAAATTTTTATGTCATTTATCAGAAAATAGGGCCCTCCAAAAAATTACGATTAATGGTAACCCTCTTGAATCTATTGTTTTTCAACAAGACATGGATGTATCTTCAATACCAGAACAAACCATTGTTCTTGCAAATCGCAATACGCCTATGCGTGTAGCTGTTGAAATCAACTATTCAACAGGCTTGCCCATGCCAGTAATTGATATGGAAAAACGATTGATAGGTGTTGTGGGTGCACAAGAAATTTTTCGCGGTATTTTATCATGAGTTCAACCAATGAATGTATTGATCCTTATATAAATATTCCTAAAGGGCTTAATGATGAAAACCTTTGGAAAGCCATGAATCAAAGAATTGTTGAAA
>Ga0272440_1004012_pt1 | contig 10705 bp, 6 predicted proteins | sample SSMMMBAug17_FD_192440 | JGI IMG/M metagenome (GOLD analysis project Ga0272440, IMG submission 192440) | Marine sediment archaeal communities from Little Sippewissett salt marsh, Falmouth, MA, United States - SSM-MMB-Aug17 | ecosystem: Environmental > Aquatic > Marine > Wetlands > Sediment ... | reverse complement strand
ATAACCATCCATTGCAGGCATATGAATATCCATAAATATAACATCAAATTTTTTATTTTTAACAGCATCAAATGCTTGTTGACCATTTTCTGCAATTTCAACAAACATTCCTTTACCTTCAAATATTGCTAAAGCAATATCCTGATTAGTTAAATTATCTTCTGCTACCAGAATACGAAGCCCTTTCAATTTTTTTATTATTGTTTCTTTGTCTGTTGTAATATCTCTTTTATGTTCGATTTTGTCTGTTTTATTATTAATATTTTCCTTTTTTGAAATATCTCCTTTAGATTTTATAAAAGTCCATAAGGTTTGATACAATTTGTCAACTTTAATAGGTTTAGGAATATAACCATCCATTCCAGCTTTAAGGCATTTTTCATCATCTCCTTTCATTGCATTAGCAGTCATGGCAATTATTGGAATTTTGTTTTTATTTCCCAAATTATTTTCCCATTGTCTAATGGCTCTAGTAGCTTCATATCCATCCATCTCTGGCATCTGAATATCCATCAGTATTAAGTCAAATTGTTTCTTTTTTATAATATTAAGAGCTTGTTTACCATCTTCTGCGATTTCTACAATAATTTCTGTTCCATCAAATATTGCTAAAGCAATATCCTGATTAGTTATATTATCTTCTGCGACAAGAATACGTGTCCCCTTTAAACGTTCTTTATATAATTCTATTTGGGTTTTAATTGTTCTTTTTGTATTTTCTATTTTTGCTGGTTTTTTGCTGAAAATATCTATTATTGCATCAAATAACATTGATGAATTAATGGGCTTATTAAGAAAAGATCGAATTCCTAAACTTTCAGCTAACGATGTTTCAATATCTTTTCCAATAGGTGAAAACATAATAATAGGAATTTTTATATTGAAATTTTCCATAATTGATTTTGCTGTTTCAAAACCATCAAGTTCAGGCATTGACATATCCATGATGATTAAATCTATTTTTTTTGAGCTATGATTTTCAGATAGATATAATAAAGCTTCTTTGCCAGAACAAACTGATTTAACTTGAAAATTAAAATAACCCAACATTTTTTTTGTAATTTTAAGGCTTTCTTCAAAGTCATCCACAACTAAAACATTAATGTCTTGTAAATTTGCTGGAACAATATATTTATTTTCAGATTTTTCATCACCTTTTTCAAGAATCAACGAAAAATAAAAAGTAGTGCCTATATTAGGTTCACTTTCCATCCAAATCTTACCACCCATTAACTCAACCAACTGTTTGCATATTGTCAATCCTAAACCTGTTCCACCATATTTCCGAGTTGTTGATGCATCTACCTGACTAAAAGACTGAAATATTTTTTTTTGATGATCAGGAGCTATTCCAATGCCAGTGTCTTTAACTTGAAACAATAGTTCTGCTTTTTTACTTGTATTATTAATTGAATTTATGCCAATAATAACAGCACCGCCTTTATCTGTAAATTTAAATGCATTTCCAACAAGATTAACAATGATTTGCTGAATTCTTAATGAATCTCCAATCAGTGAGATAGGGATTTTGGGATCAAGATCAATAAGTAGTTCTATTTCTTTTTCCACAGCCTTGTTGTAGCATGTGCCTATTACACTGTCTATAATATTATCTATATTAAAATTATGCAGCTCGATTTCCAGTTTACCTGCTTCTATTTTTGAAAAATCTAAAATATCGTTAATAATTCCTAATAAAGAATAACCAGAAGAATTGATCATTTTTAAAAATTTTTCAATTTTCGGTGACATTTTTTCACACATTGCAAGTTCTGCAGAAGCAATTATTCCATTCATTGGAGTACGTATTTCATGGCTCATATTAGCTAAAAATTCACTTTTGGCTTTTGTTGCAGCATCTGCATCTTCTTTTGCTTTTATCAATTTCTTATTAGTTGTTTCCAATTCAGATGTTCGCTCCGCAACTTTATCTTCCATACCATGAATAAGTTCTGATAATTTACTTGTCATATAATTAAATGCCTTAGCAAGCCTGCCAACTTCATCTTCCATTGTAACAGGTACACTTACTTCTAAATCCCCTTCAATTATTTTATTAACAGCATCTAAAATATCATTTATTCTTTTTGAAAATTTATTTGCCATAATAATTGTAATTGGAATAGTTATTAATATGCAGATTCCTGCTATTAATAACAACATATAGATATTTTCTTTTGTTTTACGAATAGTATCTTCTCTAGAAAAACTAAGAAATAAAGAACCAATACATTCATTTAAATTAAATAATGGGATAAAAGATTGATAATATTCTGTTTGTTCATAAGATGTAATAAATATTTGGGATAAATAATTAGGATTATTTATAATATTATAATTAATATTTTGATTTAAACTTGAAAAGCCAGGTAATGTTCCATAAACAAGAATTTTATCACAAAAAAGATTGACATGCATTTCAGTTGCATTACTAAGTTCGTTAACAAAATTACTTTCAAGGATTTTATAGAAAAAAACCTTTCCTATGACATTGTTTTTATTCTCTTCATTTTCTTCAGATGATATAAATGGAATTAATCCGGTAATGGCTACATTTTGACCAACTTGTCGAAATTGAGTCTTGTTTTCAGGTGAGGATATAATGTTTTCATGTGCCCAAATTTCATGTGGGAGTTCTCCTGTTCTCCATTTACTCGAAGATTCTTGCCCATTAACATAATAAAGGTATTTAAAAATTGAATTACCTTTAATATCAAATGTGTCTATTCCCACTCTTATTAGTTTATTTTTTTTTTCAAGATATATAATTAATTTATTATTTACATCATAAACATAAAACCCATCAAAAAATTGTAGTTCAATTAATTCTTTAAGAGAAGCAGCCATTTCTTCTTTTGGTCTATCAACAATGAATTTATAAACATCCATATTTTGTGTTCCCTTTATGGATGCCAGATATTCCATATTAACAATATTTACAGGTTCTTGTACAAAATGGATTACATTTTCTAAACTCTTTTTTTTGAGATTTTCAAGAGTTCTCTTGATAACTCCCAAACCTTTTTTTACAAGATTTCTACCATGTTCATCATTTTGAATACTTACAAGATAACTTACTCCTAAAGTAGATAATCCAATTGTTAATAAAACCAGAAGTAATACCCCTAATATTAGTTTTGTTCTAATTAATTTTTGTTTCATTTTTTTCTTAAATACTTTGAGATTTAATCATGACATGGTTTAAGCCATTCTTTTGGTGCGAGATTTTTACCATTAATCCATTCAGTAACAGGGACCCATTCTCCATTTTGAACCTGTATCACCCTCATAATGAGGGGTGCACGCAAAATAGACGTAAAATGAAATTTACCCATGCCAGCAATATTTATATTTTGCCAGCTTTCCAAAGTTAACATAATCTCTTTTGTTGTTACTTTATCCCAAGAGCCCATTTTATTAAGTGTTTCTTCAAAAGCACGTCTGGCAAACCACATATTCAACCATCCCCAATAATATGAACTGCCTTGATCTTCATATCTTCTTTTTTTTTCAATTATAGTTTTTCTAGCCAGATCATTTCCCCATGATTTTTCTATTGATTGTGCCCAGGAAGAGATGCCTATTAAACCCTCTGCAGCATCCTTAGCATTAGTAATCATTACCTGATCAACACCAAAACTATTTACACAGAATCTAAGCCCTAATTTATGCTGTTTATTTGCAATAAGATATGGAGGAACAGTCTGCCATAACCATTGACCAAATATCCAGTCTGCTCCTGCATTTTTTACACGTAAAAGAGGTGTAAGAGGATCAATAGTAACAAATGGAATATAGACAGTATCAACAACTTCAACATCTTTTTGTTTGGCATATTCTATAGTTTCTTTAGTAATACAGGCTCGACCATAACCACTTGAATAAGTCATAAATGCAATTTTGGGTTTTCCTTTTAATTTTTTATTCTTCCAGTCTTCTAAAATCCAGTCAATAAAAACTCCAAATTGATCTGAGTAGTATGGAGCACCTCCAAAAACATGACCTGTTGGATAAATTACACCAGGGCTGGTGCTGCAAGTAAATATTATTTTGGCTTTGTCTTTTTCATATAATGGTTTTAAAAGCTGCTGTTCTCCAGTACCGCATGTAAGTAAAATATTATCTGATTTAATCAAAAGTTCTTTGTAATATTTTTTTGCCAGCCCAGCATTACTTTTATGATCCCTCCATTCTAATTTAACCTTTCTTTTTCCAATACCTCCATAATTTGAATTAATATATTCAATTGCATCTTTAATCCCTACTATTCTAGGAGCATTCCAAAAACCCAATGGCCCGCTTACATCACCTAAAAAACCTATAGTTAAAATTTTATTGTTATTATTTGCTAATACAGGATGAATTAGTATTAATATGCTGCATTCTATAAAAATCAAAAATATAATAAATTTTTTCATAATAATTCCTCGTTCTAACTGACTTTGAGGTGGGTCTATCGACATAAATTCTTTGATATAATACTCGATGTTCAAGTTTTTAGTTCTTGACATTCGTAAAGAACTGAAAACTTGAACATCGAGTATAAACAATTAAACTATAAATAAACTAATTAATTATGTCAATAAAACTAACAGAAAGGACACAAAAAATACAATAGAAAAAAAAAATTTTGGAAACTGAAAACTTGAACATCGAGTATAAACAATTAAACTATAAATAAACTACAGATTTAGTCATAAAGATTTTGGACTGTGTTCCCAGATAAAAATTCGTCCTCAACGTACTGAACATCGAGTATAAACAATTAAACTATAAATAAACTACAGATTTAGTCATAAAGATTTTGGACTGTGTTCCCAGATAAAAATTCGTCCTCAACGTACTATTGTACGCCTGCGGATAATTTTGATCTGGCGCCTTGCCAAAATCTTTATGACTAAATCTGTAATTAATTATGTCAATAAAACTAACAGAAAGGACACAAAAAATACAATAGAAAAAAAATTTTTGGAAAGAGATTTATAGTTCGCTATCGCGGGTGCAACACAAAAAAGTTGCACTATTTTGTTAGCCCTGAAAGGGCGTAACATACCAGCCCAGGGCAGCGCCCTGGGAAAATATAAAAAAGAATTTTTAGCCCTGTAAGGGCGTAACATAAATGGAATTCCTTTTATTATTGTTATTTTATGTTACGCCCTTTCAGGGCTCAAAACTTTGAATTTTTTTTGACCCAGGGCGTTGCCCTGGGCTGGTATGTTACGCCCTTTCAGGGCTAAGAAATGCACTTAAATCATTAAATGAATAAAGTGCAACTTTTTTATGTTGCACCCGCTATCGCAAAGTGAACATATTGTTTTCTGAACTGCTAGCTAGAAGGAATTTATTTTGATCGTGTCAGCTCCATTTAGTGTTAGAGAGCCATTTTCCTTTGACCATAAAGAAGTAATACTTGTAGAAGTATCTTATATTTTGAAATTGAAATCCTAACTTTGATGTTCTTTCAAAATTTTAAGAACCTCTTCTGGAATTTTTTCCTTACCATAATACTTTTCCAAAATTTCCATAAATTTTCCATTGGCTGCTATCATTCTAATTCCTTTAATAAATTCATCATAAATCGTTTTGTTTTCTTTCAGGAATGTTATGCTAATGGGAATCTCAAGAATTGCTTTTGAACTACAAGAATATTGTTCGATTGCAGATGGATACAGATGCATTAAAGTTGCCCATCCAGCAAGTTGTATGGATATAGCGAGATCAAATCTATCATTATGTAATTTTTTGAAATTCAGTTCTAAAGAAGATGCCCAGTCAATTGAAAGTCCTGCATTTTCAACTAATTTAGTTGTAGAACTTCCTCTTACGTTTCCAATATTTCCGAATTGCTTTAAGTCTTCTAATTTTGAAAATGTGATATCATTTGGAAATTTATTTTTTTTGTAAAAAAGAACAAATTTTGAGTGGGTAACATTGACATAGAGTACTTTATCCATCATATTAGCATTTTTAAACCAATTTATAGCGCCAACATTTGCAATGTACTTTTTTTCCATTAAGATACACCTTTTCATGGGTATAATTTTGTATTTTACCTCTTTACCAACTGCTTTAAATGCTTCTGTTGTTAGATCTAAAGCAATTCCAAATCCCTTTCCGGGTATTTCTTTTTCCTGAAATAGAGGTGGATATTCAATGGTAGAAAGCAGGTATGTATCCTTTCCTGAAGCATTATTTGAAAAAAAAGCAAGCAATCCAAAAATCACAACAAAGCAAAATGAGGAAAATAAAGGCATTTTGGAGATTATTACTTGACACCAAGTTCTAAAATTTGGACTAAAAATGATATTTTTCACAGCAAATTCCTTTCATATTGAAATGTTAATATAATAATACTTGATCTTATAAATAAAATACAGTCATATACAAAAAAATTGTTTAAGAGCTGCAAACGTTAACGATCTAAATAAAAGTTGTAATGTATTAGAAAGCAGCGTTTAAAAAAAAGTAGTATATTAAAAAAATGTTAAAAAATTGTTAAAATTTCGTTAAATAAATATTAATAAATACTGATTATAACATTTTTTGGGGAGTAATAATTTCAAACAGTTATAAATGTCTTTTTTCTTAGGTGATTTCCGAAAAAGAATATACCAGGATTCAAATCAGTTTGTAGTTCCGCCTTCAGGCGGTTCTTTTAAAAGTCCCAGTGCACATTAATAATTAATAAAAGAACCCCCTAAAGGCGGAACTACAAACTGGATGCCCCTTAATTATTTGGTATATTCTTTTTCGGAAATCACCTTAGCGCCGAAGTTATTCCGGCGAAAGTCAAGTTAAAAATATGTGGGGTATTGTATGCCACATTTAATTTTTAACTTGGTCATCTTTCCCCCAAATTCGAATTTGGGGGAAAGATGACGATTATATTGAACAATGGACGCAAGAATTCTCTTGGAATCATGGCATCCATTTTTTGTTCTTTGATAAATCGGTAAAACTTTACAATTTTAGTAATTTCTGCTATCTGAATAAATCAGGAGCAGATATTAAGATGAAGATTACCGCCTTTACATTCATAAGCGATCGAGACCCGGTATCAGCAAAATCATTCCTCACCGATATTATTCGTCAGCGTCATTTGGGTCAATACGAGAATGGCCAATATGTAGTGGGTCAGGGTGGCCTTGGCGATATTCTGGCAACTATGAAGATAAATTATAGTGTTCTCAAAAGGCAGATGGGATTTGACTGCCCGCAAACAGAAACAGGAAAATTTTCACTTCGCAGTGAATTAATGGGAATCAAGCATGATGAATCCAGTGATGCTGTTTTCAGAGATGAATTAAAGAAAAGCTGCGTAGCAGATTTATGGTCAATCCCAGAATTCAGAAATTATTGTCGTCCATTTGCCCCTAAACAACTTGGCGAACAACCCGGCATTGTTATATCATTTCCTACACAAATCATCTATGGAAATAATTTCTTTGGATGGCCCCTATCCGGTGGCGATCGGTGGCGATCACGCATATGACCCTACGAATTTTGCTACCAAAGTCCGATCTGTCGGTATATGGTTTGAGGGCCACGATAACAGCCAATTATCCGAAACACCAAGAGTATATTTAGTCCCAACCGCTATGGATGTAATGCTTGTACCTGATAGTACAGAACTGGACACCCGAGAATGGACAATCGTCGATCAAAAACTCCCAATACCCTTACCAGTTAGAGGATCCGATTTAAACAATCCTAACTGAATTCCTTCATTGGATTCTCTCGATGGTTCCATGATTAAAATCAGACGATTCTCAAGTTTTCGCGCATACCATGACAACGGCTATTTTGATGCAAATCAAATGAGCTTTGACAGCCGATTAGTCGGACGTTCAGTATGGAATACCCGATGGATTCTAATCATTCCTAGCGGAATATTTCATTTTGATTCAAATTTTGGATTGGAGAAATTTATTGAAAATGTAAAAGATATTAAACTATTTTTTCAAACTTACGCTATTTCAGGGAATTAATTTGGTATAATAAAAAAATAAATTCAGAACTTTCGACAGCTAACGACAATTTCACATGATCAAAGAGTCCTTTCTTAGCCTCAATAGGGCGGAATATCTAAAGATTAGGGGTTAGCAGAGAATTGATTCGTCAATTTCATAGCCCCTATAGGGCCCTATAGGGGCGGCATAAATCTGGTTAAATGATGGAAAAGTGTTGCCCTATTGAGGTTTACGAATTCCATAAGGAAATTTCCTTTGGATTGGTTTAATGGTGAATATGATGGATATTATTTTTCTTTAATAAGTACGAATATAAAGTTCGTCCCTGCAAGCCATTATGCAAAAGATATTTATAGATAGTTATCCCTTTCAATCTTGACTATCGCTGAAAATTATATTATATACAGCGAAAATATAAATATTTATTATGTTTTAGCTGATTATTCTTTATATTCAGCCAAAAAAGAGGTGTGTTTTGAATACAATATCAGGTCGTCAGAAAGAGATAAATATATTGGAATCTATTATCCAATCACAACGCCCGGAATTTTTAGCCATATATGGGAGAAGGCGTGTTGGTAAAACATTTTTAATCAGCGAATTTTTTAAAAACAAAGGCATATACTTTGAGTTAACTGGAATTAAGGATACCAGTGTAAAAGTTCAGTTAAACAATTTCACGATTGAATATTCTGATTTATTTTTTAAGGGAAAAAAACAGTCTGTGCCATCCGATTGGTTTGAAGCTTTTACAGAATTAAGGTATCAAATAGAACAGATTAAAACCCAAAATAAAATTATCATATTTTTAGATGAACTTCCCTGGCTCGCAAGTCCAAAATCAAATTTTCTACAGGCGCTTGACCATTTTTGGAATCGATATATGTCAAGAGATCATCGCATCATTCTAATTATTTGTGGATCAGCAGCTTCATGGATGATTAAAAATGTAATCAATAATAAAGCTGGTTTGCATGGAAGATTAACGCGAGAAATAAGACTCATGCCTTTTGATCTGTCCGAAGTTGAAATATATTGCAAAGCCAGAGATATCTATTTGGATAGAAAACAACTGCTTGAAATATATATGGCTATCGGTGGTGTTGCCAAATATCTGACTTACATTGAACGTGGAAAATCGTCAGCACAAATTATCAATGAAAGCTGCTTTTCTGGTAGTGGTGGTTTATACAAGGAATTCAATAAACTTTATGCATCTTTGTTTAATCACTACGAACAGCATATTAAAATAATAAAAGCCCTTGCCAAAAACAAATCCGGTTTGACTAAAAATGAATTGTTAAAAAGAACTGGTATGACATCAGGTGGAACAACAACTAAAATATTCAATGAATTGGAAGAATCCAGTTTTATTGTCTATATGAAAGCGTTTAACAAAGCCAAATACAGTGGTAAATATCGATTAACAGATGAATACTCCTTATTTTATCTCACCTGGATTGAGGATATCCAAACTATAAGCATTCGAGGTGTTGAAAAAGATTATTGGATAAAAAAATATAATTCAAAAGCATGGACGAGTTGGTCTGCGTATGCTTTTGAAAGTATTTGTCTGAAACATATAGAAAATATCAAACGAGCATTGGGAATATCCGGTGTCAGCACAATAGAATCGTGTTGGTTTGTTAAAAGTCAAAATAAAGCTAATCCTGGTTTTCAGATTGATCTGGTAATCGACAGGGCGGATCAATGTATCAATCTTTGCGAGATCAAATTTTACAGTACAGTATTTAAAGCAAATAAAAAATTTGTAGAAGATCAGATGAATAAAAAAGAACAATTTAAAAATTACACCAAAACCAGAAAAGCCATATTTATCACTCTCATTACCACTTATGGTGCTGAAGAAAATCAATATTACCAACAGATCGTTGATAATCAGTTGACGATGGATGATCTCTTTTCTTAATTGCTCAGGTGGTGGCTTCATGAGCTATAGTTGATGACAGAGATTCAAACTGTCGCTTGGCCACTCAGTAGTCATCACCACACCACTTAATAATTCCAATAGAATTAATTAATTCTCTCACAGTGTTAAAACGCTGATTTCGAGAGGGATAAAAATATTTTTTAAATTTTTTTGTTTATTGCTCTTTCTCATAATGAACTCAATTATTTTCAATTTATAAACATGCACGACCATACAACATTAGTTGTAGCCTGGTATATAACCTATTGATATTATGATAAAGTAAAACAATTATAGGCTTTTGTAATTATTTCAGGTATATATAGTAAATAACATTTTTTTGAAAGGAATTTATTATCTTGCTGAAAAAAATTACAAATTTTCTATAGCAAGGATTCAAAAAGATTTTTTACTAAAGTGGCTCTCTTTTTTTTATTAATTTTTTTCTCGAATAGGTCTACAAGTTTTGTGTTTTTTTAACTCTTAATATCCTTAGCGATCTTGTTCCCACGCTCCAGCGTGGGAACCTATTTACGACGCTCCATCGTCGACTGAAATAAGTCAGTAATTAACTTAGGTGATTTCCGGAAAAGAATTTACCAAGGTCAAATTCCCCCCTTGAGGGGGGTTAGGGGGGGTGTTTGGAATTACTGGCATGAACATAAACACCCCCCCTCCCCCCCAATGGCATTCGAAGACATTTGGGGCTGTTATATAAGTACTTGAAATAGTTGAAATTAAAAAGTTCGATTTTTGACTTGACAACCCTATGCATCTAAATTATGGTAAATGTGAATTATTATTG
>Ga0272440_1004011_pt1 | contig 10708 bp, 8 predicted proteins | sample SSMMMBAug17_FD_192440 | JGI IMG/M metagenome (GOLD analysis project Ga0272440, IMG submission 192440) | Marine sediment archaeal communities from Little Sippewissett salt marsh, Falmouth, MA, United States - SSM-MMB-Aug17 | ecosystem: Environmental > Aquatic > Marine > Wetlands > Sediment ... | reverse complement strand
AAGGTTCGCCCCTACATCGGGCTGGCACATAAGTAAATGGGGAACTTATTTTTCGAGTATTCCTTACTTATATCTTATTATAATCGCGTTTTCCAAGCCTATCTTATAGCGTGTCCCAGTTCATGAATTAAATAAATGGCATCATCCAATCCAATATCCCCAAGGGCATTCAGATGAACAACCACATAATTATCTGGCTCAATATCAGTTATAACCTGAAGAATAAGCACCAGATCTTTAACATCAACAAGCTGATCACCATTTATATCACCTTTAATATGTTTGACATTTTCTGGTCTAATTTGAACATCATCAGAATAGTCACTTTCAACTGACTTTAATTCAGCTTTTATTTTATACACATATAACTGTCCATTGATAACATTGGGATCAATAAAAAAATCTTGTCTCAGTAAACGATTCATATCCAAAGGTTTTGAATGAATACACTTAAATGTCCCATTCACATCAGTACTTCGATAAACATTATATCGTACACCATAGGGATTATCAATAATATCCCATGCTAATTGTACAAAACCAGAGCCTGTTACCACATGAAGTCCAGTGGGCTTTGGTGGCGGGTTTTCTACTGGCAGAACTGTAATCGTAAAAACAGTTTGCGTACTTAATGCATCTTTTTTTACAGTCAGTGTAATTTCAGTTTCTCCCACATGGTTTTGAACAGGTGATACATGTAACAAGCGATTTTTTCCCTGTCCATTAATTGAGATATTTTCTAATGGCATTAAACCAGTATTGGATGATTGCACTTCAAGTTCCAATGAATCGGCTGATACAATATCATCATGAATAGAAAATGGAATATCAGTACTGGAATCCTGTTCCATTGTCTGATCGGATATCTCTGAAATCCAGGGAAGATGCAATGTATAAGTTACTGTAATAACAGGCGAAAAAGAACTATTCAAAACATTGTTATTGTTAGCATGTATCTGAGTGCATGTTCGAATGCGAAAATAATAGGGCTCATTTTGGTTGAGATCTGTCAATAGCAAGCTTGAAACAGATTTGTCTGATGTTGAATAATAGGACTCAAAAGGACCATTCACTGATGTTGACCGCTCAATTTCATAAAATCCTGGATCAACACTGTAAGGAATAGGCGTCCATAAGAGCTCCAGACCTTCAGCCAAAACCTGCCCTGATCTCAAGTTTGTGGGTGGAATGTTTTGTGTTTTGGTCCAATCTTCATCATAACGTTGACGTGTATTTAAAAACTCAATGAGAGATTGATTGCTTGTATAAAAGCCATTCCATCGAAAATCACTTTTTGCATATTCAAGAGATTTTAATTGAAAAAATTCATCAGGTATTTGACCCATTAACTGGTTACTGTGCACCCGAATTTTTTCTAGATATTCCAACTCCGCGAGTTCTTTTGGTAAATTGCCTGATAGATGATTTTTTTCCAGATAAAGACGTTTTAATGAAACAGAAAGCCCTAAAGAGGCTGGAATTTCTCCTGATAACTGATTGTCATAAAGGATCAATGATTCCAATTGATTCAACTGTCCAAAAGTATCTGGAATACTTCCTGTAAAATTGTTTGCTGATAAATCCAGATGTTCCAGATATGTTAAATCGCCTATAATTTCAGGAATATGACCGATTAATTGATTGTTACGCAAATCCAGCCGCACAAGATATGAAAACGTTTGAATATTTTGAGGCAATTCCTTTTGTAAGCCATTATTAGCCAGGTTAATTGAAATCACATGATCTTTATCAGAATTACATTCAATGCCAAACCATCCGCATTCTGAACCGGATGGGCCCATCCAACCATTTTGATTTGTCCAATTGAGACCATCAGTAGCGTCATATAAAGCAAGCAATGCATCACGTTCGATTTGTGGAAAGTCGGACATGATGCTGATGGGTATTTTTTCACTAAATGTACTATCTACGAGATTATCATTGTTGATATGAGGCAACGTAATTGTTTTCATTTTGAAGAAATACGACACCCCTGTTTCAATATCATTCAAGGTGAAAGTCTGTGTTTCAAGTCCATTCACAGTCACAAACAGATGAAACTGACCACTGGCCTGATGTGAATAGTAAATTTCGTAAGATCCCTCATGACTGATCAATGTTGATGGTTCCCATGACAATATAACTGAATGTTCTGATGCTTTTTCTGCATATAATGATGTTGGCGGCAATGTTTGCGTTTGTAACCAATTTCCCCTTTGCTTGCTATCGATAAATGCCTGGACTGCGGCATTGGTTGTCCAAAGGGCATTCCATCGAAACTCGCATGCATTGTCTTGAAGCGCGGTCATGGATAAAAATTCTTCTGGAATCGGGCCCTGAAGTTTGTTTGACGATATAAACAAAAATTCTAATTGTGAACATTGACTCAATTGAGACGGAAGGGTCCCTGATAATGCATTGTCATTTAAGTAAAGACGTTCAAGTTGAGTAAGATTGCCCAATGCTGGCGGGACATTCCCTGTAAGGAGATTGTGGCTTAAATCCATCAATTTTAGTTGATAAAGATCGCCCAATTGTTCAGGAATTTGCCCAAAGAGTTTGTTATAATTTAAACGAAAGTATTGCAGCGCAATAAGCTCTCCAATGGCAGTCGGAATTTCACATTCAAGGGCATTATGATCCAAGTATAAATTGTTTAGATTTTTGAGTTGTGACAGATTGGATGGAATTGTGCCAGAAAATTGATTGTCCGACAAATACAATCCAGATAAGGTTGTCATTTGACCGAAACAATCGGGAATACTGCCAATGAAATCATTTTTGCTGATATTCAGTATTTGTAGAGGCGCTACAGAATTACAGGAAAATTGAAGTTCACCTGCCAGTTGATTGTCAGAAAGATTGAGATGCATCAGATTGGCAGATTGCCAGATATCTGTGGGGATATTTCCAGAAAGATGATTTCCAGAAAGATCCAAATATGCCAACTGTTCAAGGGAGGTAATTGCAGAAGGAATGCCCCCAGAAATAATATTATTTGCTAAAACAAGGCTTTGAAGCTGTGTCAATTTTTTAAGGCTTTCTGGCAATGTTCCTTGTAAATTGTTACCATACATATTGATGCCAACCACGTGGGTTTCATCAGAATTACACACGATACCAAAACGATTACAGGCATGGCTGTCATTCCATAAATTGTTTTGATTCCAATGATCCCCATTGGTGTATTGATACAGATCATCAAGGGCAGATGTTTCTTCCAGTGGTATGGCAGCCTGTGCCGATGTAAAAAAAAGGATTACTATGATTGGAATACATATTAAATTTTTCATTTTTTTCTCCTGATACCTGAAAGCGTTGTTGTTTTCCAATTATTATTGCTATACGCTTTCTGGACAAAAACCGGTATCAAACCTATGAGCAAAACCAATACACTTTATTTCGGTCATAGGTTCGTTTTTGGTTTCAGGTTATCCCCTTTTATTTTATCCTCTCAATGAACGAAGATAAGGGCCAATCGCACCAATACCCTCCTTTTCCATGACCTTGATTGTTTGGGTGCCAACCACTGCAATATCAACTTTGCCTGTCAAAAAATCAATATCAGAACGATCTTTGACTCCAAATCCCAATGCAATGGGCAAATCTGTTGCCGCACGACATCGATTGAGATATTTATCCAGATCCTTTGAAAAGCTTGTATTGGCACCTGTTACGCCTTTTCTCGCCACACAATAGATAAATCCTGATGCATGGCTGGCAATATATTTCATACGTTCATCTGATGTTGTTGGACCATAGATAAAAATTAAGGATTTATCTTTTGCCTTAAATTTCTCAATGTAATCCATTCCTTCTTCTGGCGGAAGGTCAGGAACAATTGCGCCGGATACTCCAATATCAACCATATGGGATAGAAAGTCATCAACACCATGCTTATGAATAATATTAACATAGGTCATGTAAAAAAATGGCATAAAATACTTCTGTTTGATTCGGGCGGTAAAATCCAGGCAATCCTGAACGCTGACCCCATTTTCCAGTGCCAGTTGATTGGCGCGCAGAATAACCGGGCCATCTGCAATGGGCTCAGAAAAAGGGATTTGTAATTCAATCAAATCCACACCTGCTGCAACCATTTCATCAACAATTTTTTCGGAATCCTCAATTGATGGATATCCAATAACCATGTGGGTCATCAATAAAATATCATTTTTTTGTTTTTGCTTGGCAACATATTTTTTAAACATAATATTCCCCTGCTTTTGCTCTGATGAATGCTTTCCATTCTTTATCTTCAAATGCTTCAGCAATATTGAAAATATCTTTATCTCCCCTGCCAGACATATTAATAACAATGGCATCATCTGATGACATATGAGGCGCATCTTTAAAAGCCTGAACAAAAGCATGTGCAGACTCTAAAGCGGGAATAAGCCCTTCCTTTTCAATAAGCAAGACTGCAGCATCCAAAACATCGGAGTCATCTGCTGATGTAAACTGAATGCGGCCAGATTCTTGAAAAGAAGATAAAATTGGAGAAACGCCAATATAGTCTAAACCAGCAGCGACACTGTGGGTTTCACGCATTTGTCCCTCATCATTTTGCAGAAAAAAGGTTTTATATCCCTGGGCAATCCCTATGGATGAATGGGATGAACTGAGTCGTGATGCATGGTGAGCAGTTTCCGCCCCCAGTCCACCGGCTTCAACACCAACCAGTTCAACCTCAGGATCGTTGATAAAGCCTAAAAAAACGCCCAGTGCATTGGAGCCGCCGCCCACACATGCATAAATGCGTTTGGGTAATTTTTTGATCTGATCCTGAATCTGATTTCGGGTTTCAAAGCCAATGATTGATTGAAAGCATGATACCATTTCAGGAAAAGGATGCGGCCCACATGCTGTTCCCAGGACATAATGGGTATTATCCATATTTGTGACCCAGTCTCTAAAAGAGGCATTGATTGCATCTTTTAATATGCGTGTACCATCCCGAACAGAAACAACTTCAGCGCCCAGTCGCTGCATCCAGAATACATTTGGCCGCTGCCTGATAACATCCATTTCCCCCATATAAACAGTACAGTCAAAACCAAACCTGGCCGCCATTGTCGCTGTGGCAACACCATGCTGACCAGCGCCGGTTTCGGCAATAACTCTTTTTTTTCCCATGCGTTTGACCAGAAGGCCCTGCCCCATTACATTATTGGCTTTATGCGCACCTGTATGATTTAAATCTTCACGTTTAATATATATGGATGGCCCTCCAAAATGACGTGTGAGATTCTCCGCATAGGTCAGTGGCGTCGGACGACATGAATAATTCTGCATCAAATCGGTATATTCGCACCAGAATTGCGGAGATTTTCGAACCTCATAAAAAGATTTGTTGAGTTCATCAAATGTAGCAGTTAATATTTCAGGTACAAATGCACCTCCAAATGTATTGTAATAGCCATTGTTTTTGAAAATTGTTGACAAAAGTTGAGGGATGTAAGTTTCTCCAAAACCTTTGTAAACATCATTGTGATTCATGGTGAAATCCTCCAATTTTTTTTCGAGTACTCCTAAGCTTTAAAGCTTGGACAATTATTAATGGATTCTTTCAAAGTATCGCTATCAGAATGAACATACCTTGATGTGGTGGACAAATTGGAATGGCCCAGCAAATACTGAATGGTTTTTATATCCTCTCCCTGTTTTAAATATAGTGTTGCCCCACTGTGTCGTAACAAATGCGGACCTTTTTTTCTCTTGCTGATTGATGCCTTCTTTAATGCCTGACTCACAACATTTCGTGCCTGACGAATGGTTATCTGCTGCCCTCGGGTTGAAAGAAAAACCCAGGGAACGTGTGCTGCATTTTTAAAGCTTTCCCGCATTTCAAACCAGTTCGTAAAACGATCTACCAAATCTGTGTTTAAGGGAAGTTGTGCAATTTTTCCGCCTTTCCGCTTTACCCAAACCTGTTTTTTATCCAGATGTACATCTGATTGTTTTAATTGAATGGCTTCTGCAACCCGCATACAAAGTACTGTAAATAAAGATAACAAAAGCAAATTTCGATCTACCAGATGTTCCTTGCCATGTTGCGCTTCAGCATAAAACATGCGATTTATTTCTTCAAGACTTAAATAATCACCTTCAGGAAGAAATGTCCGGGGTTTTTTGACATTGGCCAATAGATTGTCCAAGATCAAGTTTTCAGTCACAAGATAATCAAAAAAAGCAGTCAGGATCATCATAATTGTTTTTTTACTATTGTTTTGAACATTAAGTTCGCTCAGATATTTAATAACAATATGTTTATCAATTTCATGTACACATTTAAGTTCTTTGCTATGAAAATAACGCATAATACGTGTAAGCTCAAAACGTCGATTAAAAACAGACGTGTCACTCAGTGTGCCAATGGATTTATTATACAACAAATATTCTTCAATGGCATCTTCAATGGAAATCTGCCTGTCAGGAATAAATGGAATGATTTTTGACATATAAACAACTCTACAATGGTTGATCTAAAGCAATGTGTAATGGCACAAGATGCAGATTACGTTCAATTGGCAACGTGGGTTGGATCTCCCATGATAAAACATTTGCATTGCCAATAATTGCCTGAATTTGTTTGACAATATTTTCAGTATCAATAATTCGGTGCTTCTTGAAAACCTGCGGAAGACCATAAGTCACACTACATGCCAGGCATTTTTCTGGTCTTTGGGTCAACTCAAAGGCAAAATGCAATGAATTATCTTTTATACCCTGAAAAATTAAGCGAATATCATATGCCCCTTCAGATGAATCACCAAGCATGGCCTCAAAAAAGGCATCTGTTTTTTCTGTGGGGAATATCTTATCAAGGATCTCCTGAGAGAATTTTTGTGATATATTCTGGTTTTCTGTCATTTTAAATGAAATGCTCCTATAAAGATTATACATAAAGATTATAATATATGTGAACCCCAATCCCTAAAATTTTTTTGGGGTATAAATCTGATTTTTTTCTCATCATCCACTCTTGGTTTATCATTTTTGGAATCTTGAAAGAACATAGGGTATGAGAATCGTTCTAAACTGTCTTAGGAAAACTCGAAAAATAAATTCCTCATTTACTTATGTGCCAAGAACGTGTAGGGGCGAACCTTATGTTCGCCCTCGAACTAATAACGCTTTCGTTCCTATGTACGATGGGCGAACATAAGGTTCGCCCCTACACGTTCTTGGCACATAAGTAAATGAGGAATTTATTTTTCGAGCATTCCTTAATACCCTTTTATTTATGACTGGTTACTTAAGTATTGTCAAGTGAATACTGAATGAAGTAATTTATTGCATCCGGCTATAGGGTTTGGGATCATATGCATTCCGCACACCTTCACCCACAAAAATCCCCAATAGCATCACAATAAACAATGAAAGCGATGGGTATAGAATCAACCACCACGCCCATCGAAACGCCTGGGCCTGGGCAAGCATTTCTCCCCAACTGGGTGTTGGCGGGGGAAGTCCAAAGCCAAGATAATCCAAAGCTGCCAGTGCACCAATGGCGCCAACAAGGGAGAATGGTACAAATGTTATAATGGGTGTCAATGCATTGGGCAAAATATGAAATAGCAAGATGCGCCAGGTTGGTAATCCCTGGGTTTGCGCGGCTTCAACAAAAGAGAGATGTCTTAATCTTAAAAATTCGGCGCGCATATAATACGAAATGCCGATCCAGTTGAACATGCCATAACATACCAATAGCAATAGAAAACTGCGGCCCAGAACAGCGCCCATCAATATCATGATATACAGGAAAGGTAATGCATTCCAGATTTCTGTCAGGCGCTGCCCCAAAAGATCCAACCATCCGCCATAGTATCCTTGAATGCCGCCCAAACAAATCCCCAGAACCATTGAACAGACAACGAGTAACATACCAAACGTCATTGAAATTCTTAATCCATGCAGAATTCGCGACAAGACATCGCGTCCTGCACTATCCAGCCCCAAAGGATGTCCTTCGACTGGACGAAAAGGAAAGCGAACATCCTCTTTTTCAAATCGAATTTTGTATAATATTTCATTCACTCGCATTTTTTCTGGCTCGACAATGGTTTGAAAACGAAGCGCCGCCCTTTTTATCAAACGTTTTTTTTGCAAATCTGTCAACTGAAAGGGTTTGCCCTCTATTGATGTGCCTGTCCACAGCGCTTTACCAGATACAATATAAACATCATTTGCTTGTTTGGGGGCAAAAATGATTTGAAATTTTTTCGAAATGGCAGGTGCTTGTCGAAAAATCAGACGCAGTTTTCTTGGAGGATGGGTACGTTTGGTATATGTTGATAATGAAATCGTTATGGGGATGTTCGTAATTCCTTTTATTTGGAGCGATTCTCTCTTGCAAGATTCATTATTAAATCGGCGTTCAATGGCATCAATGAAATACTTTGGAAACTGAAACACGCTTGTAAGCGGTTTGCCCTTTAATTCGTGATCTTTTATATGCGTAAACCCTTCCATTTGGTACGCACGATAGATTTTATGGTCTTTTGTCAATCGTATATGCCCCAATACTGGCTGGCAATCAAAAGTGACATAAACCTGGTTGTCGATTTTGATCGAATCAGGCGACACACTTTCATTGGGTCCAAAAGGATGAATAGGAAACAACATCCAGTTATCTGGATTTTTTCTAAATGAATCAGATTGTTGAATACGTTTATAATCCGGACGTGTTTTTTTATCTGAACCGGTAAAGGTATTATCTGGATAATACCAGATTAATGGAAAAAAGGATTGATCATTGTAATGTACATAAAATGGAATATTATAGCATATGCATTCTGAAAACAAACTGATTCCATAAATAATCAAAAGCAGCCAAAAAGAATAATACGCACGTTTCATTTGTTTGAAACGAAGCATACGTTTTTGAGTCATTGGATTTTTGAAAATTTTCATGAATGTGTCACTTGATCCCTGATGGTTGATTCAAATCTGTTTGTATCTTTTCCAAAGCGCATTTGGATACCCAGCGCAAACAATGGTAATGTCCATTGAATCTGATTACACACTTTTACATAATCTTTTTCTGTTGTCAGAATATATGCGGCGCCTGAGTTTATTACGTTTTCAAGAATCATTTTCAGGTCATTTTCATGATAGTCATGGTGATCATTGAAATGTTCTGATCCAACAATTTGATAATCCAATGATGCAAGCATTTCCAAAAAACTGTCATTGTTGGCAATTCCTGAAAAGGCATAAACTGCCTTATTTTTCAATGTTTCAGGATGAAAAAAAGTTACCTGCCCCGCATTGTTGATTTGAATGAGTTGATCTGGAACATGATTGCATTTGAATACAGGCTTATTGACAATATAGGGTTGAATCTGGGATACATTATTTGAGTCTTTCGCACGTGTCAAAACAAATAGATGCGCCCGGTGTAAATGGGATTTGGGTTCTCGAAGTACCCCTCGTGGAATGACATGGCTGTTGCCTAGTGGATTGTGTGCATCCAGCAAAACAATGTTGATGTCTCTAAATAAACGCAAATGCTGAAAAGCATCATCCAACAAAATGATATCTGGCGAAAATACTTGAACAGCCATCTGACCGCATTCAAACCGCTTTTTTCCCACAATTACTGGAATATCAGAAAGTTTTTTGGCCATGAGAAAGGGTTCATCACCAGCAGATCGGGCATCCATGAATATTTCTTTGCCATCACTGACAATTGCACAGGCTTGTTTATAGGTGCCTTTATAGCCGCGACTCAATATGACAACCCGAAATCCAAGTTGTTTAAGCATTTTGGCTATATATAATGTCATTGGTGTCTTACCTGCACCGCCGATAGAAATATTACCAATGGAAATGATTTTACATGGCAATTTGTTTATTTGAAATATGCCCCATTGATATAATAACGCACGTATTTTCATTATTCCGGCATACATAATGGATAAAACAAACAACACAAATGCAAAGAGACCTGTTGCTTGATCAGATCGCATAATTGATTCAATTTTTTGTTTCATTTCCAGGATTATCCAATAAAATAATTTTTTTATCGCTGAAGTATGTTTGAAATGGGCGAATAAACAAAACGTCTTACCATCTTTTGGATTTTGATGCACTTTGAATTTTATTTTGAATCAATCGCCCCAGAGTAATTACCAGAAATAATACAGACAAAATCAACAGTGCATAAGGTATACTTTTCAATTTATACCAAACCGGTAATGTATTGGCAACCTGGATCCCAATCACAGAAAAGGCAATCAGTCCAGCCATTATCAAGATTATGATAATACTTACACCGGTGGATTGATACCAGGGAAGTATGGTTCTTTTATAAAAAGGTTCTTCATAGTACATAATATTTTCCATTTTAGCATTTTAGGGTCGGACCAAACCAACTTGTTAAATTTCAATGAAATAGCGTTAAAAACATGGCATTTTTATGCCCAATAATGCTCTTTTCAGCGCCAAAAAGTGTCCTTTCAATAATCGGGCGTATGTAAAAGTTAGAAGAAAATGTTGCCTCAAGCAAAAACCGAAGGTTTGATTTCGGTTTCTGTTAGAGGGCGCACATAAGGTTCGCCCAGGTTCGCCCCTACGAAAATTTCCTTGTATTTTACAGCTTGAATTGTTATCAATAATATATATATTGATTTAAATATTCAAGAAGAAATTTAGAAATTCAAATACCTTGCTAAAAAATAGATAAGGTTTGACTTAGGAAAAC
>Ga0272440_1004009_pt1 | contig 10710 bp, 10 predicted proteins | sample SSMMMBAug17_FD_192440 | JGI IMG/M metagenome (GOLD analysis project Ga0272440, IMG submission 192440) | Marine sediment archaeal communities from Little Sippewissett salt marsh, Falmouth, MA, United States - SSM-MMB-Aug17 | ecosystem: Environmental > Aquatic > Marine > Wetlands > Sediment ... | reverse complement strand
CAAATGCTTTCCAGTTTATTATGAAGAGAATTGGAACTTATATATTGATTCATCCTATTTACGTTATCTTTACTAATATCATAATGATGTATTTTTTTTGCCCCTAGTTGATGAAAGGCAATAGTCTGTCTACCTGTACCAACATCAAGAACAATATACTCTTTTAATTGATTCAAAACAATTCCTGCTCTTTCCAGATCCATTTGTATAGATTTTTTATAGGATTCAGTCAATTCAAACTCATCAATTTTATCATAAACTTTGTTAGGATCAGATAATATCGCACATCCTCCCATGCTATATTTACCATATACTTGATTATATTCATTAATAGATATTTTTTGCATTTGAATAATTTCTCCTCAAAGAAGTGTTAAAGCATACCAAAGCCAATAATATACTTCATTGCGTGGTTCTTCAAAAGATCCAAAATATTCATGAAGTTCTATAATAATAACACTTCTTTCATGTCCAAACATGAAGAATATCAAACTTATACATCTCAAAAAGTTGATTAACAAAATCTCTATCTGTCAAGTCACCTTTGATAAAGTTTATATTCGAAAAACCATACTCTTTTGCTGCTTGAATTCTTTCTTCCATAGTATTAATAGGTATTGCAGAAGTTTCGCCTACTTCCTGAACCCATCTACGTCTTCCCATATTGTCATCACCAATTATCCTTGCATGTTGAAATTCTTTTGATAGTTTTAAAGATGTTGGCAACCTACATAACCATCAATACCTGTTAGTAATATATTCACATGTAACTACTCCTTAATATGTCATTTTTTTTCTTATCAATTTTTTATCAAATTTCAAGTTTTCTAAAATATTTATTATCCTTTCAGAAGCTTTTCCGTCTCCATATGGAGAAACACAACTTTCAACTCTTTTTTTAAAGTCCTGATCATAAAGAGCTTTTTTTATTGAATTAACAATATCTCTTGTATTATGCCCAACATCTATTACATTATCAGATCTAAGTCTGTCTTGTTGGCGAATCCCTATGTTAATAAAGGGGATTTTAAATGAAGCTGTTTCCATAACCCCTGCACTTGAATTGCCAATAAAGACATTTGCTGTGTTCATCAACCCCCAAAAATCTAAGAATTCTATATTTTTATACAACTGAAAATATTCCTTTTCTTTGTATTCTAGGAGAGCATTTATTATTTCATTGTATCCAGGATCAGAGCAAGGGTAAACAGCTATGGTTTGATATTTAAGTTCATCTATAGCATCTAAGGTTTTCCGTATTTGCTCTCCAGTATCTTCAACTTGCCATGTAACTGAATGTTGTAATAATATTAAAATAGGTTTATTGGCATCCAACTTGAATTTCTTTATTACGTCTTCTCTAGATGTAAATTTTTTTTGTTTGATTTGATCAAGAACGGGAGAGCCAACATTAAAAATTCTCCAAGGTTCTTCTCCCATTTTTAATATACGATCAGCACTTTCTTTATTTGATGCAAGGTGAATATTGGCAAGTTTTGTAATTGCATGCCTTACAGGTTCATCTACTCCTCCCTGGCACACATCGCCACCAAACAAATGGACAATGGGTATATTTAATTCCATAGCCGCAATAACCATAGCGAGCACTTCTCCACGATCTCCTAATACAAATACCAGGTCAGGTTTTATAATTTCAAGTAACTGGGAAAAATTTATTATACCAATACCAAGTGATTTAGCTCTAGCTACCTTTGAATCAGATCCAAGCATAGTATCAACCTTATATACATTCATTGCCCACCTTTCAACTTCAGTTATTGAGCCTCCAAAAGCTTCAGACAAATGCATATCAGCACCAATAATAGAATAGTCCAGTTTTTCTATTTTTTCAATTAACTCCATAATTGGAATTAAATGATTGAAGCCACCCCTTTTTCCTGTAAAAAAACAAATATGACGTTTTTTATTCATAAGTAAATGTTTAGCCCATTGTTTATTATTTATAATTTTTAAGCAATTTTGGGAACAGTTCTACAAAAAATAATAGCATTATTGTCCCATATTCCAGGAACTGAACCTTTTTGGTTGTCATACCCAAAGTTTACTCTTATTGGACAAAATTTATGTACAGCGTGTTGGATTTTATCTGAATTCTGATATTTTAATTGAGAACCATAATTATCGATACTGACTGGTATATCAGGAACCTGTAAGTCTAGAAAATTGCAAACGTCCTTAATTACATTGTTGATAGCTAATTTGATTTGTTCAAATGTATATATCTTAATGATAAATCTCAAGTTCCAGAAAAGATCTGCATAAAACTGCCAGATCTGAGCCTGTCTTTCTATTTTATCTTTTGAAATAAACTTAATTCCATCCCATCTCGGAGAGAGGTCCTCATCCATTACCATGGATTCTGGTATATTTTTTAAATTACTCCACTCTGAAATTGTGTGTATAGGATCTCCAATTATTGCTATAATGTTATAACCATAATTATTGATTATCGTTTTAAGTTCATCTCTCTTTAAACCTTGCATTTCATTTAACCTAAAATAAATGAGATTTTGATACAGGGCAACTATAACATCTTCATCTATTGTCTTGCTGTTATCATTTTCAAGCAACGATTTTCTTATATCAACATATAATTGAGGCAAAGCTTCAATATCAGAAATCTCATTGTTGAAGCAAACTACATTTTCTAATTTATTAAGTAGGTTAAGGAACAAATTTAGTCCACTTCCTGGCATACCAGTTATAATACAATTTCTATGTGGCTTATTTACCTGATATCCTTTTTGATTATTAATATGTAGCAAATGTTTGATCTTTGTAACATGTAATTGTTCTTCATCACTAGCATCTTTGACATTGTCCATACAAATGTGGCTTAAAGGAGCATATAAATTGTTATTTGTTAATAATCTCATCACATTTTCCTAATCCCATTACATTTTCCTATTTTAGTGCCTTACAGGTTATTTGATTTAATGAAAAGTACTTAATTAAGACACCATAAAAATTTATTAAATGTGTAGAAATTCTAATTTTTGGGCCCAATCATGCCCCATAAAGTTTGGATTTGCTCTTAAATATTCCACACTCAATGGAAAACTATTTTGACCTACAAAATTAAGCAAGCCAGTATTTAAAAATGAGTGCTCTTTTTTTTTTTCGGCTTGGATAGTTGATGCCTTTAGCTGTATTTCTTTGAAATGATCTATCAGAGCCTTCATTTCATTTTCTTTAAAATAGGTTCCATCCAGTCTGGAAATCATTTCTTTTGTAGCAGAAAAAATATCTTTTGGAGAATTTTCTTTAATCTCAAAACCAAGATTATGATTTACATCTTTGATGAACAATGCCGGTGATGATAAAATTTCTTCCCACGTTAAACTTCGTCCCAAATGATGCGAGTAATATTCTTTAAAAATAAAAATATCATTTTTCCATGCTCTTACCTGAAAATGAGCATATGCATTAATAGTCAGTTGAGGAACTCCAAAAATTTCAGCGATAGAAGTAGGACCGGATGAGCAGCCTATAAAAAACAAACTAACTGCAACAAAATATAAATCAGAGAAATCACAGTATTCGGAATGAAAAGGTAGTTCAATATAATTAGGTTTATTAATATTTAAACGAGTCATAGTCTTATCGCCAAGCCTGATGACATAAAAATTTTTTGACAAAAGGTAATCGATAGCAGGAACATAGTTTTCAGGAGTTACATTTCTTAATTGTCCATCTGGGCCTTCTGGCCGCCCATGCAAATTTTTATAGCCTGCTTCTCTCATATGAACAGTAACAATAGGTGCATCTTTAGGTATACCTAGCCGCTTTCTGAGCTGATTTCCTCTTTTATGATCTGATTTAGTGAGTGAATACTTAAAAACTGGTTCATAGTTCTGAAATCGGGTTAAAAACTCATGCAATAAAATAGTTTTATTCAAATTTACGTAAATATATTCTGAATCATATAAAAGAGACGATTTGACATCAGTAGAAAACCATATCAGGTTATCATCTGTTGAGTGAATAACATTCATCCCTCGTGTGACGATTCTAAATAATGCTTTGTTCACACGCAATTTTTGAAGAGGATAGGTTATTAATGTTAAATGAAATCCATGAAAGATATTTCGCAATATAAATAACTGTTCCATTATCTCCCCAAATGTATAAAGTTGGGGAAAAATATAAATGATTTTTTTGCTCATAATAGTCAAATTGCAGTTTAAGGTATATTACAGAAAAAATGGTTGCGTTTTTAGTTTTTCTTTTGCAATCTTATCTCCTTCTTTTTCACCATACCTTATTCGTTGGGCTAAATGAAAATTTGCAACGGAGAGATCGTAAAGTATTTCATCGTTGTTAATATCTAAGTGGAGCAAGGCTTTCATATAGTATTCATCAATTTTATATGTCACAAAAAATTGTAGAAATTTTGCTAATTTTCTTAATTTTTGTTTTGTTTGCTCACTAAATTGTACGGTGGTTTCACCAGATGTAGATCTAATAGTGTATGCATTATCAAATCCAATTCCCTTTTTATTTAATTCTCTTTCAAGTTCAGTCTCAGGAAAAACCATAAGCCCATAACCTCCAAAAGAACAATGGATAGCAAAACTTTGGAGTTTTTTTATTGTTTCAATTCCTCTTTCTACAGGATCACCTATCGGAGCTCCAAAAATCACGTCACAACGTACTGGAATATCAAATTTTTTTAATCTTTCAACTGCTAAACGAATCGTTTTTTCATTGTGCGCTTTTCGATTGAAAAGTTCTAAAGTTTCAGGGTCTAATGATTGTATCCCCATTACAACAGATAAGAAATATTTAGACATCAGCTTTAATGCACCATCACTTGCATTTACTACTGAGCGTGGTGTTACATAAGTTAAAATTGGAAGACCTATTTCTTTTTTCCACATTGGACCAAACTCTTCCAACCAAGGTTCTACATCTTTACCATGTAAACCATCATCATCAATCATAAAAACTTCTTTGGGAGGATATTTTAAAAATATTTTTGATTCATTAACGACATCTCTAGGCGGCCTCCGCTTCATGAAAAGGCGGTTAAATTCCTTTTTTCCGTAAAAATCACGCAAAAATGATAAAGAACAATAAGAACAATTATATGGACACCCAAAGAAAGACATTACATAATGAACAGGATATTTAGCCAACACTGGAATATCTTTATAAAATTCGTCTCTCGCAGGATTTAGTTCTTCATTTGTTCCAGGTCGGCCTATTTGGATTTTTGGAGCAGTGCTGTTAAATATGCTCTCTAATACACCACCATAGACATGACCGCGAATTACAAAATCAATATCCTTGTTTTCTTCAACACTTTTTGGCGACACTAACACATGGTGCCCACCAAAGATGCTTTTTACTTTTGGAATTCTCTCTTTTAACAGCTTAAGCAATTTCAACGATTCATTAAAAAAAAGAGTTGTTGGAGAAAATAAAATATAATCAGGAAAATACTCTATTGCGATTTCGATAGGAAATTCAATTTGATTAGCATCAATCCATTTGATATCACAACCGATCCGTTTTAGTTCTCCTGCCACATACATAAAACCATAATTTTCCATATCCCCTTGGTGAACAAGCAAGCATTTTATAACATTTTCCATTATTATCTCCTCATTAAATTACCTTCAAACTGTTTTTTTTTCATTTCCTGCATCAATTACTAAATTCAGGCATTCTGTATATCAACCTTATAATTTTGCAATGTTAGTCTGATCATAGCAATGCCATACTGAATAGAAATTAGGAGATCCCCAATATTCTGATAACGGTCCATTACCATTAAATAGCTTTATGACGCTATCAATATTTCCGTTCGATAGATATCCTAAGCACTCATCAATTTCCTGCCATAATGTCGCCAATACTGTTTCATTGAAATATGGAACACACAACTGTAAAATATCCCCTATTTTATTATGTTCATTTTGCACCTTTTCGATATAGTCACTTTGCAACGTTTCTATAGGGACAGCCAATGATTTTATATGAGAAGTCAAAGATGAAAAAAGTGATTCTCCAACTTCGTTAATTTTTTCATTCACATCAATATATTTACCAACAAGCATGCTTGGCAACAGTCGTAGAAAATTGCTTCTGTTTCGCATTATTACATCTTTAACGTCAATGGTTGTTTTTTTTATCCATGTAACATCGGTAAAATTAGAAACTGAAGGCCAGGAACTCCACATTAACATACCGCACTCACTCATGATTTCTTGAAAATCAACTAATGAATTCAACAAATATGCATCAAGGGTTGGGTATATTAAATTATCATATGCCCAGGCATCAAAGTTTCTAGCATGATTAACCTTGCTCCATTTGGCATAAAACATCTTTTTTGACAAAGCTATTGGCTCTTTATCATAATGACTTTGAAAAAACTGCAAACATTTAGAATGCAAAAGTTCAATAAAAAAACCTACTGTTTCTAAATGACTTATAACAACAAAACCATCTTTTTTGCTAAAAGATGATAAGCGGGGCAGCCAAAAGGCTGGCTGCCCTGTGTGAAAAATAAAACCTTCCGCAATAACAAAATCAAACTTGTCATCAGTCTCAAAATTCTCGAATGTACTACATTTTACCAAGTTAAGATTTTCCGTCAAGCTATGCTTTGTGAAGTATTCATCAATACAACTTATAAAATCCTCTACCGGTTCAATCAAACTTAACTTCGATCCCCAATGAGCAAATATTAAAGAGTTGTCTCCAGTAGAAGGACCAAACTCTAACAGCGAGGCATTATCAAAAGTTCTTATTGGAATACCTAAATTGTATTCAAAAAGTTTTCGACGCATCCATTCATATGAGTTGAACAATTCAGCTTTATTCAATTTTGCATAAACAGGTTTTACATTTTTTTCTATATAGAATTGGCATTGATTTTTTTTGATACTCATTTTTAAACCTTATATTATTCAAAAATTTATTGGATATTTTCTGGCACCCGAATATTTTTGATTTGTTGCGTTGCAGGATTGCCCATTGTAAAATGTCCTTGCTTAACGTTTTTTTGCAATAAGCTCCCAGCTCCGATTAATGCCCCAGCCCCAACCACAATATCCTCAATTAGAATACTACCAGAACCTATAAAAGATGAACTACCTATCTTTGCTCCACCAAGTACAGTAACTCGAGCACCTGTTAAGACACCATTGCCAAGGCAAGAATCCGAGGCAAATAAAGAAAAGGGAGAAACCATACAAAAATTTCCAATAACTACACCATGAGCTGTTGTACAAAATTGGAAGACCTGGGTCCCATAACCTATCTTTGTTGATGAATCAAAAACTCCTGTTGGGTGTATCAGTGCTGGAAAACGGTCTGTACTAAGAGCTAAATCATTAATGATCTCTATTCGTTGAATTCTTCTTTTATAATTATTTATAGCTAACGCCAATGCAGTATCTTTTGGAAATTCATGGACCATTTTTAAAGGTCCCATAACTTTTACACCACAAATTTTGTTTCCGTGAAGTTTTTCATCGTCATCCAATAATGCTATTACATTATAGTATTTATCCCCTGCAGCATTAATATCAACAATAAGCTGATGTAACTCTCTAAATGTGGGGCCTCCTAAAATAACCATATTTACAGTACGATTCATTACTTTTCCTCAAGAATTCACTAATGATATTATTTCTATAATCAATCCCTCAGGACTTCTAAGATAAAAGATGTCCATTATAATATTATTCAATTTAATTTGTTCAATATCTGTAAGGTCAAAACCAGATTTTTTCATTTTCTTCCATTCCTGAGTAGTTGAATTTGAGATAAAAGCTAAAACATGAAAGCCTGTGCTGTCAATATCTTCAAATAATATTTGATTAACGTCATTGCATACCAGATGAATAGAGATATTCCCTTTAAATAAACAACTAAATTCTAACAGAGCTTCTTTATCATACCTTTTTACACATCGGAACCCCAAGGCGTTCCAAAAAGTTATTGAATCGTTCAAATTATTTGAAATTAGCAGTAACGAAGAAAAAGAAAAGCTCTCACCTTGTTTGCTTGTATCATAATATACTTTAGTCCCCAAAAAAATGCCTGTTTTATAATTAACAAAATTTGAAATTAAAGTTTCATTTTTCTTAGCTATCAACTCATATGACTCCCCCGAGAATACAGGTTTGATTAAGCCACATTTTAAGGAATAAGAATCAAATTCAAGCAATTCTATACTGATACTATTAGGCCGTTGCCAGAAAGACATCTTGAAGTTCTCAACAGGATTTGAAAGGAGCTGTTGTGTTATTTTCATTGGTCGCAATCTTGTTGAAAATAATGCACTATATCCAACTGTCTCCAATAATAATTTTGTCTTGGCAGGTTCTCCACAAAAACATATATGTGCAATTTTCAAAAGCATTTTTTTATAACTTAAAAAGATGTTTAAAAATTAGACAGGAGCCTCTTTAATGATCATGCTTTGAATAGCTCCCCTGCTCTGATCTTTGTTTCAAGCATACTGCCACTTTTGAATTTTGATTTATTTATCGTTACAGATGTGATGCTCAGCCCCTTTCTACAACCAGTACTTACTACAATACAATCATTAGTAACACTGACAACGCGTCCTGTTTTATTTGAGAGGTTTCGGTCTGAACAAATCTTTGCTTTATGTATTTTCATTAAACCGTGTACTGTTTCAGTAAAAGGCTCATAAGTAGGGCTTTTATACGGAAAAAAATCAGAAGCTCGTATCAATCTTTCAATAGCTTCGGCAGAATCATCCCAGTTGATTTGACCTGATTCTGTAATCGCCTTAATAGAATAAAAATTTCTTTTGGTTAAATCTTGAGGAATCATATTTAATGTTTTGGAATTAGCAATATCCTTCAAAACATCCTTCATTAAACAGTATGCTGTTTCAAGAGATTTGATTAAAATTGACAGTCCTGTATCTGCTGCGGTGATAGGGAATTCTTTTTTAGTGATTATAGGTCCTTCATCTGTTTTGCCTTTAATCCAATGTATGGTCGAACAAAATCTATCTTCATTATTGCGGATAGCCCATTGATATGTATAAGATCCTGCATACTCTGGAAGTGATCCAGCATGATAATTGATACCTCCGCACTTTAGATTCTCAATAATTTTATCATCAATAATGTGCATATTATTATATGAAATGAGATAATCACAATCATTGAGAAAATCAGACTTTGTAATTCTATTTGCTGTAATATTAGCTACATTTTCAACTATAGTCGAATCTAATTTCTTTTTAACAAAATCAATCTCATTTTCAGAAACAAATACATATTGAACTTCAATGCTTTCGAGAGTCATAGCATAGCGAATAATATCTATAAGCGGTGTACCATTACCAACAAAAGATATTTTTATCTTATCCATTTTTTTTCGTTTTCAAAGTTTCTTCACATATTGTTATAAATTTTCCCAACAGTATAAATTCTTCTGGAACATATTCGTCTAGTGGCAGTTCTATGTCTAAATGTTGCTGTAATTTTGTCACAAAAGTCAAAAATCCCATTGAGTCAAGAATCCCTGAGCTAATTAGATCTGTGTCTTCCGGTAAATTTGTTACAGGCTCTTGCGAAACTTCTGAAAGCATCTTTACAATCAATTCTCTAATGTTTTCACTCAAAATTATACACCTTAAGGTTTCACCTGCATAGTTACAAAATTTGCAAGTGCTTTTCGGTCAATTTTTCCATTAACATTCAATGGAAACTCTTCCAAAAAAAATATCTTTGATGGTACCATATATGAAGGTAAAGTATTTTTGCAGGCCAAAAGAGCTTTTTTAGAAATTTCTGAATCCTTTGCACATCCTATTACAGCAATAATTTCATCAGCACGACCATTTTGAGCATCTATTGGCCATGGAAGAACAGTAACAAATTGATTGGAGGTTGCTTTTTGCAAAACAGCCTCAATTTCTGCTAACTCAACACGATGACCTAAGACCTGGATTTGAAAATCTTTGCGTCCGAAATAATACAGTAACCCTGTTTCTTTATCAATTTCAACAATATCACCTGTAAAATACCATTTTTTATCCTTTTCATAGGATAATGTTTTAAACGTTGAAGATGTTTTTTGTTCATTATTAAGGTATCCAGGTGCTACCTGAGGGCCTGAAATAATTAACTCTCCTTTTTTCCCAATGGGAAGTATTTCTTCGTTAGAATTAATGATTCTTGCTTCGTGGCCAGAAAGAATATTACCCAAGGGAACCGCACCATTAAGACATTGCTGTGGAGATAAACTATTATCCCAATGATAAAATGTAATGTTAATAGTAACTTCGGTTGGCCCATAAAAGTTAACTAATAAAGAATTAGGTGCTGCATTTTGCCACCTTTGAGCAATGGCTTGCGACAGGGCCTCACCGCTGAATATAGAATATCTAAGATTTGGGAACATATTATCTTTAAGCATATTTAGCTTGTCCATAAACATTGGAACCGAAGGTACTGAATACCATATTGTAAGCTTTTGATCTTGAATGAAACGTGCAGGCGCAAAAATTGCTGATGTAGGAACTACGCACAAACATGCTCCACTCAACCAAGCAGAAAAAATATCATGAACACTTGGATCGAATGTTAGATCAAAAGCCTGTGATATTCGATCTGAGCTTTTATAGTCATAATGTGACAATATGTATTCCATGTATGTGCAGATATTACAATGGGTTATGCCAATTCCCTT
>Ga0272440_1004008_pt1 | contig 10714 bp, 7 predicted proteins | sample SSMMMBAug17_FD_192440 | JGI IMG/M metagenome (GOLD analysis project Ga0272440, IMG submission 192440) | Marine sediment archaeal communities from Little Sippewissett salt marsh, Falmouth, MA, United States - SSM-MMB-Aug17 | ecosystem: Environmental > Aquatic > Marine > Wetlands > Sediment ... | reverse complement strand
TGATAAACCTATTATTGATGTTAAGCAGATAAGAAGTAAAATTACAAAAAGAACCAAAGCAATTATACCAGTTCATCTCAATGGTCGTGCTGTTAATATGGATGAAATAAAAAGAATCGCTGACGAAAACAACATTGTATTAGTAGAAGATGCTTGTCAGGCTTTATTTTCGACAAATGGAAAATCTTTATTGGGTACACTTTCTGACATAGGGTGTTTTTCACTCGGACTGGCAAAACTAATCACAACAGGATATGGAGGATTTACTGTCTGTAAGGATAAGCATTTATATGAAAAACTTGTTAAAATTAGAAATCATGGTATTTTGAATAGTGAACAGACCTCTTATGATAGTCTCGGATTTAATTTTAAGTATTCAGATATGCTTTCTGCTATAGGAATAATCCAATTATCAAGAGCAAAGGAAAAAATTGATCATTTAAATAAAATTTATGTTCAATATAAAACAGCAGTAGAAGAATTACCCTATTTAAATATGATTCCAGTAAATTATGAACATGGTGAGGTTCCATTATACATTGAAGTTTACTCATCTATTAGAGAAAAAGTTCTGGATCATCTCACAAAGAATGATATAGAATATCATTTACTACCACCGTGTTTGCATTTATCATCACACTTAAAATGCTCAGGATTATTTCCAAATTCTGAGAAGTTCGATGAACAGGCATTTATTTTGCCTTGTGGCCCAACACAGCCAATAGAGAATGTTCACTATGTTATCGAAGTACTAAACAGATTTAACCCTTAAAAGTTTTTATAAAAAGCCTTTATTTATTGTTTTAACTGATTATAAATCAAAGAAAATATAATATGAAAGATAAGCGAAAACATGTCATTTTTAACCTAGCTCATATTCGAAAACTAGGAGAGGCTATTGAGCAAGTATGGTATTTACGAAATTTGTTTTATGATAAGAACAAGTATAGAATCACTATTTTCAGCTATCCCTACGAAATTCCTGACAGTTGGCGAGTGAATAAAGCATTTTTTAATATTATATTCCGCGGCCTAGATGTTATAAATTCGAGAGATGATGATTTTCTTTTTTTTTCTAAATATAATAGAAAACCATATTACATTGTTGATAAAGATAGAATATATATATCGTCATGCGATTTGGTTTATTTCAAACAGAATTTTATGTTGAAATATCAGAATATAAAACCCCCTTTTTATTTTTCTTTGTCTGATTATGAATACAAAAGGGGTGAAAAAATCAGGAATGCTTTTGGTATTCCTAAAAATGCCCCAATTGTTACCTTACATGTAAGAGAATCTGGATTTGATTTAATAAAATGCTCAACTACTCCCTACTTATATACAGTGAGAGACTCTAATATTGAAAATTATGTGCCTGCAATAAATCATTTAATTAAAAAGGGATTTTATGTTGTGAAAATAGGTGATAAAAGTATGAAAAAGATATTGAATTCCCCTCCACAATTAATTGATGCACCTTCACATCCTGATTATACAGATTTAGTTGATCCATATTTTATAGTTACTAGTAAGTTTTATTTTGGTTCTGCAGCCGGTCCAAGCACATTTGCTGAAGCTACAGGTGTGCCAATTTTGTATGTAAATGCGAGAATAACACCAAATATTTGGACATGGGGTAAAGATTTATATTTATTTAAAAAATATTATTCTCATCACTTAAAAAGACAATTATCTTTTGAAGAAATACTTTTATCTCCAGCAATATATTTGCTAAACTATTCATTATTTACAGCTGCTGGTATTGAATTGATAGAAAATTCTGCACAAGAAATTCTTATTGCTGTCAAGGAAATGCTCTCAAGATTAGATGGAACATATCCTTCTATGCAAGATAATATAAATTTTAATCGACATTTTAAGCTGATACAAGCCAAATCATACTATTTTCAAAAGCAATTAAATCCTATGTTTCCGTATGTACCAATGTATCATTTTTTTGATAAGAATGATTTTTTTCCCATCAGCATTGAGTGTTTAAAACAAAATCCAGAATTTTTAGGACATAACTGGACAGCAATGCAAGTTAATGGTAAAGAAATAAGTGATTTACAGGAGTTGTCATGTTAGATTATCTAGACCATAGGATTTGTGAAGCTGAAAAACTTTTTGCAGATAACAAATTGAATGAAGCAGAAAAAATCTTTTTGAGTATTGCAAAAAATGGATATAAGTGCGATATAATTTTTAACAATTTAGGTGTAATAGCTTATAGAAAGAATAGTATCGAAAAGAGTCTTTCCTATTTTAACCAAGCATTAGAAGTTAATCCTTTCTTTTCTATTGCAATAAAAAATCTATTTAAAATTTTGAAAATTATATCTGAGCCATATAAGATAGTACCTATTTGTAAAATATATCTTCATCGTTACCCGGATGATAAAATGATTCGTCGGATTATTAATGAAGCAACCCAAAATATTAAATTTGAAAAAAATTTAAATATTTTCGAAAGTGAGGAATATTTTAAGTATAATCTTCTAACGAATGTTAAGGAAATAAGCTCTTGCACTAATGAAGAACGAAAGCATATTGAAAAGACGAAATCTTTGATACAACTTTTTAGTCAGAATGAAGATGCTGTTAATAAACCACATAGAAATCTTGTCGTTACTGGTATTCCCAAAAGTGGAATCAATACTATGTTAAGTATACTCAGCAATATTGACAATATATGTTGTTTTGATGAACAAATATTTGATATCAAGGAGTTACCAAAAAAATATGTGTTTTATCGAAAACAAGTGACTGAAAATCAAGAGCGGTGCTTTTCCAAAATACGAAATTATTGCATAGACCAGAGTGACAAATTTTATGATGAAGACGTCGTTATTGGCCTAAAACAGAATCTGACTGATTTGTTAATGAATAGATATCAAGGTAAAAAAGGTAATGATCTTGATTTCTTATTAACGAAATATGCATACAGAACGATTGTAATAGTAAAAGATCCAGTATATACAATTGCCAGTTGGAATGACGATGAATCACAGCACTTACCTGAAGCGATGATAACGGATAATAATCTATCCCAAAAATGGAGGGGAATTTCATTTACTTCTCAGGATAGATTTGAAAGACAGGCAGGGGTTTGGGAGTATTATGCTAAAACAATACTTGATCTGAAAAATGAAATTCGTATTTATACATACGAGCAACTCATTTCATGCCAGGATAAAGTAATAAAAGATACTTGTGATTTTCTTGATTTAGAACGGCCTGAAACAAAGAGTCTTTCAGATGCAATTATCATTAAGCCTCCAAACGTTAAAAGTATTGTCATGCTCGATTGCACTTCGGGTATATCGATTCAGATAAAAATATCATTCCAGGCATATGGAATGACCTGAAGGATAAAAGACTTACTCGTATTGGACAAATTGATTACCAGAAAGTATTAAACTCTTTTGACAAAAAGGATTAATAACTATTAATAATTAATAATAAATTGATATACAAATCACGATATAGAACAGATAAGAATGATCAAGAATTTTGTCAAAACGATCATAGCAAATTTTTTTCTTATTTATTGAGGAAAGATATTATGAAATTTTTGTTGATTAACCCCAGAACAGTAAGCTATTACGGACAAATTAGTTCATACCCTTTAGGACTTTCATATATTGCATCTTCACTTCGTTCCGCAGGTCATCTTGTAAAGTGTATAAACCTTAATATTGTTGAAAATCCTGAACAAGCAATTAAATCAGCAGTTATTGAGTTTGATCCTGATGCTTGTGGTACAGGGGCAGTATCAATTCACTTCGGAAAAGTACAGGCGGTATTATCATTTGTTCGTCAAATTAAACCCACAATAATTAATATTGTAGGAAACACCTGTTTTAATGTTGAACCTGAAATAAGTATGAAATTTCTTGATGCAGATATCGGCGTCTATGGGGAAGGAGAAGAAACCATTGTTGAGCTAGCTGAAATGTTAGAGAAGAAAATTGATATTTCAAAGGTTAAAGGAATTACATTTCGAACAAAAGATAATCAACTTTTTCATACCCCAAAAAGAAAGCCAATAAACAATCTTGAAACAATTTCTCGTCCTGATTATGATGATTTTGGGTTACAAACACTGGAATCTTTTGTGTCCCAATCCTTTACCACTTCTTTAAACCCACATTACGATCCTAGAAGAATACAAATAATTTCTAGTCGTTCATGTGTCTATCAATGTACATTTTGTTTTCATCCACTTGGACGAGTACGCCGAGAACGTGATATAGACGATTTTTTTGATGAACTTAACAGTGCGGTCAGAAAGTACAATATAAATACAGTTGAAATAGTTGATTCACTATTTTCAGCCAAAAAAGATAAAGTATACCAATTTTGTGAAAGAATGAAAATGTTAAAAGTTTCATGGCAAATTCAACTTCATATGAACTTGGTGGATGACGATCTCTTAAAAACATTAAAAGATTCAAATTGCACTCTTATCAGTTATGGTATAGAAAGTATGAATAAAACTGTATTAAAAAGTATGAGAAAAAAATTATCACCAGACCGCATACAAGAAGTGTTAGAGTTAACATATAAAAATAGAATAGAAATTCAAGGGCTACTGATTTTTGGAGATTTGGCTGAAACAGTAGAGACTGCGAATGAATCAATCCACTGGTGGGCAAATAACAGACATTTTTATGTTGGCCCACGAATTCTTATGACATATCCCGGTTCTCATATTTTTAATGAAGCAATCAAAGCTGGAAGAATAGACCCGGTTTCTGCTATAGTTAAACCAAAACCTTACATAAATATAGCGCGTATGAATAATGCTACCTGGAAAGATTTCTATTATAAAATTAATGCATTCCGAGAATTAGTTAACCATGTAGAACCTGTGAAATACTTTATTCAACGCTTTGAGAATCCGATTAAAGGTAAACTGATGAGTTTGACATGGAATTGTCCACGATGTACTCATTCAAATGTTATTGTTGATATTCCATTTATGTTTGCAAATACAATAGTTCAATATTTCCTGATGTCTTGCCAAGAGTGCTGTGCTCGTTATAGCGTTCGCAACCCTCTTCAACTGAGACTAAAAAATAAAACTGTAGATAAATTAATGGAAAATTATTATAGAACTTCTTCTTTATCTTATTTACTTGAAATTCAGAGGAAATGGCCTTTTCATGCACCCTCCGCATTTGAAATCGGAAAATATGGTTTGAAAACAGGTAATCTTCAACTTGCTTTGGAGGGTTATTCCAGAGCAGTAACAAAAGATATTTATAATCCGGGATATGCAATGGCCTATGCAGAAGTGTTAAGATATCAAGGATGTTATGGAGCAGCAAAACTTTATTATGATCAAATACTTTCAATAAACCCAAATCATCAGGATGCAAAAGAACAATTAACAGAAATTACTAAACCAGGAAATGAAGATAAGCTTAGAACGTATTTTCTTGAAATAGAAGAATAAAGTAGGTTATGTTTTCCCTTTATTAGAAACTGAATTGTGCCCCATAATTTGTAATTGTAGGCAATTAAACCTAAACTGTGCATTCAATTGTAGGCGATAAATTGTAAGCTGTACACTGACTACTTATTTATCTAGTTGAACGAATGTTTGTTGAGAAGTTTTTTTTGAAGTAATATTTTAAAGGAAAAGACTGATATGCTAAATGATAAAACAATCTTAATTACCGGTGGTACCGGATCTTTTGGAAAAAAGTGTACTGAAATCATATTAAAGAGCTATAAACCAAAAAAATTGATAATATTTAGTAGGGATGAGCTAAAGCAATTTGAGATGTCTCAAGTATTTACAGATGATAAGTACCCATGTATTCGTTATTTTATTGGTGATGTAAGAGATAAGGAACGTCTTCATCGTGCTTTTTCCGGAGTGGATTACGTGATTCATGCTGCAGCATTAAAACAGATACCTTCAACCGAGTATAATCCCTTCGAGGCAATCAAAACAAACATCATTGGCACTTCTAATATCATAAATGCTGCTATAGATCAAAATATAAAAAAAGTAATTGCTCTCAGTACAGATAAAGCGGCTAATCCTGTAAACTTATATGGTGCAACAAAGCTATGTGCAGATAAACTTTTTGTGAATGGAAATGTCTATGTATCTCAGCATACCACACAGTTTTCTGTCGTTCGGTATGGTAATGTCATTGGAAGCAGGGGAAGTGTGATTCCTTTATTCATGCAAAAAAAACAAGAAGGTGTTATTCCAATTACAGATCCAAGAATGACACGTTTCTGGATTACATTGGAGCAAGGATCAGAATTTGTTCTCAAATGCCTTAATTTGATGATTGGTGGTGAAATATTTGTCCCCAAATTGCCTAGTATGAATATTATGGATTTAGCAAAGACAATTTGTCCTGAATGCCGGTATGAAGTTATTGGAATTCGTCCCGGAGAAAAACTTCATGAAGTCTTAGTTTCAAGTGATAATGCGAGAAGTACTATAGAATTCGAAGATTATTATATTATTAAACCAAAGTACAAATTTTCAAACAAATATTGCAATGAAAATCATTTCAAACCTGTTTCTGAAGATTTTGAATACAATTCTAAAACAAATAAATGGTTACTTTCAAAAAATGAATTAATAAAATACATAGCTGATTTAGAGGGTTAACCTTAATATTTATTTTCAGTGAAGAAGTGAGAATAATGTGAAAGATAATTCTAATTCTATTAAGCATCAAATCCCTTATGGTCGTCAATCAATAGATGAAAATGACGTATTTGCTGCATGTACAGTTATTCGTTCGGAATGGCTGACAACTGGCCCCAAAATTACTGAGTTTGAGCAGTTATTAGCAGAATATGTTGGTGTAAAATATGGCGTTGCAGTTTCAAATGGTACTGCTGCATTACATTGTGCAATGTATGCCATAGATATTCAACCAGGCGATGAAGTAATTGTTTCACCAATTACTTTTATAGCTACAGCAAATAGTATAATTTATCAAGGAGCAACACCTGTTTTTGTTGATGTGTCTCCTGAAACTTTACTTATTGATCCAGATAAAATTGAAGAAAAAATTACAGATAAAACAAAAGCTATTATTGCTGTTGATTATGCAGGCCATCCATGTGATTATGATAGATTAAAAAAAATTTCTAATAAATATAATATTGCTTTGATAGCAGATGCATGTCATGCTTTAGGTGCCGAATATAAAGGCAAAAGAGTAGGGTCACTTGCAGATATAACCGTGTTTAGTTTTCACCCAGTTAAACATATTACGACAGGTGAAGGTGGAATGCTAACAACAAATTCTTACAAATATGTAGAAAAAATTAAGTCTTTTCGTAACCATGGAATTGATATGGATTTTCGAGAAAGAAGTAAAAAAAGTTTATGGAATTATGAAATGATAGAATTAGGATATAATTATCGAATAACTGATATTCAATGTGCGCTTGGCATCAGTCAATTAAGTAAACTTGATTTTTTTATAAAAAAACGACATGAAATTGCTGCTGTTTATAATCGTTTTTTCAAATCTGTCAAGGACATAACTCCTATCAGTGTATTAAATAATTGTCATCATGCGTACCATCTATATGTCATAAAAATAAATAGTTCTTCTAGAATTAATAGGCACGACCTATTTAATCTGCTTCGAAAAGCTGGAATTGGAGTAAATGTTCATTATAAACCAGTATACTGGCATTTGTATTATAAAAAACTTGGTTATTTACATGGTATTTGTCCTCAAGCTGAGAAAGCATATACATCAATTTTGTCATTACCTATTTTTCCGGGTCTAACTGACAGCCTGATTAAGTATATTACCGAAACCTTAAAAGGAATACTCATTGAACAATAAAAAACTTCTTGTTCGCGTTGATGCAAATTCTTCTATTGGAAGTGGTCATGTCATGCGTTGTATTGCATTTGCTCAGCAATGGCAGTTACTTGGTGGTACAGTCCACTTTGTTATGTGTTTAGACGCAGGTGAACTGTTCAAAAGGGTAGAAAAAGAAGGTGTTTATGTTCATAAAACTCAACAGCCTGCATCAGGCATAAATGATATTCAAACGACCTTAAGTATTGGAAAAAACATTAAAGCTGATTGGATAGTTCTAGATGGTTATCACTTTACAACACAATTTCAGCAGGAGATAAAACGCGCAAATTTTAAACTAATAATTATTGATGACAATTCAGAACATGAACATTATTATTCAGATATCGTTTTAAACCCTAATATATATGGAGTGCGTCATTTTTATCCCTATGGGAAAATTGAACCTTACACTCAGTTATTATTTGGACCTCAATTTGTGATGCTTCGTAAGGAATTTAAGAATTATGCAGGAAGACAAAAAGAAACGATAACGAAAAGAAGTAATATACTCATTACTATGGGAGGTGGAGATCATGATAATGCTACATTATTCGTTCTCAAAGCGATAAATTCACTGAAATGTGACGATTTGAACATTACCTTAATTATTGGTCCAAACAACCCAAACCTTGAATCACTTCGTAGTTACTCACAAAAAATGAGTAGTAAATTGAGATTACTTTACAATGTAGAGAATATGCCAGCTCTATTAGATTGGGCACATCTTGTTATTTCAGCAACAGGTAGTTCGTGCTATGAATTTAATTTCATGAGGGTACCATTTATCAATATTATAATAGCTGAAAATCAAGTTAATTTAGCTAAAAAAGCACATCTTTTGGGGGGAAATTCAATCGGTTGGCACAACAATATCACAATTGACAAATTAAAAGAATCAATATTGTCAATACTGGATAATAATCAAAACCCATTGCCAATTATTCAGTTTAACAATCTCGCTTGTAAGCAATTAATGAGGATACAAGATGATTAAGAATTATCAAGATTGTAAAGGGCACATTGATAATCTTTATCAGGTAAATGTTCTTGATAAAATATACAATGCATTACCAGATCATCAGAAACAAGAATTTTATTCGTATAGAGAATCATGGAATGCTGCTGAAAATATGGACACTGATTATAACTTCCCTTTAAACTTGGATGTAGAATTAATTGATGCCTGTAATTTACAATGTTCTTTTTGTTATCGTGGAAAAGCAGGAAAACTCTTTAAACATAATAAAAAAAAGAAATCACGTCTTGGTTACAATAGAATGAAAGAGATAATTAATCAATGTTCTGAACATAATCTTCCTGCAATATGGTTTGGTGCAAGCGGTGAAGGTTTACTTGAACCTGAAGTCGATAAAATAATTACGTATGCGCGAAAGAAAGGTATTATTGATCGAATTTTTACAACCAATGGACTCCTATTAACACAGAATAAAGCTGAAAAATTACTACAAGCTGGACTTACACGTATATCCATTTCAATAGATGCTCACAGTGAAGAAACATACCGTCTTTTAAGAGGAGGAAATTTTCAAATACTTTTAGAAAATATTCATCATTTCATAGATTTAAAAAAGATGTATCAACTTGAACTCCCAATCATTCGACTTACTTTTGTAGAAACAAAAGAAAACATACATGAAAAAGAAGCCTTTATTGCATATTGGAGAACAAAAGTAGATATGATAGATATACAAAAGCAAATATTTTATCAAGAAAAGGAACTATCGAGTAAGGAAATCGAACCAATTACATGTGTTTATCCATGGCGTGCTGCTGTTCTATATGCGAATGGCGACCTAGTCCTATGCTCGTCTCATTGGGGCAGAGAATCACATGTTGTGGGTAATATTAACCACAATACTATTTCTGAAATATGGAATTCTGAAAAGGCAAAAGCTCTACGTGAAGGAATACAAAATCATAATTACACTCAAAGTTGTATCAATTGTATGGGAATAAAAAAGGATTTATAACTATGAAACGAGATCAATTGAACAGTTCCATTGAATACTCTAATAAAGAGCGATTAACTCGTATTGACATGAATAATGTGACTAAGATGATTTATGAGAGTTTAACTCAAGATGAACAAAAAAAATTCAAGGATTATCGTTACGCTTGGGAAAAAACTGATCGATATAGATTAGAACAGCCTTTCCCTTTGAACGTATACCTTGATATTAATACTAACTGTAATTTGCATTGTAAGTTTTGCATACGCGGCTATGCAAAAGACTGGACACAGGTTGCACCGAGTTATTTTAAAAATAAACGTCTTGGTTTTGAGAAATTTAAAGTGCTGATTGATGAATGCTATCATCATGGCTTACAAGGTTTATGGTTTGGTGGCGGTGAAACATTTTTAGAAAATGATATATTAGAGATGATTCAATATGCTAGAAAGAAAAAAATTAGTGATACATGCATAGTTACTAACGGTCTCCTATTAACAAAAAAAATTATTGACAGTCTATTTAATGTCCCTATTACAAGATTAAGTATTTCAGTGGATGCTTTTACAGAAAAAACATATGAGAATTTACGAGGTGGTGACTATTCAAAGCTCTTGTCCAATATAAACTATATAGTTGAAAAACAAAAAGTTCACAAAAACCTTCCTATTATTCGCTTGACTTTTCTTGATCATCCTGACAACATGGAAGAAAAAGATAATTTTATTGATTATTGGAAAGATAAAGTTGATGTTATTGATATTCAAAAGATGCAACAGTTTGATAAAAGTAAGATAATACCGAAAAAGAAAAGAATAATTAAGTGTAGTTTTCCTTGGCGTTCAGTGATGATTATGGCTGATGGTAATGTAATGC
>Ga0272440_1004007_pt1 | contig 10719 bp, 6 predicted proteins | sample SSMMMBAug17_FD_192440 | JGI IMG/M metagenome (GOLD analysis project Ga0272440, IMG submission 192440) | Marine sediment archaeal communities from Little Sippewissett salt marsh, Falmouth, MA, United States - SSM-MMB-Aug17 | ecosystem: Environmental > Aquatic > Marine > Wetlands > Sediment ... | reverse complement strand
ATTTTTTGCCGGGTGTTGTTTTAGGCAAAGAATTATCCATTCAATTGAATGTTTCAACAGGTGATATCATTTATATGATCATTCCCAAAAGTGGAACGTATCAATCTAAGATCGTGCCCCAAATTCAGCAAGTAAAAGTTCTGGATGTTTTTTCATCCGGACTTTTCGAATATGATAAGAATTTTGCATTTATCCGTCTGGATCATGCCCAACAAATATTGGATATGAAAAACAGCGTTTCTGGCATTGAAATTAAGTTAAAAAACATATTTGAGGCTGAAAATGTTGCGAATACATTAATGAGAAATTTAGGCTATACATTTTGGGCAAGAGACTGGATGCGTATGAACCGCAACCTTTTTTCGTCACTTAAACTTCAAAAAGCGGTAATGTATATTATTTTTAGTTTGATTGTCCTGGTAGCTGGATTCAGTATTACCAGTTCTTTAATAATGATGGTTATTGAGAAAACAAAAGACATCGCCATATTGAAAGCAATGGGTGCCAGGAAAAAGAATATTCGAAATATTTTTGTTTTTAATGGTCTGATGATTGGCATCATTGGAACTGTATTGGGAATTATTTCAGGGCTATGCTTATGCTTCTTACTTAAACATTACCAATTTGTAGAGCTTCCTAAAGATATTTACTTTTTTACGACGCTTCCAGTGCGCCTGGACTATATAGACTTATTCATTATTTCTTCAGGGACAATACTGATTTGTGCTCTTTCTTCGGTTTACCCGGCTCATCGTGCAGCATCGCTTCATCCTGTTGAAGGAATTCGTTCAGCGGATTAGACTTAATAAATGTAATTATTTTATTAAATTTAAATGCTTTTAATAATTTTTGAATGTAAGCAATAAATTTTTTATATTCAGGTTGATTTTCTCCCAAAGATTTCAAATAATGCTTAATCTCGGAATATGCGCCTTGTTGCGAAAAACGAATTATTTTTTCTAATACTTCTTTATCAGGCAATGCAAAAGATAATGAGTGAGCAACATCTTCAATAACTGAAGAGTGTTCTTTTGAAGAAGTTTGTTTATACGCTTTGATAATTTGCAACACATGTTTCATTCTGATAGGTTTTTCTAAAAAACTGTTGAAACCATAATCTTTTAATTGGTGTTCATTATAAGAAGAATCAGCCGACATGGCGATTATCTGAATAGAATCGTTGGGATATCTGTTTCGAAGAATTCTTGTTGTTTCAAAACCATCAAGTCCAGGCATATATAAATCCATTAAGACCATATCTGGTTTTTTTTCTTCAATCATTTCCAGCGCATTGTTTCCATCAAATGCTTCAGTAATAATAACCTTATTGATTTGTTGTAACATATTTTTGATTACCAAACGATTGGTTTTCGTATCATCAACAATTAAAATATTAAGTTCTTTTGACAGTTCAATTGATGGTTCAGTATTATTTTCTGAAACATCGAATTCTTTTGAAACTGAAACAGAGATTGGAGTATCATTTGATTGAAATAAAGTTGAAATTCGACTCAGCAATAATTCACCTGCCTGATGAATCGCCTGAACAGCATCATTTTGTGATTCACTTAACTGATCTTTTTCAAAAATTAAAATCTGGGTAAATCCCAAAATAGCATTTAATGGTGTTAACAACTCATGGGTTAACTGAATTCTGGGCATTTTAACTGTGAGCATTTCGGATGTTTTATTATTATCGAAATCAATAATATTATTCAAAAAGTCATCATTTATATTATCTTGTGTATTGTTCACTGTGTTTCCTTTTCTATTACACTGGCCAGTGTTCTTTTAAGTTCTTTCATATGATACGGTTTAACTAATGCCTCTTTAAATCCATATTCCATGTAATTAGAAATCACCGGATCTGAAGAAAAACCACTGGAAATAATTGCAATAACATCCGGATTAATCGCAAGTATTTGTTGTAATGTGTCTTTTCCGCCCATACCACGTTTGACAGTCAGATCTAAAATAATCACAGAATATGGGTCATTCAGGTGATATTTATCCAGATATTGTTGAACAGCAGATTCTCCATCAAGCGCAAAATCAACATGATAACTATCCCGTTCTAATATTGTTTTCACCAATTGACAAATATCCATTTCATCATCCATAATCAGAATATTTTTCTTTTGAGAAAATTTCAATTTTTTTTCAATGGGCTGTTTTGAAGATGGAATGGTGGAATCATTTTGGCATAGATCATCGGCTGGTAAATAAATATGAAAAGTGCTGCCTTTACCAGGAACAGATTTAACATCAATAACACCTTTATGCTGAGAGACGATTGAATGTGCAATCGCAAGACCTAATCCCATCCCTTTTTGAGCCCCTCGTTTCTGTGTTGAAAAATATGGATCAAAAATTCGTTCAATGTCTTCATGCTTTATCCCATAGCCAGTATCAGAAATGGATATATGGATATATTGTCCTTCTTTTAAGAAAAAGCTTTTACTTTCTTGACAATTATAATTTTTTATTTTTACAATAATATTTCCATTATGAGACATGGCTTGATCAGCATTTAAAATGATCTGATTGAAAACCTGCCGAATTTGATGATAATCAAAATGGATATCATAGATATCATCATCAACATTTATTTCATAACTTGAATTGGAAGTATCCAAAACAAATTTTAAAGATTCTTCAATAACATTAACAATATTTCCAATTTGTTTAAATGGTTTCCCTCCTTTTGAAAAAGTAATTAAGCTTTTCGAGAGATTCGCAGCACGCATGACTGCTTTTTCTGTTGACTGAATAAGATGTTCATTATCGACTTCTTCTTTGAGTAATTGAATATTTCCAAGAATAATTGAAAGAATATTATTGAAATCGTGAGCTATTCCACCGGCCAGAATACCCAGTGATTGAAGCTTTTCAAATTTGAGAATTTCTTTTTGCATTTGTCTCACTTTGATATGAGTTCTGACTCGAGCCAATAATTCTTCATATTGAATGGGTTTGGTTATATAATCCTGACATCCAGCTTCAAATCCCTTAATTTTATTAGGTGTATCTGTAACAGCCGTCATAAAAAGAACTGGTATATCTCTCCATTCTGGTTTTGCTTTAATTCGTCGGCAGGTTTCAAATCCATCAATACCTGGCATCAAAACATCAAGAAGTATTATATCAGGAGTAAAAAACTTCAAAATTTCCAATGCATCTTCACCTGTCATGGAAATGTTAATCTTATAATTATATCTTTCCAGATAGTATACAATAGGCTTTAAATTTTCTGCTTGATCATCCACAAGAAGAATGGAATTGTGATCTGACGGAGTATGTATCATTAATAAATAGGCTCCCTTTATACTGAAAATGGTAAATTCGCATTAAGCAAGTAAATTTCCTGTTGTTCGAGCGAATTTATTTTATCGATATGCTTTAGCAACAGAAATTGCATGCGCCAATCATAAAAATGATGTAGACTGTAAACAGGTGTTGCCGGAAAACCGCGTCTTGGTTTATGTGCGCCTCCTGCCCCAGGATCGAATATCTGTATATTATGGTTAATAGCCCACTCGATGCCAGCATAATAACATAAATTAAAATGAAGAAATGGTATGTCAAAATTAGTTCCCCAATAACGTCCAAAGAGCATGTTCTTTTTATAAACAAAATATGCCAGAGCAAGCGGATCATCTGGATTATTTTTTGAAAAAGCTGAAATAAACATGCTTCTATGACTGTAATAATCTTTAAGACAATGAAAAAAACCGGATGTCAGGTATCTGTTTCCAGAAGGATTATATCTGAAACTTGTTTTTTGATAAAATTCAGACATTTTTGAATAAAAATCAGATTGAATTTGATTGCCTGTATGTATTTTAAGGTCTATGTTTTGCTCATCAAGGGCTTTTCTTTCTTTTCTAATATTTTTTCTTTGATTGGCATTAAATGAACATAAATAGTCGTCAAAAGAATCAAATCCACTATTATTCCATTGAAAGGTATAATGTTTCCATTCAGCAAATTCCATGAGTATCATTACAGGAACCCATTTTGGATCCACAAACAAAAAATTACATCCTGATAATCGATATTGTTTACAGAATTGATGAATCAGATTGACCATTATACGTGTTGTCATCATTTCATCATAGTCAGGATCAATTAAGAATCGATAACCCGGTACTGGTGTTAACGGCGTCATGCCAACCATTTTGGGATAATATGAACTCTCAATTCTTTTTGATATTTGGACCCAGTCCAAATCGTAAACATATTCTCCTTCACTATTCGTCTTAATATACAATGGCGCAACAGCAATTAAATGATTATTTTCAAACAATGTGAGATGGTTGGGTTTCCAGCCTTTTTCTTCGTTAGCACTTTTAGATACCTCCAACATGTAAAACCATTCCCATTCCATGAATGGATTTTTATTGGGTATTGCCAGTTTATTCCATTGAGATCTGTCAATATGTGCAATTGATTGATTCCAAACAGCCGTATATGGTTTGTTAAGCATAAAATTTATATAGGACATAAAAGACAAATCCTAAAATTCAAAATCCATATCTTCCAGTATCTGACTCGGATGTAAACTAAACTCAGCAGAAGTTTTTATCGGGCTGATGGTAAGCGGGTTATCATCCCATATTTCCATAACATAATTACCTAAAGGTAATTGATCCAAACAATAATCAAGTTGATGAAATGTTGGGCATGTAATGGTTCCACAAACTTCTGGCGCTTGCACAAGACTAAAATCAATATTTAAATTTGTCTCAGCGTTTTCGATACTGACAGATACCGGCGCCTCATCCATGGATTTGTCCGGATAGTATTCAGAAAGAAACATTGTTCCACTAGCATCAGCTAAAAGTGTATATTGATTAGCTGTAGGAATGCCATTAATGACATATGTTCCATCCGTGGATGATTGAGAAGAATAGGAATATCCTTTGCTATCTATTGCATAAATATTAATACCTTCAATAGGGGAATTTGTTTGCTCATTGATAACCTTACCAAATATCTTTGCGCCTTTATCCAGATAGAAGTCAATATTTGGTTTTGTCTGATGATAATTGACATCAATTGATAAAGCACCATCTGGTGAATATTTCCCTTGATAAAATTCGGAAATATAAGAACTATCCCCTGCAAGCACCTGTACTAAAAAATTTCCTTCTATCAATCCTTTAAACAAATATTCGCCATCATCATTTGTTTTTGTTTGATAAGTCCACATTGGATTTATTTGAGAAATAGCTAAAACAGTATAGTGAACAAGAACTGTACTATTTTGATTTTCAATAACGCGTCCGGATAAACTTCCACCCGTTTGTAATTCAAAACGAACATCATCTTCTGCTTTACCATTATCAATTTGAACCTCCCATGCATTTTGCAATGTTTTTTTATCTGAATAGAAGGCTGGAGCATATCGAGTACCTTCTGTTACGATTTCAAATTTATATTTCCCTTCAAGTAATCCATCAGCTTGAATAACCCCTCTTGATGAAGACACTATTTTGATAAGTTCATTATCTGATGCCCTATAAATTTTAGCAAAAATACGATCATCTTCTATAAGATTTCCGGTTTCTTTTTCAATTAAAGTAGCAATCAATTGACCTGGATGTTGCAAATCAAAATTGTTTCCATTCTTGATATCCCCTTCACTGTAAATAGATATATAAGTTGCGTTGTCAATTGAATACGCTGACTTAAAATAGCAAGATACATATTCTGTATTTGGAGAAAGTGCGTAGAGAATATATTGTCCTGGTGGCAACCCATATATAGTGTAACTACCATCAGCATCAGAAGCTAATGATTTACCCGTTTTTCGATTCTGTGATCTTTCAATAGCCGTTACCATAACATTTGGTAAAGGAGTATTATTTGCATCAGTAACAATTCCTGAAATAATACCTCCCCTGGTCAATTGAATATTCGTATTTTTTCTGACATCACCTGCTATGACAGAAATTGCATCTGCATCTTGAAGATAATTGGCACTATTGAAGTATTTATTGACATAATTGGCTTTTGTTTCAGCCATTATACGATAATCACCTTCAGGAAGATAGGTCAGTGTATAGTCACCATTTTGATTGGTCTGAGTTTGAGCATAAACTTTTTCTTCATAATATGCTGTAATCGTTACAAGAGAAATAGGCTCCCCATTCGCATTCGTGACTTGCCCAATAATATTACCCGTATTTTGAATATCAAAATCAACATTCGAAGTCATTTCGTTGTAATGAACCCAAATGGTTTCAGGAGAACAAACAATAGGGTAAGATGAAACAATGATATCATCGTCAATATCTCTTAATAATAACTGATAATTTTTACAGGGCGTATCGTCATAAATTTCATAAAAAAATTCAGGCCCATTCTGATTTTCTACAAATAATGAAATAATATATTCATCTTCAGGTAAATTCATTATGTACGACCCATCATTATTAAGATATGTCGAATTGACGGGTTCATTATCTTGCCATTGATTTGATTGATATTGATAAGCACGAATTTGAATAGTATTCTGTTGGACAGTAATATCTCCCAGGTTAATTTTCCCTGAAACCTGGCCTGTATGCTGAGAATCATTGTTAGATGGTGATTGAGAACACGCACATAAAAAACAGGTTAAAATAATCATCGCGTATTTGATAATTGTTGTTTTAAGCATTTTGGGGCTCCTATTTTTTTAAAGAGTTAATATTTTTTTTAATTAGAGAAAAAATTTGATTTGAATAATATCCTTAGGAACAATTGAAAAATAAGTTCCCCCTTTACAATTGGACGTTTCGTGGCTATAGATCGTAGAGACAATTCATGCCTTGTCTCTACAAACAAGAACCGAAAATGTAAATGAAGAATGGGGCATTTATTTTCAGAGCATTCCTTACTGTTCTTTTGCTTTTACGGCTTTAATAATTGCAGTCGCTCTCCTGTTTTTCTTTCTTCCGCTAAGCGTTTTATTATCTGCAATAGGACGAGATTCTCCATAACCAATGGCATCCAATCGGTTGGGAGATATGTTAAAATTGTCAATTATATACTGACGAACATTATCTGCACGCTGTTGAGATAATTTGAGGTTGTAATTTCTATCACCAGTGTTATCAGTGTGGGCTTCGATGGTTGCTTTTGAATATGGATACGTTTTCATAAACAGAGCAACTTCTTGGATATGTGGAAAAAATTGAGATTTAACTACTGATTTATTGGAATCAAACTGAATATTTAATTTAATTGAAACCATTTTTTTCTTCATATGTGGACATCCATAGGTATCAACCTTCAGACCTTTAGGAGTATCTGGGCACCTGTCAACGGCATCATAAACCCCATCACCATCATGATCTCTTGAGCAGGATACTGGATTTAATATTACTTTTGTTATAGGGGTTATATCTTTAGAATCAGAACGAGCGATGTGTCCTCCTGTAACCCAAAGTCTCTCATCCGATATGCCATTTGCTAAAAAATAATTTTTGATATTATTGCCCCAAAACCATCCTAATTCTTCATTACTCTCAGGTTGTTTAAGAACATTGGTATGAACCTGAATATCAACACACATTTTAGGTCGGCCATGAATAATTAAGAATGCTTCATCAAGATATGGTTTGGATGTCGGGCAAATGTGATCCAAGTAATGTGGGGAGACTATCCAGCATCCTTGTGTATCGACCTTAGCCCCTAATGGTGTTTCCAGGCATTTGTCCAGATAATCTTTAACGCCATCCTGATCTTTGTCATATGGGCAGCCCATTTCATCGACAATAATTCCTATAGGTGTTGTTGGGCATTGATCATTGGAATCATACACACCATCAGCATCGGAATCTTTCGGACAACCATAATTATTCACTAAAATACCACGAGGGGTATTGGGGCAATCATCGTGGCTGTTAAAAACACCATCATGATCAGAATCAAGCGAACGTTCCAAAAAAACCATTTTCACAAAATCTGCCATTTTATCGGAAGACGCAATACTTGCCGCAGAAGTACTAAATCCATATTTTCCTGTTTTTGCAATTTTTTGCATCAGTTTTTTGCCTTCCAGGTCATTTCCAACCATAATGTTAAAAATTGCAAGTCGATCACCAAAGACTTCATGCATTTTTTGTGCAGATGCAATCGCTGACTTTTGCAGTTCTTTAAAATCACTAACAATAATAACTGCTAATCGGCCTTTAACATTCATCAAGTCATGAATCGCTGCATTAATCGCCTTATCCAAGGGGCTTTCACCATTAGCACCTTGAATGTCCCTTAACGCTCTGTCAAAATCATTTCTGTTGTAAGGTTTAGGACCATAAACTCTTGATGTTGTCTGACATAATGCGCAATTATAATTACCAATGGTTCGCAATACCGCCATAATTGGAATATTGGGTATCGTTTGATTCATTCGACTGACAATATCAACCGCTTGCTTGTATTTATTTCTGCTATTATAGGATTCCGTCATTGAGATAGAAAGATCAAGAATAACAATAAATGCATCAATTTTTTGTGAATACTCATTTGTGTCCATAACAAAATTCAGATCTTGTGGAACAAATGGTGTGATCATATTTCTGCGGGATAATGAACAACCTGCTAAAAAACAGATTAAACTACTTAAAATAATTGCAGATCGAATGAACAATCTGTCTTTTTTCATGGGCGTGCCTCCATATAAATATTGATATTCAATTAAAACCTACGTTCAATATTTGCGATTTCATCAAAAATAGGTTAAAAGAATTTTTTATTATCAATACATAAATCATTACCAAATAAAATTCAACCTAATGAAGAGGCATTTATGAAAAATTATTCAAAATTCAAGATTTTTTCGTTATTTTTTTTATCAGGACTCTTTTTGGGGGTACTATTTATTGAATCAACACCGGCATCGTCCATTGAACAAATGTTTGTTCACACAAAAGCCATTTCACTTGGAAATGCCGTTACTGCTTACCCACCAGGTTTAATGTCCATCCATTATAATCCTGCTGGGTTATCTAATGTTAGAGAAGGAGTTGTTTTTAGCCAGGGTTTCAATCTCATTCACCATAAAACGTCGCATCGTTTTCGTCCTGACCCCAATTTTTCTCTTCGTGGCGGTCAGTTTCCGGCTGTTGATGATCCTGTAGCAAATACAGAAAGTGATTCTGCTGATAGCCGGATTTATATTCCCTTTTATGGAAAAGGTGATTTTCCTGTATTGATGATGCCATTGCCATTTGGTATTTCATCCCGTCAATTTGGTTCTAAGTGGACATTCGCATATGCCGTTTATTCTCCGTATGTATGGGGCGAAGAGTCGGAAGATAATGGTGCTGGCAGATTTGAAAAAAAAGCTGCTTATATGCAACATTTAATGTATGCGGCACCAGCAGCGAGTTTTCAGGTTTCAGATCAATTTTCAGTTGGTTTATCTTTAGGGTTGGGACAAACCGCTATGGGATTGGAAAATGATATTCGAATGCCTAATGAACTCATGGCTGCTCTTTATGAAATGAAATATAAAAATGCAAGTGGTGCCTCATTAACTTATTTTTCAAATATGAGTCCTTTTGACCATTTTGCGACAATGGATTTATCCATGAGATCCAAAAATGAAATGACACCATCATTTAATGTTGGATTTTTATGGGAACCTCTTAGCTGGCTCGCAGTTGGTTGTGTTTATCAAAGTCAGATCCGATCTGATCTGGAAGGACATTTTAAAATTGAATACACTGATGTATTTCAATCAACTATTAATTTTATTCAAAGCAGAACGTCGACTATCCAGTCTTTTTTTGATTCAGATCCCTATATAAAATCCGCTGTATCAGATAGCAGCCAGCTGGCACAACAACTGGCTGCTATCAATAAAAAAACTGAGGCTGGTACTGTGTCAATGGATAATTTTTCATTTCCGGAAAGAATTCAACTTGGCATACGATTACGACCATTTAAAAAACTCAGGATAATGTGTGATATGCATTGGGCAAATTGGATAAATACAAAAACCTATACATTAAAGTTTCAACCAGAGGACCGGACGATTTTATCTGTCCTTCAACTGGCCAATATTATGGGGTATGATCTTGATCCGAATCATCCAAACACATTGACATATCAAAAAGAACTTAATCCAACATGGCACATTAGTTTTGGTATGGAATATCAGTTAAAAGAATGTTTGGCGATTCGAATGGGTTATGAAAACCGGAAATCAAATACTGATGACAAATACTATGATCTATTTACAATGCCCGATATGGATTTTTATGGCGCAGGTTTAGGATGGAAACTTAAACAAGGCGTGGAACTGGATTTGGGCTTAGGCTATATGGTAAATTCTGGTGAAGACTTCTATAATGGTGTCAGTCAAAATTTAAACCAGTATACATCATCTATTTATAGTCCCTATGCAGGACAAAATTGCCAGACAACTTTTGAGGCTTATTTCCTTTCGATGAATATAACAATGCCTTTTGAGACAATGTATCAAAAATTAGATCAATTATTCTGATGATACGATTTCTGGTGAGACATTTTTTGCCCTGAAAGGGTTAAGGTGATTTCCGAAAAAGAATTTACCCAATATGTCTATGTCTTAGCAGCCAACCAGTCACTTTGCAACTGGTTGAATAAAAAAGTAATTTGATGATACCAAAATCATGGGACGATCATTCCCAGGCGCTGCCTGGAAATGCTTTCTTGGTGGCCCCTGCTACCTCTTCAAAAGCACAG
>Ga0272440_1004006_pt1 | contig 10719 bp, 10 predicted proteins | sample SSMMMBAug17_FD_192440 | JGI IMG/M metagenome (GOLD analysis project Ga0272440, IMG submission 192440) | Marine sediment archaeal communities from Little Sippewissett salt marsh, Falmouth, MA, United States - SSM-MMB-Aug17 | ecosystem: Environmental > Aquatic > Marine > Wetlands > Sediment ... | reverse complement strand
AAAAGAATGCTCCAAGATGGATAAAAGCATTGAAAAAATATGGATATGTTAACAAGGAAGGTGAGGCTTAGAATTTAGGGAAAAAAAATTATTATGTAATTGTTTTCGTACAACTTTGAGTTTTCCGTACATAAAAAAATGAACGTTTCATGTCTGGAAAAGCCATAATTGCACGATACGTTGAGCGCCGCTGTTTGTAAAGTTAGTGGTATACAGTAGAAGTGCGCTCTCACATTAAAAGAGATTATCATGGTAAATATTTAATTTCTTACACAATTATTTTATTTTTTCTAAAAAACCAACACTTGTAGACCTATGCGTTTTTTATTTCATAGGTCTACGAGTGTTGGCTTTTTAGGCATCCTTCATATTCCAGTTAACACTTTTGCAACAATAAAATTTCCATTTGTAGAGACGCACGGCTGTGCGTCTAAGAGCAGAGAAAGGTTAACATTTTTTTCTGTTGATTTCCAAAGATTGATAGACCTTTCTTCGCTCGGAGACGCACAGCCGTGCGTCTCTACAAATGCTCGTATCAATTTAAATCTTAAAAAAGTGTTAACTACTTTTCAAAGAATCTGAAGGATGCCGCTTTTTTCTATCTATTTGAAATAATAAGAATAGCTCGTTCCCAGTCTCTGCCTGGGAACGAGCATCATATGATTTTGGTAGCAACAAAATCCTATTTTAATTCAACCAGTTGCAAAATGCCTGACTGGCAGCATTTATCTTAATATCTCAGTAAGATAAAAATACCAAAACGTGCAGACTTATGCGCCGAAAAATTTGGTTGACCATATTTTAGAATCCAGCACAATATTTCAGCAGTTGGATTAAGCGTCGCATATTTTCACTCAAATTCCCTTCAGATAGTTGTTGAATAAGTTTTACAGCATCAGCAATACTGGCAGGTTCTATCACAGATGAATTCGGGTTGATAAACAGATTGATATTATAGCTAACTTCTGAATTGTGAGTAAAACCACCCATTGCATCAGATGGGTCTTCATTGATGACAAATTTTTGAATAGAAATAGCCGTTTCTCCCAGATTATGGAGTGCTTTAAATGTCAGCAGTAAAACGTTGCCACTTTCCGCAATCAGGCCTGAAGTTGTATGATATTCAAAGGTATCAGAACCATCAAAACTTCCATCATTTACAAGTTCATAATCACTGTCTTCAAATATGGTTTGATCTTTTGTTGCACTTAACAATTGAACATTTTCAGAATCATATTGAATCATTATTTCAAGACCATGAATGGATGTATAAGAAGCACTTAACGTTACCATTACTTGAAACGTTTCTCCTTCAATTGCTGACATAACAACAGGTGTATCATTTCCTCTCCTTGCCCGTCGTTTTCGTGTATGATTATCCGGCCAGTTCCCGGTGACATCACCCAGTCGAATGGCAACAAAATTAATGTCACTTTGATCAGATTTCAAATCTGTTATGGTTTTTATGCTGTCATATTCAATTTTATAATCATTGATGGGAACAGACCACTGAGAACAATCACTGATGTCGTCATTAACAAATGTCCAGTTTAAATTTGCTGTGTTCAGTTCAGTAATCAAGCCCGCAGAATATCTTGCGACCATAGAGGTATCCAAAGAGCTGGTATCAGCATTTCTGGAAACATCAGCAGCGATCAGTTGATAGCAACCCAGGGTTTCAAGACCAACAATAGATCTGGCAATTATGGAAGCATCCATTGGGCTGACACTTTCATCCAGTGAGTCTGGCGAACGAGAAGCTTCAAGAGTATAATCACCTGTGGGGATATTTGAAAATGTATATCGACCATTTTCATCTGTTGTTGTTTGTTCAGATACTGTTCCGCTTAATATAATACTTACAGTTGAAACCGGATATGCATTTTTAAAATAATCCACACGACCGGCAATCGTATATCTTACCGCCTGAACATCAACATCAACATCAACAGAGATAGCTTCTGATTCATCGCTTAACGAGAGATGGATTTGCGTATCACCTGATTGGTTCGGTAATGGTTTAATTGTCATTGTCAAATCATAAAAACCTGATGGGCCTGGTGTTAGTGTATAGGAAAAATCATCATTAAACGAAATTCCTTTTCCAGAGAATGTTATGGATGTATTGGGAATAAGCGTGGCATTGTCGCTATACGCTTTTAACAATAGTGACCCTGCATCAGGGTCAGCAATAGAAACAATTGATGTTGATGTTTTATTTTCATACATTTCAATCATGGAAATTGTTGTTAACTCTGGTAAATCATTAACATTAACCACTGTAAGTGAAAAAGTGTCAGATACGCTGATCCCCGATGTGTCAGTTGCTTTCACTTTGATGGTATAAATACCAATATCTGAATTGGTGGGCGTGCCTGTAAATGATGGACCCATTGGGTCAAAATTTAACCATAATGGCAACGCTGCTCCTGTTGTTTGTTGAGCAATATATGAAAGCGTGTCGTTTTCATCCATATCGTAAAAAGTATATGGCATATAATATTCAAAATAATTGTCCTCCAGAATGGTCTGATCTATTAATGGTTCTGAAAGTACAGGCGGATCATTAATCGGCAAGACCGTTATGGTTAGCGATGCAATATTGGAATCTGAAATGCCATCGTTCGCTTTAAATGTTAACACACGTTGACCACTGAAATTTTCTTCTGGGGTATAGGTCAACTCTCCTGTTATACTATTTAGATTAAGATCTCCAGAAATCTGATCTATGATCGTGTATGTCAGGCGATCTGATGCATCTTTATCACTGGCTTTTAGTATATAACGTCCCGAAGTATCTTCGTTGAATGACAACGTACCGCTGTATGCTACGGGAATATCATTAAAATCATAGGTACGAATCAGTTGCGCTGCAGCAATATTGCCCAAACCAGATTGATTCGTTGCAGCATCAGCAGGAATATCCACAGTTACAAGCCCTTGATTTTCCGGAATAATACTTATGGAATAAAAATACTCTGAGCCCGTAAATTGATCAATTGTAGCATTTGCGACGACAATATCCGATGCATCAAAATCATACATGGTTTCACTAAAAATAATATCAACTGAAATTGGAGAAAAATCAGTAATTTCAGGAGATGAAGATGTCAGGGTAACCATTGGACGCTCATTGGCATACAATATCTGTAATGAATCAGAACTATTATTCGAATTTCCAGCACGATCAAAAGCAACGCCTGAAGGTAATGAAATACTTATTTCTCCCTGGTATGATGGCACAATATCCACAAGAAATACGCTGAAAAAAGGTGAAAGCCCATCAAGCTGTCGAAAATTTGATCCCTGCCCATTGTAGATAGATAAATCAGAAAGCGAAAATTTTTCTACAGGTTCAGAAAATACAATACTGATAGCTATGGGAGCTTCAGATACCTGAGTACCGGATAAAGATACTATGTTTACCGATGGTGATACAATATCGTATTGCAAAAAGATAACTTCTGTCAAAACATTTGGATTTCCGGCAAGGTCTGTAAAAATACCGGATTGAATTGTAACGTTTAATAATCCTTCATTTTCTGGAATGACCGAGAAAGTTGCCTGGTTGGCCGAAACAGAAAAGTACGCAAAATCAGAAACACCTTGTGTAAGAATATCACTTTGATCCAAACCCGTTATTTTTTCATTAAAAATCAGCGTAACAGGAATAGGGGACAGGCTGGATGACTGATTGCTGACCGTTTGTACAGAAAATAAGGGAGGGGTAATATCATATAAAAAGTTTAGGGTATTGCTCGCACGGTTGGTATTTCCAGATATTGAAAATATTGTATCTTCAGGAATATACACAGAAACATTACCTTCAGACTGGGGCTCAATTTCAAAAGAATAGTTTTTGCCTGATCCTGTAATGTCTCCAAGAAATGTTGCATTGGTGAGGATAATATCTGAAGGATCAACATCAACAACTTCTAAAGTAAAGGTCACTGTGCATAAAATTGTCGATTGATTGGTTACCGATGGAACTGTCGATGAAATAAGGATATCAGGTTGAGTGAGGTCATAATTTCGAATAAATGGTTGAGAAGCTGTATTTCCATTACCCGCATGATCCACGGCTGCATTTTCAGCAATCTGGATAGAAATTTCACCTTGCCCTGGTGGTATTAGATTTAACGAAAAAATACTGGCATAATTATCTTGAGCATTCATGGCGAAAAAGTTTTTTATGGTACCATAAGTAACAATATCACTGGCTTCCAATCCTTTGACCATTTCATCAAACACAATAGTAATGGGAATTGGTGAAACATTGGTTGTCTCACGAGTTGTTGAGGTGATTGAAACAGAAGGTGCAATTGAATCATAATATCGAATCAAAGATTCCGAAGCGTTATTACCATTCCCTGCATCATCAGTTGCGATATTTTCAGGTACAACAATTTCAACATTGCCTTGGTTTTCAGGGATCAGCTGAAGGTTGTATACATTTCCAGAGCCACTAAAAGATGATATCTCAGAAATATTGGTCAGTTGAAGATCTTGTTCTGTAAAATCATTGACTGATTCTGAGAAATTGACCGTTAAGGAAATTAGTGGCTGTGTGGTATATTGGGGCGTTGATGATATCAAGCTGACATCAGGTGCTGTTGGATCATATACTCGTGTCAGCGTTTCTGAGGATTCATTGCCATTGCTTGCTATATCAATAGCTTTATTTTCTGGCACCTGAACGGAAACTTCACCTGGGCCCACAGGGGTAATTGTCAATATATATTGATCATCTGCACCTGTCAGGCTGTTAATGAGACAATTATTGAGGAATATATCCGATTGTTCCAAACCAGTCACCGGCTCACTAAATAAAATGTTAACCGAAATAGTCGCCTGATTCGTGACTGATGGTGAACCTGAAGAAATACTGACTGAAGGGGGAATGGTATCAAGATTTAAAGTGGTAATTGCTTTTGTACGATTATCAGCACGATCTCGAAATTGAACATAAATAGTCTTTAATCCCTGGCCTTCAGTAAGTTCCCAAATTTTGGGGCTGACCATTGGTTCCCATTGTCCTCCAACACCATGTGCCGTATTGCTGATATATACTTCAATGGCATTATTTGCCCCTAAAATTAATGTGATAATCTGGCTGGTGGCATATTGACTGGTTTTCAAGACAGGATTCGTTGGTGCTACCGTATCAATTCGAATGGGACCAAAGGTGCTGGTTTCGCCAATTTCATCCTCTGAGGTGGTGGCAGCAACATGAAAATAAACATTAATATCATCGACATCACCATAATCTACGCTGACGGTTTCCTGTGAAGCAATGGGTTGAATATTCAGTGTGTTTTCTTCATTAAATGAATAAAACGCGCTTGAATTAAAAAGGGTATAATATCCCCGGATATCAGTTGTATTATCCGGAGGACTCCAACTCATTTGAATAATGCTGTTTTGGGATGGCACGTTAATCACATGGGAGACAGACCGCAGTGATTGAACTTCATCCGGTACAACGGCAAACAGGTTTGAAGTAAATCCTGAAATTACCATAAACGTAAAGATTGCCATTAAGGTTTTATTTAATTGTTTCATGGATATCCTCCGAATTGTTAAAAATTTATGAAAGGAAAAAAATATGAAGAGACTATTCCAGTCAGAGAATTAACATATAACGTTCATAATTAAAAATCATTTTAACGAACGTCAAGTTTTTTTTGAACTGAGGCAAGCACCATATCAACAGAAATTTTTTTCATGCAGTCATGTGTTGAACAATTTCTTTTCAGGCAGGGACTGCAAGGTAAATCAACGCGAACAACATTATGTATACTCCCAAAGGGACCCGTTCGCCAGGGAGCCGTTGAACCAAAAATGGCCACAACAGGAGAGCCTAATGCTGCTGCAATGTGCATAGGACCGGTATCTGTCGTAATCAATAATTTTGAACGTTCATACAGTGCAGCTAACGATTTAAGGGTTGTTTTTCCACACAAGTTAATAGAGGGATTTTTCATTTGGCCTTGAATGTCATTAACACCAGAATAATCATCAAAACTTCCCGTAAAAATAACTTGAAATCCCCATGAAACACATTGGTCAGCAATCTTTGAAAACTTTGTGTTATCCCATAGCTTGGTATCCCATTTTGCCATTGGATTAATGGCAACAATGGGCATTTGATTTAACGCACCTTCACGAAAAAGAATATCCGTTATCGCTTTACGATCAGAATCAAAAACAGGAAGATCAAATGCTATTCTTTTTACAGGAATCCCCAATTTTTCAATCAGAATCAATTCTCTGTAAACAGCATGATAATCCATTGGCACCGCCGGGACCCGATGATTAAGAACAATATAACTGTATTCAGAATGGGCCATTCCAACGCCATATCCTGCTTTTTTACGAGAACGCGCTAACGCTATAAACATGCTACTTTTAAGTAAGTTTTGAAAATCAATAATTAAATCATATTTTTTTTGGCGGAGCATTTGGATAAATTGAACGATTTCTTTTACAGCTTTTTTTCGATTACCATTTTGAATTTCTTTAACCCAATACTTTCTCTTGGAAACCAGTACCTGATCAAGTGCATGATGTCCTTTCACAATGTCCTGAGATGCTTCCTCAACTAACCATGAAATATGGGCATGGGGATAATGATCACGCAATGCATTCAAGGCGGGAAGGGTATGAGTGACATCGCCAATGGCGCTGGTTTTAACAATAAGAATGTTCACAGTAAATCCTTTACTGTTTGAAAAACCATATCAACATCCACTGCATCCATGCAGGCATGGTGGGCTTTGGGGCAATCTGTAAGCAAGCAAGGACTGCAAGGTGTTTTCACCTGAACGATATGAGCGTTTGATCCAATGGGGCCTGTTGTAACAGGATTGGTTGAACCGAATATAGCAACCAGCGGCGTTTTTAACGCACAGGCAATATGCATCAGACCTGAATCATTCGTCACAAATGCGTTGCATTGCTGTATGAATGCTATTGCTTGACCGAGACTTGTCTCACCAGACAGGTTGATTGCAGGATGACGCATTGTTTGGCGAACTTCCTCTCCCAGATCACGATCTTTGGGCCCGCCAAAAATCAGAATTCCTGCACTATAATTGTCGCATATGCGATCAGCCAATTGAGCAAATCTTTCGGGAAACCATTGTTTTGCATTACCGTATGTAGCGCTTGGATTGATTCCAATCCATTTAATATCAGAGCCTTTATCCTGTCGATTTAGAAATTTCCAGGCATATTTTTTGTCTGATAAGCCCACATGGAGTTCAAGGTCAAAGCCACTATTGGCAAGCCCTGCTTTTTCGAGCATATGGACATAGTAACGTGTTTGATGAATCTTTTTTATCTCTTTGGTGCAATCAATAGAATAATTGAGCAATAACCCGCGAGCATCTGTATTGTATCCGACACGATTGGGTACCCCTGCCCCAAAAACCAGGATGGCAGCTTCGATTGCATTTTGAAGTAAAAATGCGATATCAAATTGTTGATCTCTGATATCATTGATTAGCTGAAATTTACCGCTCAAGCCTTTGTACTTGGTAGCTTCGTCATAAATCATGAATTGATCGATATGGGGGCTATACTCAAAAACTGGAACCACCCAGGGCTTGGCAAGAAGGGTGATATGGGCTTGTGGGAAATTATCAGCAATTGCCCGCACCGCTGGCGTCGTCATGATAGCATCACCGATCCAATTGGTACTTCGGACAAGAATTCGTCGGATAGGTTTTTTGTAATGATTTAAAGATTTCATTCTTTTATTGTATTATTTTATTTGATGTCAATAATCATAAACCATTTGTTGATATTGAGTAACGTACTGTCTAAGCTCAGTAATTACTTCTTTTAGTTTCTCTTTATCTGAGTGGGTTAACGTGACATCACTATCATTGTACAGATAATACTCTGATAAAAAATTCGATGAATAAATCAAAGGAAAAAGAGAAACTGGAGACTCAGCAACAAATGGTTTTTTAAAAATAATAACAAATTTATCTGGGTCAACATTACATTCCTGAATATTTGATATATTGGTTTTTGCAGAATAACTGGTTCCCAATAAGTAAATATCATTATATTCATTATTGGTGAATTTAATTTTTCCACCAGTCATCCGAGTAACTAACCCTGCTTTAACGCTCATGATATCAATTAATGATTTAGCCTCAGGAGTAAGTATTTTAGATTTTTTGCCTGCTATATTATTGTTCGCATAAGAATTATCGAAAATACAAAACAGCAACATACATACCAAACAATAAGAAGATAACGTTTTCATCTTGTTTTCCATTCAGTTAAATTATTCATTTATCATCAGGAATTGGAATAGAATGCTGGCCTTCTAAAATAAATAGCCCGACCAGTTTATGGTCTTTAAATTTATGTGTCGTATCCTGGCTAATATGCTTTATTTGAGTTTTTAAATACTGTGTGGGAATATTTGAACCTTCTTCGTAATATCGCATATTAAGGATATCTCCGACTTTATAATATTCCAATACAGGGGATTCCTCTTTGACCAGAATACACATCCCTTTTTTAGAGATGTTCCATAGCTTACATTGATAAAGACATCCCAGTCCATTGATTAAAAATTCAACGCTATAATAGCGATTGATTTCAAATCGTTTCTCTCGTCTTTTTTCCATTCCTTTTTCTGACATGCACTTTTCCTATACGTTTAAAAGTATCTATCAAAGAATTAAGTAAACAATTTAAGGATTTATCCTAAATATTTCTATAAGTCAAGTGTTGTCTGAATTGGAAGAATTGTTTTTTTTTGAGTTTATTTCATGGATTATTTTTTTCAATCCACCAAAGACCAATAAGAGACCAAGTGCATAAAAACACAATTTGGCAAAAATATTATTGGGAGCGATATCACCCATTTGATTAAATTTTTCAGGTATCTGTAACATAACGAGAACACCCGTAATGGAAAGAACACCCCCCCAGGCTATCTGAAAAAAATTTTTTCCCATTTTGATAATCCTTATAATCCAAAATGGCAGTTTAGGAGTTCTAAATAAAAAAAAAGGGTTAACTGAAATGCAGTTAACCCTTATTTATCAAATAAAAAGTGGAGGCGGCATCCGGATTTGAACCGGAGAATAACGGTTTTGCAGACCGCTGCCTTACCACTTGGCTATGCCGCCGAAAAAAAAAGAGCGGGAAACGGGATTTGAACCCGCGACTTCAACCTTGGCAAGGTTGCACTCTACCACTGAGTTATTCCCGCTGAGTCATTAATTAAAAAAATATAAGTCATGAGAAAAAAAAAGTCAAGAAAAATTCATTCTTATAAAATTGCTTTAAAAAATTTTTTAAAGTAATCCACTCCTGACCATAATGTAAAAATAAGAGCAACCCACAAAAAAAACATTCCAATAGCTTGAAAATTAATGCCAAAATATTGATAATGAATTAATAATGGAATGATAGCAGCTATTTGAAACCCTGTCTTAAATTTACCTAATTTTGTAGCAGAAACATCAACTTTTTCAGCAGATATTCCTCTTAAGCCAGTGACCGCCATTTCTCGAGCTATAATAATGCAGACTAACCATCCAGGTATCCATTGTAAATTGCTGAGCATGATTAAAGATGAACATACCAGAACTTTATCAGCAAGAGGATCAAGAACTTTTCCCAGATCTGAAACCAAACCCCTACGTCTTGCTAAAAATCCATCTAAAAAATCAGTTACCGCAGCCGCAATAAATAAGATGGTTGCGAAAAAAGTCGTTGCTTTTGTTGGAAAGATTAATAAAATAACAATGCCAGGCGTCGCCAGAATACGATATACCGTCAATGCATTGGGGTGTCTGAGCAGTGAAAGGATTTGTTGAAAAGACATAGTTTTAACCCTCTGAAAATCTAATTAAAATTATTTGTTTTTTTTAAGAAATTTTTCTTTACATTCATTACTACAAAAAAAGAATTCCATTCCATTTAATTTTGCGCGAACACCGTTTTTTTGGGGAAAATATACACCACATTCCGGGTCCTCAACCATAATATCAATAACCTGTTCATTATTTTGATTTTGTTGCAATGAATCTCTTTTTTGTTGTGCAATTGCCCCGATCATGATCGATTTGATTGCACGATATCCAAAATATATAACGATCCATAGTATTAAAAGACGTATCATTTATAACGATAAACTTTCTGATCATCATTCAAATCAATTAATAGTTCTTTAATGTTTTTATTGAGTATTGGATGAACAATCTCTGCTGCAATGTCACTAAGAGGCTGTAACACAAATCGACGTTCATGTAAACGTGGATGTGGTATATTTAAATTCTGTGTATTGATTATCAGATTATCCATCATCAAAATATCTAAATCAAGAACTCGGGGACCATATCTTTTTGCTGTTAAATCACGTCCCAATAAAATTTCCGTCTCTTTTATAGAATGAAATAATTCATGGGGTGAATATTTTGTTTGGATTGAAAAAACACCATTAATGAACCAATCTTGATCTTCAATATACATCGGTTGGGTTTGATAAAAATCTGACAGCCGAATCAGTTGAGAATTTGTTTTTTTAGTAAGCTCAGAAATACCTTTTTGACAATTGCTTAATCTGTCTCCCAAATTAGAACCAACAGCAATATAAGCCGTATAAATATTCATTTTGCAATATCATCCATAATTTCTCCCTTATATATTAACTGCGTTGGGCCTTCAAGATAAACATCACATACATTT
>Ga0272440_1004005_pt1 | contig 10720 bp, 15 predicted proteins | sample SSMMMBAug17_FD_192440 | JGI IMG/M metagenome (GOLD analysis project Ga0272440, IMG submission 192440) | Marine sediment archaeal communities from Little Sippewissett salt marsh, Falmouth, MA, United States - SSM-MMB-Aug17 | ecosystem: Environmental > Aquatic > Marine > Wetlands > Sediment ... | reverse complement strand
AGAAAATAAGGAATCCTTTTTGATAGATGTCTGAGCGCTTTTGTTCTTTTTGCTTTTGTATTAGCTGCACGGTGGCACTCGTCGGCAATCAAGGTCTTAAATTGAATACTATTTAATTCCGGCAACCAATAATGCAGAATATCCCAATTGATTATGTAAGTTGTATTTGGATTTAATGGATACGTCGTTTGTCCAAAAAGAATATCAATGTTGCTACTTTTATCAACAAATTTCCGAAACTGATTGTACCACTGTTTTTTGATTGTTGCCGGAACTATTATCAATGCTGGTAGCTGTTCAGACATTTTTAAAAATCCTAATGCTTCAACGGTTTTTCCACAATTATGCACTACAATGCCGTTCGCAATAAAATTACGATGCGGGTCGTCCATAACAAGGTCGTACACCTTTGTTATTCCAGCACATTCAATTTTTGTAATTTTTTCGTATTTAGGAATTGTAATAACTTCTTTTCCAGTTTTGATAAAATTACCAAAACGACGAAAATCACAATCATGCGTTTTCCGATGCTGCGTTATGGATAAAACTTCTAAATTTTCAAGTCTATTGTCATGTTTAATTTTATTTATGTGGTGTACTTCTTCATCTGGGTGCAAAGGCCTGTCCAAATGAAGTTCCATTAAATAGATATGTTCTAATAAACCGCTGGTAGAACTTCTTGGGTGATTCCAAAGACCGGCACCTCTTAAATATATATAACCGTCATTTCCTTTGTATTTAGTGACCACCGGAAATTTTTCAAGGTCTCGTAATTTGTATGCACATTTCTTGCAATAACCAATATATTTTGCGTATTTGTAACTAATTAGATTTTCGGAAGTTCCGCAATTTTTACAAATTGCCATTCCATTAACCATAATTGACTCGCCTATATTAAATTTGCCAATTTCTTTCCAGTCACCAGTTTCTGAGATAACTTCGTGGTCCGGTGTCAATTTTAAAGTCTTTCCAGATCCCAAAGTAATTTGTAAAACCTTTTTTTCACCCTGATACAAAACATCTCGCAATAAGTTTAATCCGAAATGACCGTCCTTCAAACATCGTACGTATGTTGGTGCTTCGTTCCACTTGTATCTTGAAACATTGTGGAAACGTTCGTAAACTTTTTCCAATGATAATGTGAAGGCTCTTTTGTTCCTATTTAATTTAATAATAGCATCGCCGGAAATACAACCCATTTCGTCAGCGATTAAGCCGCGACCATTTCTAAAACCTAAAAATCTCAATGCTTCAATCTGATACTCTCGCAAATATTCTGGAACCGGTTTTGTGAAAGTTAAATCTTTCCAAGGTGGTGTCCAGTCGTCAACTATTTCTGCGGTCTGGTCATTTTTTGAAACTGAGCATTGAATGTCAAATCCAAGATTTACTAAATCCTGCAAATTCTTTTCAGTTGCCGGGCAACTCCATTCTTTTGTTTTTGGATTAAAACGGCGACCGTCCAATTTTTTAATTTCATTTAAAATTGCCCACCACTGCTTTTTATCCTTGGTAAACCACTTAATAACAAAATCGCCGTTATTATTTTTGTCAACTTTATAACTGTCCATTTTTCTCCTCTACGCTGTTGCTAAATCTGGCTGTTCTTTTAATAGCTGCTGGATAACTTCCTCTCGTTTTGGAAAAATTCCAAATTCTTGCGCCGCTTCCATTTTGTCGTGAACAAGTTGTTCAAAATCATTCATTTTTTTCACTTGTTTTCTTTTTTCTGCAGCTTCTTTTTGCAATCTTTTCGCACGAACTTCGCTACTATCCTCCAACTTTCTGTAATCAATACTGTGTTGTGATTTTAACCAATCGTTAAACCAATTCCAACTCGGTCCGCCGATTGACAAAAATTCTGGCATCATTTTATTTTGTTGTAAATGCCACTCGCCAACTAAATCCAAAAAACCCTTAATTGTTCTTGGATAGCCGAACAACTTTAAATTTTCCTGGTCTTCATCTAACCAATTAACAAATTGGTTAACCGTGTATAATGATTTTCTTTTTTGCTCATCGACGAAGTGAAAAACATCTACATGATTATTATATACTTTTTCTCGCAAATAATTAAAATTTATTCCTAAATCATTTAATTTTTTTTCCACTTTCTGAAATTTAAGTTCATTGATTTGTTGCTTGCTTGGTTTTGGTGGATTGCAAATCATTTTCATAAAAAAAGATTTTTTGCTGCCAAAATTATAAATAAAATTCATTGCTGTCATGTTATCGAGTATTTTCTGATAATCTGAGTCATTCTTTTCACTTCGATGTTTTGCGAAGGTAGAAAGTGATTTTTTGAAATACCCATTTAATTTTTTTCTGCTGAACTTTTCAAATTTCGAGAAATCAATTTCTTGTTTTTCCAGCCACGCCTTATTAAATTCTTTTTTTGGCAATTTACCGGATTCAATATCTTTCAATAAGAAATAAAAGTTTTTTACTGACTTTGAATTATTTCGGAAATTTAATCCTTTTAATTTGTGTTTTCGAAATAATTCCATAATTTCGGAGAAGTCCTCATTTAATTTCTTTTTCCAATCTATTTCTAAATTAAAAGAATTTATACTTTCAGTATTTTTTCTTTTATTATTTTTATCGGAAATAATCTTTTTTTCTTTTTCTCCGAAATTAGCAATATTATCATTTCGAGACAAATCGTCAGATTTGTTCTCTTTTACCTTTTCCTTTAAAGCATTTCTCTTTTTCTTTAAAGCATTTGTTGTCTTTTTTCCGACTCCGGTTTTATCCGGCACCCGAAAACCACCGTCACGGTGATTTAATACGTATTTATCTGAAGTATGAACTTTTATAAATTTTTTGCCAAATCGTCCAGAATCATCTTTTAATTGAAATTCCTCGATTAAATTTAATTCCAATAATAATTCTTTTGCTTTTTTGAATCGGTCTGCACCCATAGATAACCCAGTTTTTGTATAATTATCAATTGCCCAAACTTGGTTCGTATGTTGCAATCTCGCGGTAAACATATAATGTGTGTAAACTGATAACGCGTCAACTCCGGTTTTCCCATAGGATAATAACCTTTTATAGTGGCCGACCGTTATCCAAATAATGTCTTCGTCACTTTCCATTTTGATTTCTTCAAAATCATTTACTTGTTTAAAATCCATAAAATACTCCTTTAAATTTTGGAAATAAAAAAGCCTATTAACTACACCACTCTTTCGAGTCCCACAAGGTGCAGCCAATAGGCTTAAATTACAAAAGAAATGCCAATAGCACAAAACAAGCGTGGGTTCTTCTTTTGTGACATTGCCATTTTAATTTTTTTTATGTTAGTGCTTCATTTTAATTCCTTTTTTATGACACTGCAGAACCTCTCCGGTTCTGCAGTAATCAATATCAAGTTAATAATAAAGAAGGGTAAGTTCTTTATCTGTTTATATAATATGTATTTTTTTAAAAAAAGACAACAGTTTTTTTTAAAAAATAGGCAAATAAAGCGGTTTCCCGCCTTATTTTATGCAATTGCTGTTAATCTCTCAGATTCTACTTTATGTGAACCGTGCATGTTTCTGACATCATTTGTGGTATATTTTGTTCTTAAATTTCTTTTTTTCATTCCAGAAAATATCCACGCTTTGTGTTTTTTAGAAAACCAGAATCCAAGTTCTTTCAATTGTTCTTTATATTCGTAAGAATTGAAAGCATAAATCCAAACACCGATTACTTCAATATCCATTTCAAAATGAATAATTTTTTGTAGTATTGAAACGAATGGTGTACAATTGAAATCGTTCCAACCTTTTTCTTCTGTAAATTCTTTTGCAGATTTCTCGAAAGTTGTTTTAATGATAATTTCGTATTCGTTGTTTATTTCTTTCATTATTTCAGTGTCGCCGCATCTGTCTGGGTGATACTGTTTTGCTAATTCTCTGTATTGCTTTTTTGCTTCTTCTAAATTTGTTACGTTTTTAAAATATGTCATTTTGTTTCTCCTTTATTATTAACTTGATAAATATAACATACAGATAGAGTATAAAAACGTCAAGTTTTTTTTAATTTTTTTTTAAAAATATTTAACTTTTTTTTAATTTTGTCATATAATATAAGCAAACAGAAAAAAAGGATTTAAAAAATGTTTGGATTTATTAGAAAAGCAGATATTAAAAAAGATTTGCAGAAAGAATACGAAAAAGGTGTAAAAGAAACGACTTCGAAATTTGAGAAAATAATTCAAAACTTGGAAAATCAGCACCGACACGACATTGAAATGCTTGAAAGAATCCAAGAACTTGAACTATCAAGAAAAAGCCAAGAAATTAAAACTCTTGAAAATGAAGTAAAAAAGAGTAACAAAATTAGAAACCGAGCACTTGCCATCGAGGCAGAATTAAAAAATATAGTCAAGTCCATAAATATAAATTGGAAAGAATTTCACTTAACTTTGAGTTCTGTAACACATGATATGGCTGGACTTGAGGATAGATTTGACACACTCGGTACTGAAAAGTTAAAAATGGTCAAATGAAAAACAGCAAGGTGGCGGAAGTGGTAGACGCGACCCAGAGGTAAACTAATAAGGCTCGATGGTTCACTAAAAGTCAAATGTAACGGGTTGAATTGTGTATGTCGATTCTAGATTCTCAAGGCATAAGCGTGCAGGTTCGAATCCTGCCCTTGCTAATAAAATCCCACCGCATCCAGGATAATAGCGGAAAGGGTGTTTGTCACCGTTAGTTTGCGGATAAACTTGGCAGATTTTCAAACCTGGGTTCCTGGTTCATTTTTTCCTTAGTTGGATTTAATGGACCAGGAATTTACTTTATTAAAGGAAAATTAAAAAATGTTTAATGCTGCACAATTCTGCATTGATTACAATATTGATTACTCGACCGACGCCACAAATGGCTGGATTGGTATAAACTGTCCATTTTGCAATGACCACAAATACCACGGTGCTATAAATATAAATGGTGGATATTTCAATTGTTGGAAATGTGGTGGTTTTCCTCTTGATAAAACTATCCAAAAATTGCTTCTTTTGAAAAGGTCTGAAGCAATCCAAATAATTAACGAGTATGATTCGCACACTGCATTAACTCGAAAATTAAATAATAAAAAAATTGAAAAAGTAAATGTCAATAAAATTGATATGATTGGTGGGTCACTTGAAAAAATCCACCGGAAGTATTTAAAATCACGTGGATTCAATCCTGATTATTTAATTGACAAATACCAAATAACAGGCACCACAATAAGTCCTCCAAATTATAAATTTAGAATAATTGTACCGATTTTTCATAATGGCAAATTAGTTAGTTATCAAGGTCGGGCAATAAAGAAAGCAAATCCATTACGTTGGAAGGGGTTAAGTCCGGAAAAAAGTGTAATCAATTATAAACATACTCTGTATGGATTGCAATTTACAAATAATGAACAAATCGGTGTCGTTGAAGGAATCGCAGACCAGTGGAAAATGGGTGACGGTTTTGTTTGTTCTTTTGGAACTGCTTTAACTAATCATCAATTAAAATTATTAAGTAATTATCAGAAAGTATTTTTTCTTTTCGACCCCGGCGCACAGGACAAAGCAAAGAAATACGCAAAGCTGCTCGCCGGTTTAAAAAATGATATTGAAGTTGAATGTGTTGATTTGGAATTGCCAAACGAAAAAGACCCTGGTGATCTGGACCAGGGTCAAGTTGCCGAAATTAGAAACGAACTTGGATTTGTTTAATTACTTATTATACTTTCTTTCAAGAGAAAGTAATGCGTCATTTGTAAGTTCCATTTCATCATCTGCTTGGAAAAGCAAATTTCTTAATTCTCTAATTGTTATTTCTTGATTCTCTACTACAAATAATTTCTTTCTTAATTCTCTAACTGTCATTTTTTTCTCCTTTTTTATTATAATTAAAATACTTCAAATTTAACAAACCAATGTGAACTTTGTGGTAGTGGTGCACCACCGCGAAACGGCGCCCAGTTTTCTCCAAAGTCAACTACTTCAAAATTTAGATTTAATTTTTCCAATTCTGCAACTACTCGATTTTTAAATTTTACAGCATTTCCACCGTGCGTGTAAAAGAAACCTTTTCTAACTGTAAACACGCCGTTTCTTTTTGACACGGAGTCAACCCGCATATGTTCTTTTAAAAAATTACTTGTTATTTTTTTCATTTTTTTTCTCCTTTTTTATTATAATTAAAATTTTAAAATTTCTGGAACTTCATCACCTTCAGTAAAGTAATATTCCTCTAATGCATTACTGATGTGTTCAAGAAAACAACTAGCATCACTGTTAAATCCAAAAATCCAATCTAATGTGTACTCAAAACAGTAATTAGTGTATTTACCTTTGATGTGTCTTTCAGATAAATCCAGATCCATTTTTGAAAGAACAAAAGCTGCTTCTCTTATTTTAGGTGCAGCAGCTTCAGCAACTGCCACGCCGTCAGTGTCTCTAATTTCTGCAGCTAATTTTTCTGTGATTACTTTTGTTATTATTGTCATTTGTTTCTCCTTTATTTCTTAACTTGATAAATATAATATACTAACACTATATAAAAATGTCAAGTATTTTTTTACTTTTTTTTAAAAATATTTAATTTTTTTTCTTTTTTTACATATAATAAATATAGAGGTATTTTAAATGATAAATCAAATTAAATTAGAGAATTTTCAAAGTCACGAAAATTCTGAATTAAATTTGTGCAATGGAATAAATGTAATTACTGGTCAAAGTGATTCTGGAAAAAGCAGTATTCTACGGAGTCTATATTATTCTGTTTACAATCGTCCGACATCAAATAATTATCCATCAAATTTTATAAAAGATAAAAAAGGTAATTTGACAGACAGAAGTTCAGTTACGATTTCAAAGGAAAATCAAGAAGTTGTTCGTTATCGAAGTAAAGCGGAAAATGGTTATATTATTGGTGAGCAGAAATTAAAAGCAATCGGAAAAGATTTGCCGGAACAAGTTTCTGAATTTTTCAATCTAAATTCTGTTAACATTCAAAAACAATTGGATAGTCATTTCTTGCTTTCCGAGTCACCCGGTCAAATTGCAAAATTTTTTAATGACCTGGTTAACTTCGAGGAAATCGATTTATACTTAACTGCCATTGATAGCAAAAAGCGTGAATGCAACAAAGAATTAAAAATGTGCAATGCAGATATTGAAGAACTGCAAACTGAACTTGATGAGTATTATTGGATTGATGAAGCCGAAAAATTATTAAATCAATTTGAAAAATTTGAAAGTAAGGTTTCAGAATATGAAAACAATATTAGAGCAATTGAAAATTTAATTGAAGAAATAAACGAACTGCAGACAATCGCAGATAATTTTCCAGATGTTGAGACCGCAGAAAATTTACTTTCTGAACTGGAAGAAATTACTCAAGAATTTACCGAACTTGACCAGGAAATTTTTTCTCTTGAGAATTTATTGGATACTATCAATAATACAAATATTCCAAATTTAGATATTGAAAGCGCAAACGGTTTAGTTAAAAAGTGCCTAAAATTTGAAAGCAGTATTTCAGAAAAAGAAGAACAAGTAAATGACCTTGAAAATTTAATTGAAAGTATTGCGGCCGCAAGTAATAAAATTTCTGAGTATGATATTTCAATAAAAGATTTGGAAAAAAAATTACCGGATATGTGTCCGGTTTGTGGAAAGAAATTGGATTAAAAAAAGGACTGCCGGTTAAGCAGTCCTTTTTTATTATAATTCTACAGAGTATAAATCGCCGCAAAATTCATAAAAATTACTTTGTGTGTTTGGTAGTTGGTGTTCTTCACAAAATTCATTGAAAGCAGCTCTCAATTCATTATAATTTTTACTGATGTAATTTAACATTTCTTTTTTTGACATTTCTTTCTCCTTATATTTTTTTAATTTGATTGTAAAAGTTCCAAAGATGTTTCAGCAAGTTTGTATAGATCAAGATTGTCAATTTTTTCCGCTAAACCTAAAACTTCTTTGTTAAAATCAATCTGGTCTTGAACAGTTTCAATCTGGTCAGAATGCACTTCAAGAAAATCTTCAAATTCTGCTTCAAGAAGGTCGTCCATAATTTCTTGAACTTCCGCTGCTGCATTCCAATTTGATTCGCTGATTCCCTTGTTTTCGATTCCTAAATTTTCTAAATAATTCATTTGTTTCTCCTTTATTTCTTAACTTGATAAATATAATATACTAACACTATATAAAAATGTCAAGTATTTTTTTACTTTTTTTTAAAAATATTTAATTTTTTTTCTTTTTTTACATATAATAAAGATAGAGGTGTTTTATGAAATTTATTGTAACAAGTGACTGGCATTTGCGAAAATCAGTACCAGTCTGCAGAACAGAAAACGAGCAAGAATGGTTTAACTTTCAATTTGATATTATCGAGGATATTTTCAACAAAGCTAATCTCGAGGCCGACGCAAAAATATTGGTTGCAGGTGACATTTTTGACAGAAGTGTACCAAGTATTAAAATAATTAACAGATTATTGATGTTGCGAGAAAAACATAGTTATCTTGATATTTACGGAATTGCGGGCAATCACGATTTACCGTACCACAATTTCAATATTATCAATGAAAGTGGATACGACACATTGACACAAAGTAAATTTTTCTCACATGACAAAAATATTACGGAACATCATTTCAATACAGATATTCCAAAAGTAAATAAAATTGTTCTTTGTCATCATTTATGTTTTAAAGACGAGAAATCAATTCCGCCACATATTGAAGCGGTTACTGCCAAAGATTTACTGGAAATGTATCCGGCTGCAAAACTAATTGTTTGCGGCGATAATCACCACGGATTTGTCTACCGTGAAAATGGCAGAACTGTTATTGTTCCCGGAGCAATAAATATTCAATCAGTGGGAGAATTTGATATTATTCCGGCAGTCCATTTAGTTGAATTAAATTCTGACTATTCTGTCAAGTCTATTGAATTACTTGAATTATTTAATCCAGCCGACCGATTAACCAGTAGTCACGTTGACCAGCAGAAAGAAAGAAATGCAAGAATTGAGGACTTCGTTGATATGTTACAAAGTCGGAAAGAAATTGGATTGAGTTTTCGTGATAATTTAAACGCGGCGCTGCAATCAAAAAATATTGACAATTCAGTAAAAGAAATCATTACAGAAATTAAGGAGACATTATGAACGTACGAGAATTTGAAGAAATTCAAGAAAACATTGACGCAGTAAAGAAAAGAAAAATCCAAGCTGAAACAAAACTTGAATCAGCGAAGGAACAATTGGAAAAAGATTTTGGAATCAAATCAGTTGAGGAGGCCGAACAAATTCTTTTAAGTAAGAAAAAGCAGATTGAAACACTTATTGCCAAAAGAGACAAAACCGAAAATGAATTAAAGCAGGTAATGGACTATGAATGATTACAGAACAAAACTAAATCAATCAATAGGTCAAAAAAATCAATTGATAAAACATTTGGAACAGAAAAACAGAAATCTTGCGGCGCTGGAGAAAAGATTGCCGGCTATTGAAAATGCACAGGCGTTGTTGCAGGAAATCGCGCAACAAACTCAAAATCAATTGAAATTACATATTGAGGATATTGTGAATACCGGACTTGAAACTTGTTTTCCAGAAACTTACGATGTCCATGTTGATTTCATTCCTAAACGTGGAAAATCTGAATGTGATATTTATTTGACTGATATTCAAGGCAACCGGGTAAATCCAATTGAGGATAATGGTGGTGGATTAGTTGACATTGTTTCTTTTTCTTTGAGACTTGCTTGCTGGACTATTAGCAGCACCGATAATTTAATTGTACTTGATGAACCTTTTAAATTCTTATCTGCTAATTTACGACCGCTCGCCGGAGAACTACTTGCCGATTTAAGCAAGAAATTAAATTTGCAAATACTTATGGTCACCCACGATAATGAAATGATTGACATTGCAGATAAAATATTTGTAGTGAAAAAAAATAAAAATGATATTAGTGAAGTAAAAGAGGCATAAAGCCTCTTTTCTTATATTTTAATTTCTTCTAGTTCTTCTTTTGTTTTACAACTATATATCTGTTTTCTTTTGGCTTGGTAAGTCCAGTAGCATCCTTTCGTATACATAGTCATTTCAGAACATACTTTTCTAAAAATTTTTGCATTTAATAAATTGCCCTGTGCATCTTTTATAGCAACAGTATTATCAAGTAATACAAATTCTTTACATTCTTCATCACCTTCAACTACAAGTGACATTATATCCTCATACTGTTCTTTTCCGCCGTTAATTTCTGCACCTAAAATTTCGCTGTAAAATCCATTAACAGGCTCTCGCTTTTCCTGTTCATACCAATTTTTGACTTCTTGAATTTTTTTAGATTGTAATTGTTTGAATAATTCTTCTTTTTTTATTTTTATTTCTGAAATAATAAACTTTTCGCCGTCCCATTCATTTCCGGCTGGCGTTTTAACAAAACCTAAATCATATCGTTCTTTGAGCGTTTTAAGCGTTCCGTCTGCGTTGTATTCATCAATGTTCTTTCCTTTTTCAGGAAATCCATTAAACTCAATAGCATCTTTATATTGTTTTGGCTTTTCTTTTGAATTTATTTTTTTGATTATAAATCCGTTTTCATCTGTCAATATATACATTTTATTCCTCCTAGTATTTTATAAATGTGTTTTCTTTTGTTAAAAATGGTGTTTCTATAGTTAATATAGTAGCATCACTTTGAATAGTAGCTATATTGCTAG
>Ga0272440_1004004_pt1 | contig 10721 bp, 5 predicted proteins | sample SSMMMBAug17_FD_192440 | JGI IMG/M metagenome (GOLD analysis project Ga0272440, IMG submission 192440) | Marine sediment archaeal communities from Little Sippewissett salt marsh, Falmouth, MA, United States - SSM-MMB-Aug17 | ecosystem: Environmental > Aquatic > Marine > Wetlands > Sediment ... | reverse complement strand
CCTTGCTCGCCGGAAACAATGGGGGATGCGGCTGCCAGTCGAAGAATATCTTTTCGGTTTTCTTTTAAGGATTCTGGATCGTAAATCTGAACACGCTGGTTGCCGGACACAGTTATATATTTTAATTTTTTACTGGCAAAGGTCAAACCCAGACCATTTCGACCCGCTGCGTGATGACCATCGACCATTATGCAAGCAAATCGAATTCCATTTTCGGCTGCCGGTCCAATGCTGGCAACTGAGCCTTTGGATTTGAGTTTTGCATAGATTTGTGATGTTGGCCAGTGATACATTTTTGATGCATCATGAATAATAATTTGTTGATTATGGATTTCAATTCCGCATAATAATTCCGATTTACCATAGATAACTAGGCCATCCCATCCTGCCCCTTTGAGATTTCTAGCAAAACTGCCACCCACTGAGCTATCACCAATGGTTCCTGTTAATGGCGAACGTGACATGACTGTCATCCGTCCGGATGTAGGGGCAGATGTTGCAGTCAAAGGGCCAGTAAACAAACAAACTGGCATTTCGGGGGAATCCCAGGGGAGCGTAATGAAAGGGCCTAAGTAATAACCAGCAAGTCCGCGTCCACCCAACCATTTTTCGTATAGTGCTGAATTGGGTGATTCTATGTCGATTGTTCTTGTGGCTAGGTTAATATGGGCTATTTTTCCAGTATATCCATACATATTTTTTCCATGGCATTTTGGCTTTAAATTCATCTTATTCATTTTTTTCAGTTTTATGTTGCGAGATCAGCTAACCAATTGAAATACAAGCAAATATGATTAATTCGGATATGTTTAAAATCTCTAGTATTAACAAAGGGTTGTATTAATCCATAATTTTTTATAAAAAACTCGCAACATAATATTTTTCTTTTTTCGCACATATGCGCCGAGATGACAAATAAAAATTATAGGATTCGTCTTTATTAATTTTTGACTTTTTCAACATGCCCTGGAAATGCTTTCAATAATTGATCAATCAACTCAATATCAAAATTTTCTACACTTTCTAACAATTCTTTCGCATAAGACGCCAGAGAAAGACATTGATGCGCTTTTGCCATATCAAATAATTTATGAGAAAATTCCTCTGTGTCGTCCAGCTCAATTGCGCCATCGTATAATGTTTTCCACACAGGTATCATTTCTGATTCCAGTTTGCTGATTAGCTCAGGCAAATGAACAATTGTTTCTTTTGTTGATGATTCATCAGCGTCTTTTTCTTTTGGGGGGTCTTGGGTGGAATATTTCAAATAATTGGATAATAATTGAAATAATTCTTTCATATTAACCGGTTTTGGCAGATAAGCATCCAATTTAGACTGTTTAATTATGTCAGGCTTTTCAAAGTTAATACTTGCGGTTAATGCGATAATGGGAATATCTTTTGTTTTGGGGTTGGATTTGATGATTTCAGTGGCTTCATAACCATCCATAACTGGCATCCGGATATCCATTAAAATTAGATCAGGCAATTGTTCTTCAGTGAATAAAACCGCCTGTTGACCATTTTCAGCTTCAATAATATCAAGTCCTGCCAAAACCAGTGTTTCCCTGATGAGGGTTCGGTTGGATTCAATATCATCTACAACAAGCACCACCGCTTTTTCAAACATGATTTGTTTGATATCAAAATCTGAAACAGAACCTATGTCATCGTCACCTTCCTTCATCACTTCAACATCTTGAAACTGTACATTAAACACACTGCCTTCACCCACTTTACTGGTGACATGGATTTGTCCATTCATCAAGTGAATCAAATTTTTGGATATAGTCAGTCCTAATCCGGTACCACCATACTTTCTGTTGCTCTGGCCATCTTGTTGAGTAAAGGAGTCAAAAATGTTTGAAATTTGTTTTTCATCAATACCAATGCCGGTGTCTTGGATGGCAATATGAAGATCCATTAACTGTGGATCTTCATGTTGAGCGATTGCTCTGGCTGAAATTTTGATAAAGCCTTTTTCTGTAAACTTTACCGCATTGCCAATTAAGTTAAACAATATTTGCCTGAAACGGGTTTCATCTATCATGATGCGTTTGGGAAGATTTTGATCGATATTCATGGTTAAATTTAATCCTTTTTCAGCGACCTTAAGTTGAAATATCTGTTGAATTTCCTTAAAGATCACATGCGGATTGACCATTTCAGCTTGAATCTGAAGTTTGCCGGCCTCAATTTTAGAAAGATCAAGAATATCATTAATCAATCCAAGGAGTGTTTTTCCAGCGGCCCGAATGGATTCCAGGTAATTTTTTTGCTTTTTATCAGTAATCATGGTGGCCAGCAAGTCACTGAATCCAATAACAGCATTCATTGGCGTCCTGATCTCATGACTCATATTGGCCAGAAAAAGGCTTTTGGCTTTGTTTGCCAGCTCTGCCTCATCCTTTGCCTGTTTTAAAGCAGCTTCAGATTTTTTGCGCTCGGTAATATCACGAATCACACCAACAAAGATTCGATTGTCTTGTACCAGGGTGGTGCTCACCGATAAGTCCAGTAGAAATATAGAACCATCTTTACGTTTACCACTAACCTCCCTGCCAATACCAATAATTTGGGGAATTTTTGTGTTAAGATAGTTTTTAAGATAGGTGTCATGTTCACTGTGATATGGGGCGGGCATCAGTGTGTTAATATTTTTGCCAATAATTTCTGATTTATCATATCCAAATATTCTTTCTGCTGCTGGATTAAATGTATTGACAATCCCCTGTTCATTAATTGTAATAATCCCATCAAGTACATTTTCGAGAATGGACCGAAGGCGCGTTTCACTAAATTCTAAACGTTTTCCTGCTTGTTTTCGTTCTTGTACTTCGGTTTCCAGTTGAATGTTCAGTTCCGATAATTTGTATGTTCGTTCTTCTACTTGCTTTTCAAGATTTTTTTGATACTCATGTAATTGTATGTCTCTCTTGTCCAGAGCCTCTGCAAGTATTTCCAGTTCATCCCCTGTTCCCAAAGGACCAAAACTGATATGATCTTCGCTTTCGGATTGGTCTGCTTTTGCAACCATTGTTAGGATTGGTTTTGATATTCTGTTTCCAAATTTTGTAGAGATATATATTGCCAGAAATAAAAAAAGGCTACCTATGATCATTAATTGTCTGACCACTGTATATAATGGTTTAAGATGGATCGATTGCAGCTTTCCCATTTCCAGACGAATATCCAATTTTTTGAGAATCGGTAACTGATTTTTCTGTATGGAATTACATGTAACAATATAGGCCGCCTGATCTTCAAAATTGTGAGTCAAAATTAGTTTTTCTTTTGAATACATCCTGTAGAATTCTGATTCATCTGATGGCAATATCCGAGAGACCATATCGTTCAGGTTGACTTCTACAACAACCGCACCAATAGGGGTTTCATAATGTTTCACTGGCGAAACAACCACAATATGCTTGTCATCTCGGCTGAATAGAGTCAGCTTTTCTCCAAGTTCAAGTACCGGTCTGAGATAATAAATTCTTTTATAATCCGGCGTTGATGAAAGGTTTGAATAAATTGGATTCCCTGCATAATCCAGTAGTGTTATTCCGCTGATGCTTTGTAGCTTGCTGAAATAAGTTACCATTTTATCAATATAAACATCCCGGTTTTTGGGATGAATAATGCCATTGATGATAAAATGGCTTTGGCTGAAATGCTCAATGTTTTCCTGAAAATATTCCAGGCGCAACTCCATTCTTTTCATGACATGATACGTTTTATTGGAAATGGTTTTCTTTTGTTCAGTCTGGAGTTCTATAATCAGAACAACTGAAACGGTGGCCAGGACAATGAGCATCATCCCGACAACTGAGCCAAAAAACAAAAAAATAATTTTACTTTTCAGCTTTCTTGGATATTTTTGGGGAGAATTCATTATGTTTTAATCCTGAAAGTTTTTTTTCATGTTTACTGGAATAATACATCCATTCTGGGAATATCTGCATAAAATAAAAGATGATCGATCCAGGGCATCATGACGTTCGGGTGTAAACGCGGGTTTGTAATGTTTGACAACACCATGGTAGTCATCAAGTTGCTCTAACGCATCGCGAACAACCTTTCGATCAATAGTTCCTGCTTTTTTAATGGCCATTGCAAGGAGATGAACCAGGTCATAAGCATGGGCAGTGCCAACCGGTGCAATAATATCTCTGATACTTTCAACACCATAGGTTTGAAAATATTGTTTGATCAAGTTTTTGGATTTTTCAGTGGTTGCATTGAAAAATGAAAACGATTGTAGAAAACTCAGTTGAACACTGTCTAATTCGCGGTTGACAGCTTTCCAGAAATGACCTCCGGTGATGCCCCAATGTGAAATAATGGGCAATTTTTTGTCACGTGCGGCCATGGTTTTTATAATGGATGCACCTTCCGCAGCCGCAGATACCAGAATAATAACATCGGCTCCAGATTGTTCAATGTTGTTGAGTTGAGCGGTCATATCTTTTTCCCCCCAATTAAACCACTGAATGCTAGCCGGTTTTAATTGTCTATTTATCAATGCCTGGGTCATACTTTTTTCATTGCCTTTACCCCAACCATCATTGACCAGAAGCAAAGCAATATTATTATATTTTTCAAGTGCTTTTTCTATCAAAAATGGGCCAGCATATTCATCGCGGACTGATACACGAAAGACATAATTTGGAGAATACCCATTATCCACAATTTTGGTGGCTGCAGCCCATGGATTGAGAAAAATAATCTTTTTGTCGTGAACAATGTCCAGTTCTGACAGCGCAATAGGGCTGTAAATACCACACATGACTGCAACCAAGTTATCCAGCTGGCTAAAATAGATCATGTTGTCTCTTCCACGAGCACTAAGTCCTGAATTGTCACGTACAATCAGTCGGAGTGTTTTCCCAAGCAGTCCCCCCTGTTGATTGATCTCAGAGATTGCCAGTAGCATCCCCCGCTTGATCGCCAGGCCAGATAAAGCAGAAGCCGCAACGATATCCGCGTTCAGTCCGATAATTATTTCATTGTTGTTTTCAACTTTATGTTTATGGCTCAAATGTGCCTGGATCATCTTTAAGATAGGCTTTCCGCCTTGTGCATCAAATTGATGATAAACAGGCTGTACCGCCTGTTTAAAATCTGCTTTATCTTCATCAGTTAGTTGATATATTTTTGTGCCGGTTTGTTTGATTTTTGTAATCAGCTGCCTTTCATTTTCAATAATTTCTTTTCGTTCAAACGATGTAATCTCTTTTGCAGTTTCGATTAAGGTGTTTTGAACATTTTTGGGTAATTGATCCAGAATTAACTGACTGAATACCAGTGCATTGGCAATATAGGCATGATTACTGATCGTCAAATGCGACTGAACTTCATAAAATTTTAAACCATTAATTGCAATCAATGGATTTTCCTGGCCATCGACAATCTGATCCGCCAGCGCCTGGTAGATTTTATGAAAATCAATCATTACAGGCGTTGCCCCAAACGCAATGAATTGATTCATGATTGTTTTGCTTTTCATTACACGAATATTCAAGCCTTGAAAGTCTTCTGGTCGTTTTATCATTTTGTTTGCTGTAAATTGTTTAAATCCTGATTCCCAAAATGTTACGCCCTTGAGCCCATAAGGGTTCAACTTTTCCAATAGTGCTTTCCCAGGTGGACCATCCAGGATTTCGTAAAGGTTTTCACGATTATTAAACAGAAAAGGTAAATCCAGCACCTGGAATGCAGGAATCAGTGTGGTCAGTTTTGCGGTTGGCGGAAGTGCTATTGCGAGTTTTCCAGAACGTGCCATTTCAACCATTTTTGGGTCGGTTCCCAGTTCCTGGTTGGGAATCACCTTTATTTGAACGTTCCCTTTGGTTTTGTATTCAACGATATCCGCATATCTTAAGGCAGCAAAGTGTAATCCGGTGTTTTCCGGCATATTGTGAGCAAACTGGAGTTGTATGGTTTCTGGTTGTATTGTTTCTTGTGGCGGCATCGGATCATAAGTTTTCAAAATCGTTATAAATTTGGGCAACAAAAAAATAGACGCCACCAGACCAATGACTACCAGGAATAATACGAATAAGATTGCTTTGTTTTTCATAAAAACCTCATTATTAAAGTTGAACCCCTTTCACCTGATTCCGCCCTGAAGACTTGGCTTCATACAAATATTTATCAGCCATTTCCAACAATTGTTCATGACCCTGGTCCTGTTGAGGAATCGTCGTTGCAAGCCCAAGGCTGATTGTCACATAGTCTGATATTTTACTGGCTTCATGGGGCAATGCCAGGTTCGAAATGTTTTCTTTCAATTGATTGGCCATAGAAAATGCATCCTCATGGTCGATTTCGGGTAAAATAGCAACAAATTCTTCACCGCCATACCTGGCAACAAAATCAGCCGGTCGCCTCACCGAGTTGTTCAGTGTTTTTGCGACTTTTTGAAGACATTTATCACCGGCCGCATGGCCATAATGATCATTGTATTGTTTAAAGAAATCAATATCCACCAATACCAACGATATGTTGGACTGAGCCCTTCTTGTTCGTGCCCATTCATTGCGGATTGTTTCATCAAATCGCCGACGATTGGGGATTTCAGTCAGTCCATCAATGGATGATAATTTTTCCAATAAATCGGTTTTTCGTTTCAATCGCAGTTGGCTTTCAACCCTGGCTCTCACCAGCTTGGGATCAAAAGGTTTTGTAATATAATCAATGCCACCCAATTCAAAGCCATAATATTCGTCATCTGAATCACTCATGGCAGTAATGAATATTATGGGAATGTGCATTGTTTTTGGATCACCTTTTAAACACTTACACACTTCGTAGCCATCCATTTCTGGCATCATGATATCCAGCAAAACAAGGTCTGGCTGTTTTTTTTCGACATACTCAAGTGCAGCCTTCCCATTTGTGGCAAAAGCGACTTTTAAGTCCTCTGATTTTAAAGCATTTCCCAATAACTGCAAGTTTTTGGGTACATCATCAACCAGGAGGACCAGTTGTTTTGTTTGATTGTCCATTTGATAGTCTCCATTCTGTAGGATTTGTCTATTTATAAAATTATTCAAATATTATACCAAATGGCTTGTTAAGCTTGAATCCGGCAAAAGAATGTTCTAATGCCCTAGTGAGTATGTTCTCAAAATCGAATCATAATAGTTATTGCTAAAAAGTTTTATTTAAGGTACAAAAGCGGTATTTATTTCAAAACAAACACGATGTTCAAATTTTTCTCATGCACAGAAGAAGTCAGTAAGGAAAGCAATTACACCTTTATTGTTTAGAAAAATTTGAACATAAGCATATAATAGAAGGAGACATATGAACGAAAACCAAATGACAATCAATGGAAAGCATTTCGATTTTTCACCCGGGGAAACCATCCTCCAGGTGGCTCAACGAAATAATATCCTAATTCCAACCCTTTGTTATTTAAAGGGAGCAACACCCACTGGCGCCTGCCGCATGTGTGTTGTTGAAATTGAGGGCGCACGCTCTTTGATGACCTCATGCACTGTTCCAGCCAGTAAAAATATGGTGGTTCACACAGAATCAGACGCTGTTGTGAAATCCAGAAAATTGACCCTTCAATTATTGTTGTCATCTGGAAATCACAATTGTGCCATTCGTAACTCTGACACAGCCGATTGGACCCGCTTTCAACTCCAGGTACAGGATTATGATGGTTCTGGAGAATTATGTCCAGTTTGGGGAGATTGTAAACTTCAGGACTTTGCTTATCAATATCAGGTAACTGGCGACCGATTCTCAAAAACCAAAACAACAGCTGAAATGGAAGATGTTAACCCCTTTATTGTTCGTGACTTTTCTCGATGTATCCTTTGTGGTCGATGTGTCCAAGCCTGTAATGATCTCCAGGTTAATCAAGCGATTCAATTTGGCTATCGAGGGGCAGAATTAAAAGTCATTGCTGGCAGTGATATTGCCTTAAAAGATTCTGAATGTGTTTTTTGTGGAGAATGTATTCAGGTCTGTCCTGTGGGCGCGCTGGTTGAAAAGGAAAGTCGGTACGCGGTGCGTCAATGGCAAACACAAAAAGTTAAATCAACCTGTGCTTATTGTGGCGTAGGATGCCAGATTTATTTGCATGTTCAGGATGGTCAGGTGGTTAAAGTGACTGGTGCTGAAGAAACTGGACCCAATTATGGCAGTCTGTGTGTCAAGGGTCGATTTGGATTCAATTTTGTTAACAATCCTGAACGATTGACTGATCCCATGATTAAAGAAAATGGGACGTTTCGAAAAGCATCCTGGGATGAAGCCCTTGATCTGGTGGCTGAACGTCTCGGCACAATTAAGGATTCACATGGTGGAGACAGTATTGGCGTTTTGACATCCGCACGTGTCAGCAATGAGGACAATTATGCTGCCCATAAGTTTACACGCGCTGTGCTAAAAACGAACAATATTGATCATTGTGCCCGTCTCTGACATTCCTCAACTGTGGCCGGTCTGGCCGCTGCATTTGGAAGTGGTGCAATGACAAACCCTGTTGCTGATATCGAAGCTGCCGATGTTATCCTGATTACCGGATCCAATACCACTGAGAACCATCCGGTGTTGTCATCCTATGTCAAACGTGCTGTTAAATCTGGAAATACACAACTGATTGTTATTGACCCCAGGCGGATAAAAATATCTGAGTTTGCCAATATTTACCTTCAGCAAAAATTGGGAACTGATGTTGCCTGGATCAATGGGTTGATGCACGTCATTATTTCTGAATCCCTATACGACAAAACTTTTGTTGAATCTCGAACTGAAAATTTTGATGAACTCAAAACCACTGTTGAAAAATTCACTCCTGAATATGTTGAAAGCATTACCGGCATTGCGCGTGATGACATTATCCGCACAGCGCGTCTTTACGCCAGTGCAAAGGCTGCCAGTATTCTTTATTGCATGGGAATTACTCAGCATATTTCAGGCACTGATAATGTCAAATCCCTTGCCAACCTTGCCATGTTGTGCGGCAATATGGGAATCAAGGGTGGTGGTGTAAATCCACTTCGCGGGCAAAACAATGTTCAGGGTGCCTGTGACCTGGGTGGATTGCCCAATGTGTTCACTGCCTATCAACAGGTCACCAATGAAGACATTCGCAAAAAACTGGAATTTGCCTGGAAAGTAGCCAAACTTCCGGATCAACCCGGTTTGACAGTGACACAAATGCTTCCCAAAGCCCATAGTGGTGACTTGAAAGCCATGTATATCATTGGTGAAAATCCAATGGTTTCTGATCCAGACTTGAATCATGCTGAAGCCTGCCTGAAACACCTGGATTTTCTCGTTGTTCAGGACATCTTTATGACAGAAACCGCTCAACTGGCTGATGTTGTCTTACCTGCAGCCTGTTTTGCTGAAAAAGATGGCACATTCACCAACACGGAACGAAAAGTCCAACGAGTCCGAAAAGCTGTTGAGCCCCCTGGACAAGCAAAGGATGACTGGTGGATTCTCAGTCAAATTGCGACTCGAATGGGATTTCCAATGTCCTACAACAATAGCGAGGCTGTTTTCGAGGAAATTCGTCAGGTAACACCATCATATGCGGGCATCACCTATGAACGAATTCAGTTTGATGGTCTTCACTGGCCATGTCCCACAATAGATCACCCAGGTACACCGATGTTGCATGTTGGCAAATTCAATCGTGGCAAAGGGCTGTTTCATGCAATCGATTTTATTCCACCCGCTGAAACTGTTGATGATGAATACCCGGTTTATCTGACAACCGGTCGTCACTTGTATCACTATCATACCGGCACAATGACCATGAAAACCGATGATATCAATACAGTCGCGCCAGAATGTTATGTAGAAATATCACCGCAAAGTGCGAAATCTTTGGGCATTCTCGATGGTCAAATGGTGAAAGTCGCATCTCGGCGCGGTGAAATTACAGCAAAAGCACAGTTCTCTTCAGATATCCCATCTGGAACTGTTTTTATTCCTTTCCATTATGGCAAGGCTGCGGCCAATAAATTGACCAATGCAGCTTTGGATCCTGTCTCTAAGATTCCAGAATTGAAAGTGTGCGCAGTAAAATTGGAAGCGATTTAATGTTCCACTCGGGCAGATCAGATTTTTCTGATCTGCCCCATTTCATCACTAGAGCGAGAACGTTGTTCAACAATAATTAAAGATTCTTCCCCTAACTTTTGACTGAAAAGAATTTCCGAGAATCAATAACACAGTTCAATGGAGGTATATTATGAACGTTGCACAACCCGCATATCACCACAAAAGCCCCAGAAAGTCTTTTCTTAAAACCAAAGAGCAACCAGCAACACTCAGACATCCTGTTGCAACCAGACGCGTCCGAAAACCTGTGATAATCTACCCGGAAAGTGATGGTCAACCCATGGCAGAAAACACCAAGCAGTATAAAAAAATTGTATATATCAAGGAAAACTTGGAACGTATATTTGTTGATAATGAAAATGTTTTTATTGCAGCAGATTTGTTCTGGTATCCTGTTGAGTTTGATAACAAAACAAGGTATGCACCTGATGTCATGGTGGCATTTGGACGACCTAAAGGTGACCGAGGATCTTACCTTCAATGGAAAGAGGACAATATCCCCCCGCAAATTGTATTTGAAATTCTTTCCCCGGGCAATACAAGCGCTGAAATGGTAAGAAAATTTAATTTTTATCAATTTTATGGGGTTGAAGAATACTATGTTTATGATCCTGACAAAGTCACTCTAA
>Ga0272440_1004003_pt1 | contig 10721 bp, 6 predicted proteins | sample SSMMMBAug17_FD_192440 | JGI IMG/M metagenome (GOLD analysis project Ga0272440, IMG submission 192440) | Marine sediment archaeal communities from Little Sippewissett salt marsh, Falmouth, MA, United States - SSM-MMB-Aug17 | ecosystem: Environmental > Aquatic > Marine > Wetlands > Sediment ... | reverse complement strand
CATCTTATTCATCTTTTTCAGTGTAATCCTGGTTCAAAAACAAAAATGAAAAGTTTGGTACGCATATGCTTGATTTTAAATTGTTGAACAGTCAAGCATTTTTAAATGGGGAACTTATTTTTCGAGCTTTCCTAAAAAAATTGGCTGTGATCAGTTATTCTTTTCAAGTGCCAGATCTACTACCTCATCCATATGAGAAACCAACACAAACTTGAGTTTTCGTCGGACCTGATCTGAAATTTCAACCAGGTCTTTTTGATTCTTTTTAGGAATGATGATGGTTTTAACCCCAGCCCTGAGACCTCCAATCGCTTTTTCTTTCAATCCACCAACTGGGAGCACCCGACCCCTCAAAGATATTTCTCCGGTCATGGCAATGTCTCTTCGGACGGCTCGTTTGGTTAGAATCGATATAATTGACGTTGCAATAGCAATGCCTGCTGAGGGCCCATCTTTTGGAACACCACCTGATGGCACGTGTATATGAAAATCATGCTGTTCAAAAAATTTCCGCTTGACTTTAAATCGTTGATAATTTGCGCGAGCATATGTCATGGCTGCTCTTGCTGATTCTTGCATGACATCACCGAGCTGACCTGTCAATTGAATTTCACCTTTGCCATATACCACTGTTGCTTCAACATATAATGGCTCTCCACCAGTGTATGTCCATGCCAGGCCAGTTGTTACACCTATTTCATTTTGTTCTTGTTCAAGCTCTGGAATGAACTTAGGGGGGCCGAGATATTTATGAATATTTTGACACGTAATTCGAAAATGACCATTTTCATTTTCTGCAATTTTTCGGGCAATTTTTCGAAATATCCGACCGATTTCTCGTTCCAGATTTCGGACACCCGCTTCATCAGTGTATTCGGTAATGATGAGCATCAAGGCCCCATCTGTTATGGATATTTTACGCCTGGATAAGCCATTTTCTTTTTTTTGTCTCGGAATTAGAAAATTTCTGGCAATCATTTCTTTTTCATCCTGTGTGTAACCCGGCATCTCAATTTGTTCCATACGATCCAGCAGGGCCGAAGGAATGTCTTCACTGATATTTGCAGTCATAATGAACATGACATTTGATAAATCAAAGTCAATATTTAGATAATGGTCACTAAAAGCGATGTTTTGTTCAGGATCAAGCACTTCAAGTAAAGCAGATGATGGATCACCGCGAACATCAACGCCCAATTTATCAATTTCATCCATCATAAACACAGGGTTCATCGTTTTTGCCTGCCGGATACCATGAATGACACGGCCGGGCATTGCGCCGAGATATGTTCGACGATGACCACGAATTTCTGCCTCGTCACGAATGCCGCCTAATGAAATACGAACAAATTTACGTTTCATCGCACGCGCAATGGCTTTTCCCAAAGAGGTTTTACCCACTCCAGGCGGTCCAACGAAGCATAGAATGGGTCCTTTCATTTTGGGATTAAGTTTACGAACACTTAAATATTCTAAAATACGTTCTTTCACTTTTTCCAGACCAAAATGGGCAGCATCCAAAACTTTTTTTGCATGTGCAATATCCAACATTTCTTTGGAATACTTATTCCAGGGCAATTCCAAAATACAATCTAGATAGGTTCGAACAATTGATGCTTCGGCAGCATCAAATTGCATTTGATCCAGTCGTGACAGTTGTTTATTGGCTTCATTGTCTGCTTCTTTTGGAAGTTTATATTTTTTAATTTTTTTCTCATATTCCTCAATTTCAATAGAAAATTCATCTGGCTCGCCCAATTCTTTATAAATTGCTTGAAGATGCTCCCTCAAATAATAATCGCGTTGTGTTTTGGACAGTTCATGCTGAACATCATTTTGAATTTTAGCCTGAACAGCAGACAATTCAACTTCTTTGGCCAACAAATGATTCACTGCATTTAATCGTTCGACAGGATTCGTTATTTCTAACAATTCCTGGGCATCATCAATTTTTAGCTGTAAATTAGCGGCCACCAAATCGGCCAATTTTCCCGGGGATTTTATATTATCCAAAATTGATGCCGCATCATCAGAATAGTCTCCATGAAAGGTTAATATTTCTGCGCTACTTTCCTTTACGTTTCTCATGAGCGCTTGAATTTCAATGCTTGAAGATTCATGCTCTGTTTCGTTCTGCCATTCGAGTTTAACCATGTTACAACCATCATGGCTGTATAATCGCTGCCATTTGGCCTGCAAAATCCCCTGAATAAAAATTTTAATGCGGGCATCAGGTAGCTGAATAAATCTTAATATTTTGGCAACTGTACCCACTTTAAAAAGATCGTTTTTTGATGGTTTTTCCTGGTCCGGGTGCTTTTGCGTTACAACAAAAATGTATAGATTATAATCTTTTGCTGCTTTTTCAACCGCCACTTTTGTTGTATCATGACTCACAAATATGGGGAGTAACATGTTTCTAAAAAGAACGATATCCCGAACTGGCAACAAAGGGAGGTTTGGTGATATTTTTGTTTGATCAAAATTTTCAGCATCTTGAATCATTTCTTGCGATATGAAATTGTTCATATTTCCTCAAATGTGTTTTTATAATCATTCAATTTTGGTTTTTACTGTTTGGTATGGACAGGAAATTTCAGACATTGATACACATTTTTCTAGTGCGATTGGTAGTGTTTTGATTACGTCACTGGCCAAAAAGCCAATTCTTCCCATTTTTCTTTGCAGAATATCTGAAGCCAGGCCATGAACATACACAGCAGTTTCCACTGCTTTTTCTGGTTCAATTCCCTGTGCAATAATTCCAGCAATCATTCCTGTCAAGACATCACCCATTCCACCTGATGCCATTCCTGAGTTTCCAGTAGGATTAACAGCAACACGACCATCAGGATGTGCAATAATCGTTTTCTCACCTTTTAATACCAGAATGACATGATGCGATTGTGAGAAATGACGAGAGAATGTAATGCGGTCTGACTGTATTTCCTGGGTTGAAATCCCTGTCAATCGAGCCATTTCTCCAGGGTGAGGTGTCAAGATATGCCGGGTTTTCGCTTTGTGAAGACATGCTGTTTGACCTGCGAGAACATTGATGGCATCTGCATCAATCACCATTGGAATACTTATTTCCTGTATCAGTTTATGAATGAGGGCTTCAGTTTTCATCGAATGTCCCATTCCCGGTCCAATGGCAATACATTTTTTACCCTTTGATTCGCGCAATATTTCATCAAATGCTGAAGGTCCTAAAATGCCAGGAGGTTCCTCTGAAAGTGGCCGTGTCATCACTTCCAATAATAGAGTCTCAAGAATTGGGTTTAATGATTTTGCGATTCCCAGAGTAACCAGACCACACCCAATGCGCATGGCAGCAGTTGCTGTCATTGCACAGGCTCCTGTTTTTCCATTTGATCCCCCAATAACAAGCGCATGACCGGTTGTTCCTTTATGGGCAGATGAAGGTCGTTTGTAAAAACTCAAATCGAGTATTTTTGAAGTTAATAAATAATTACTCGGGTTAAACGTTTTTGTAATTTGTTTAGGGATACCAATATCTGCAATGGCAAGCTTGCCGCAATGTATTTCTCCTGTAGGCATTGCCATACCAATTTTTTGATGACCAAATGTTATTGTGGCTTCTGCTTTAACAGATATACCACAGATATTTCCAGAATCTGCATGTAAGCCTGATGGAATATCAACAGCAAAAATGGGATGTTTTGATTGATTGATAAAAGTAATCACTCTTCTGAAGCGACCACAAACTTCAGAGCGTAAACCTGTTCCAAATATGGCATCAATCCATAAATTTCTTGAATTCATAGCATGATATTGGGGATTTAATGAATCTTCATCAGGCATTTCAATTATTTGTGCATTCATTTTTAACAAACGTTCATAATTGAAACGTGCATCTCCGGATAATTTTTCATTTTTTGTCAATAAGAAAACAATGACATCCTCACCCGCTGATATAAGATAGCGTGCCATAACAAACCCATCACCACCATTGTTTCCACGTCCTGCCATAATGCCAATCTGTTTATTGGGAATGTATGAGAAATGAGACATAAAAAAATCCACAGCGCATCTGCCGGCATTTTCCATGAGAACAATACCGGGAAGCCCAAAATTTTCAATGGTTTCTTTATCCATTTTCTGCATTTCTGATGCTGTGACCAGATAGTGATTCATCGCTTATCTCTCCTATAAATATTATCGTGCAATTTGGGTTTTCCAATTCAGGCAGACAATCACGAACGAACACGGGCATCCCTATCATGCGTTTGGAAATACCAAAGTTGGACGATCATAATTTAAAGTTATTGTTGACTGGGATCAAGAATTACAGGTTCAACGTCACTCCACAAACCTTCCAGATCGTAAAAACTTCGTTCAGGTTCGTAAAAAATGTGGATAATTACATCTCCATAATCCATCAATACCCAATGTCCCTCATTCATGCCTTCAATATGTAATGCCTTGATTTTTTGTTTTTTTAGTCTTCGTTCAATATGCTCGGTAATCGCCTTCGCCTGACGATTGGAACGTGCACTGCTAATCAGTAAGGAATCTGCATATGAAGACAATCCGCGTATATCCAAATATATGGGATGAATACTTTTTTTTTCTAATAGCGCATCAATGTATGGCTTTAAGGAAGGATCAAGATCGTTTTTGGTCATAAGACGTCCTTGTTTGGTAAATTTTATTTTCAATGATATACTTATGCACATAATCAGGCAACAAATACTGAATGGATTGACCTTTTTTCAAGTATGTCCTGATTTTGCTTGATGATATATCCAATGCAGTTACCTGACAATAATAAACAGGTTGTTTGCTGGGGTGAATCATACGTTTATTTTGTTCTGAGTGTTGATATTCCCTTGAAATTGTTTGTTGAATGTAATCAATCAAATTTGTATTGTTGGCCAACATAGAATGATTAGATATTTCTGGCCGAGACATCACAATAAAAGGGATGATATCAAACAGCTTTTCAAAAGATTTCCAGGTATGAATGGCAAAAAAAGCATCAATGCCGATTAAATAGTAAAACTGTACATTACCAGGATGTAGAATCCTCATTTCTTGAATGGTCTCAATTGTATACGACACCCCCTGTCGTTTTGTTTCAATATTAGAACATTCAAATAATGGATAGGAATGAATGGCCAGTTGTGTCATCTTGAGACGGTCGAAAGCATTCGCAATATTTGAATATGACTTGTGTGGTGGTTGTGCGGATGGAATAAAAATAATGGTATCCAGTTCAAATTTTTCTAATACGTCAACCGCCACACGCAAATGACCAAAATGTATCGGATTGAATGTGCCTCCAAATATTCCCAAATGCTTCATCAATAAGGCTTACTCCCGAATTTGTCCTTCTCCCATAACAATAAATTTGGTTCCAGTTAATTCTTCAGCTCCCATCGGACCAAAAGCATGGAGTTTTGACGTGCTGATACCGATCTCAGCCCCCAATCCGAGCTGCCCACCATCGTTAAAACGTGTTGAAGCATTGACTAGAACAACTGATGAATCCACTTCATTGACAAATTTTCTGGCGCGCGTATAATCTGACGTGACGATCGCTTCAGTATGGTTTGAACTGTATTGATCAATATGCTTAATGGCTTCATCTATATTTTCTACTATCTTAACAGCAAGAATCAAGTCTAAAAATTCAGCTCCCCAATCCTGTTCTGAAGCGGGCCTGGCATCTGGAACAATTTCACAGGTTTTTGGACATCCGCGCAATTCAACTTTATAATCAGTAAAATGGCGTGCCATTGCAGGGAGAAAAGAGTTGGCAATTGATGCATGAACCAACATGGTTTCCATTGCATTGCAAACACCTGGACGTTGAACTTTTGAATTAAAACAAATATTTTCAGACATGGATAAGTCAGCGCCCTCATCCACATACACATGACAGACACCTTTGTAATGTTTTAATACAGGTATTGTCGAATTTTGAACAACAAATCGGATTAAGCCTTCACCACCACGCGGAATAATAAGATCAATGTTTTCTTCCTGAGCAAGCATTATTTTTACAGCATCTCGATCACGTGTAGGGATGTACTGAACAGCTTCTCCAGGCAAACCGCAATTTTCTAATGCTTGATGAATGACTTCTGCCAAAGCCATATTTGAGTGATATGCCTCAGACCCACCTCTTAAAATAATGGAGTTACCTGCTTTCAAGCATAAACTCGCAGCATCAATTGTGACATTGGGGCGGGATTCATAAATGATTCCAATAACGCCAAGTGGAATTCTTACCCGTGCGACCTGAAGACCATTTGGTCTGATATATGATTTTTGAACTGTGCCTACTGGATCAGGTAATTGTGCAACTTCTTTAAGGCCTTGAACGATACTATCAATGACTTTATCGGATAATGTGAGACGATCAATCATTGCATGAGACAGGCCTTTTTCACGACCATAAGCCAGATCTTTTTCATTTAGCGCCTGGATTTTACTTTTTTGAGAAATGAGTTGTTCTGCAATCGTTTCAAGGACTTGATTTTTTTTTAATGTTGAGCAAACGGCCACTTTGCGTGCAGCCTTTCGAGCGGCTTTTGAAATTGTTACGATGGATTGTTCTAATGTCAATTTTTCCTCCTGCTAATTTTTTTAGGTGCAACACAAAACAGTTGCACTTAAATCATCAAATAAAGTGCAACTTTTTTGTGGTGCTCCTTATTATTTTGTCATTGGCTTTGCCATTGATTTAATATTTGCCAACCTTTATTTATTTTTTAACCCGCTCAACATATTCACCTGTGCGTGTATCAATTCGGATAAGTTCACCTTCTTCGATAAATGGAGGAACTTGAAGCGTATAACCTGAATCAACTGTAGCAGGTTTGGTGCTTCCAGAGGCAGTATCTCCTTTAACCCAGGGATCGGATTTGATAACCGACATTTCTACAAAGTTAGGCAATGTAATGCCAATCGGTCGTTCCTGAAAAAATAAAACACTACATTTCATATTTTCTTGTAAAAAATGAATGCCATCTTCAAGTTGCTCTTCAGTTAAAAATTCCTGCTCATACGTGCTGGTGTTCATGAAACAATATCTGTTTTTTTCTGCATACAAATATTCCATTTCATGTTCTTCAAGATTGGCTTCGTTAAATTTATCGCCAGAGCGATATGTTCGATCAAACTGGTTACCTGTGACCATATTTTTTAGTTTGCAGCGATAGAGCGCTTGACCTTTTCCAGGTTTTGAAAACTCAAACTGAACAATGACATAAGGTTCATCATCAATCTCAATTTTGAGACCTTTACGTAAATCAGAAGAATCATACATATAAAAATTTCTCCTTATAAAGAATAAAAACGTTTCATTATTGATTAGAACAATAGCATTATTAATGAAATATTTCAAAGCTTTTTTCAATCTACCTGAATCGCAGGATAAGGTTGCATTTGTCAATTCAAATACTTATAGAATGCGGTACTAAGGAATAATCTGAAATTAACATGCTCATTTTTTTTGATCATACAATAGAATAAGGTCGTGTAGAGACGTAGCGTGCTACGTCTCTACAGTACAATTATCTCAAAATGAACAATATCAATAAATGGAGATGATATTTTCAGAGATTTCCTCATAATTTGGGTAGAAAAATTTTATTAAATATGTTTAAAAATAATCGTCTTCAAATAAAAATACCAGCGATAGTCATCGTCACAATTTAAGTAAGCCGAGGTCCTAAATGAATATGAATAAAAAAAATGTTTGCAAGACGATTTTTTAATGATATGAGGTCATTATTGAAAATTAATTCAATTGGGACCCACAATCAATCATTGACAAGGAGGTTAACATTGTTTTCATCAATTTCGATTAAAACACAATTAATTGCAATAAGTGTAGCTTTAGCGATAACTCCGGTTATCTGTATGAGCTTTTTTAGTTTGTTTCAATTTAATCACTATGCAAAAAATACCATTGAAAAAAGTTATAGTGGGATGAAATCACTTGCACTGGATTCCATGAAGGAAGGCGTTCAGGCAGAACAATATCGGGTCGAACCGATTATCAAACAAGCTGAAAGAATAACAACAAGTGTTGCAAACTTGCAATCAATTCAGCAATTTTTTAAGGTGCAACAGACAGTTGAGGATGATGCGAAAAAGGATTTACAACAGATCATTCAAGGCATTTTGGATGCATGCCACATTGAAAGTCGGTTGTTATTAGAAAAATTGGACTTAGGGCTTCAAACTGCTGAAAGTTTAATACAGAATGTTCAGTTAACAACTGTCAATAAACAACAATGGATCGCTGTTGATCAATTTACTAAAAGAAACAGGCATTTAATACTTCCACAAATGAGTATTAATGGACAGACGATTCAAAAAAACAATTCCTTTGCAACACCGACATTGCTTGTTGATCAAGTCCAGAAAATGACAAACATGACATGTACTATATTTCAAAAAATGAATGATCGTGGTGATATGCTTCGTATCGCGACGAATGTAAAAAATTTGAATGGTAAAAGGGCTATTGGAACTTATATCCCTGCAATTCAAGCAGATGGTATCCCCAACAAAGTTGTGGAAACCCTACTTAAGGGGAAAACATATAGAGGAAAAGCTTTTGTTGTAAATGCCTGGTATTTAACAGTTTATAAACCTTTATACGATATCGGTCGTAATTTGGTTGGCGCCTTATACGTTGGGATTCCTATGGAAAGCTCTGGTTTAAAAAATACTGTGTTACATGGAACAATCGGGAAAAAAGGCTATACATTTGTTATGAACGCCAAAGGGTCAATTATTATTCATCCAAAAGAAAGCCGCGTTGGCAAAAATATCATTTCAGATTTAAACATCAACAGCTTTACATCCATTTTAAAAAATAAAGCAGAAGATCGCATTCAAAATTTTCGATATTCCTTTGAAGGCCAGAGTCACTTCGCTGCCTTCACCTATTTTAAGGAACGAGACTGGATAATTGTTGTTACAAGTACCTGGAAAGATTTTATTGAAAAAGAATACACTCAAACAAAACAATTAGTAAAAGCAGATTTGATTATGGCTTATCAATCATCAACATTAAATCTGGGACAAGAATCAGCCTTTATGTTTAATACAGTTGATTTAATTGATAAAAAAGGAGATAAAATTCTTTCTTTTAAACAAGGTGTTTATCAAGAAAAGCAAGAGAATGTCAGGCATGACAAATGGTTTAACAAAGCCCAAAAATTGACCAAAAACTCTCAAATAAATATGGGCGTTATACTCAATCCGGAATCAGATTCCGCTGAAATGGTTATTATATCGCCGATATATATAGATCATTCTTGTGAAGGATTCGTTAAAACACATTTTAACTGGGATCTGATCTGGAAAATTATTCAGCAACATCAATTTGGTAAAACAGGTTATGCATATATCATAAATGATTCGGGCGATCCAGTATCTCATCCTGTTTTAAGTTTGAAGAAACGTCTGGATTACAGTGCCCCAAATCTTAAAGACTTGAAAAGGTTTATAGACAATAAAATGCTAAGCGGATCAGATGGATGCGGTTCTTATTTATATGAAGGTATTGAACGGTTGGCATGTTATCAACCCTTTAAGATGGGAGATCGAACTTACGTATTGGCGGGGGTGACCCCTATTGATGAATTCTTAGAAGAAGCCAATTCTATCAAAGATAATGCAGAACATAAGTATCAAGAAATTTTTCAAGCCATTGTGATTATTCTTCTCGCATGTATTGTCATATCAGTAGTGATTGGCTATCTTTTTAGTAGCAACTTGAGCGCATCAATTATTGATATGGTTAACTTTTCAAAAAACGTCGCAAAAGGAGATTTGACCAAAACATTATCCAACAGCAGAAAAGATGAAACTGGCCAAATGGCTCAAGCATTGAACCAGATGGTATTAAACCTTTGTAGTATGTTTAAAGAGATTGCACAGGGCGTATCAACACTGAATCATTCATCAAGTGATTTATCCAATATATCTTTGCAACTATCAGATAGTGCAAATTTAACATTAAATAACTCTCGTTCAGTTGCGACCTCAACAGAGCAGATGAGTTCAAACATGGTAACAGTTTCCGCATCAGTTGATAACGCAACGACAAATGTTGGCTCAATCGCATCTGCAACAGAAGAAATGACATCAACACTTCGTGAAATAACACAAAATTCGGAGCATGCGCGTGAAATCACACAAAATGCAGTTCAACAGGCGAAAAGTGCATCCAATCGCGTTGAAAAACTTGGCCAGGTCGCACAAGGAATCACCACAGTGACAGATACAATCAATGAAATATCCGAGCAAACAAACCTTTTGGCATTAAATGCAACAATTGAGGCTGCAAGAGCGGGTGAAGCAGGAAAAGGATTTGTTGTTGTTGCCAACGAAATTAAAGAACTTGCAAGGCAAACAGCAAACTCTACAGAAGAAATCAAATCCCAAATCGAAAAGATACAGACATCAACAAGCACAACTGTAAGTGAAATTGGACAAATTTCTGAAGTCATTCAAAATGTTAATGATATTGTTAACTCAATTGCTGCCGCCATTGAACAACAATTAACAGCCATTAATAATATTGCGCAAAACATGTCACGAGCCTCTCAGGAATTGGGTGAAGCATCAGGCAATGTGAACCAGACAGCAGATGTTTCCAAGTTAATTGCAAAAGATGTGGATCAGGTTTTTCAATCATCAAAAGAAATTTCAAACAACAGTTCTGCCATGAA
>Ga0272440_1004002_pt1 | contig 10722 bp, 4 predicted proteins | sample SSMMMBAug17_FD_192440 | JGI IMG/M metagenome (GOLD analysis project Ga0272440, IMG submission 192440) | Marine sediment archaeal communities from Little Sippewissett salt marsh, Falmouth, MA, United States - SSM-MMB-Aug17 | ecosystem: Environmental > Aquatic > Marine > Wetlands > Sediment ... | reverse complement strand
ATGTTTACAATAGTCTGGATATGATCATTTCTTCCAAAGTAAAGTTCATGATCTTTTTTGGCAAATGGTCTTAATCCTATATATGGACAGTTTGTCATTTTCGTATCTTTCCGGTAAAATAATTACAATGGCTTATGATTTAATTACAGAAACATTGGAAATTGTCGCCAGTTTGTTTGCATATAAAATAAAATTAGGTGAATCATCAGACTCAGTTACAATCTTTTGTAATTGATTAAGCCATTTTGATGAAACACCTTCTTCTGCAATAATAAGATTCTCTTGTGAATCATATAAATTACTTTTTTTATTTACAATATTTTTCTCTTCAAGTTTACTGTTATTCTTTTTTTCAACTAATAATTCTTTTATCTCTTTTTGAAACTCCTGTGATGTAGTGCTATGTTGTATCTGAATAAAATCTAAGTTATTCTTTCTTTTTTCAATCCAATCTCTTAATTGATTTTTGTCGCCTGTATATCCTTCAACTAGCTTTTTTTTTAAATCCAGTTCTAATCCTTCACTATAAATGTACAGTATTTTCATTGATTGAAATTGGTTCTCAATAGCACAATAAAATTGAAGTTTTTCTTTCCTATCGATATCCGCTGAAATAAAAAATTGAACATAATAACTTGAATCACTCATAATGTTCTCTATTGATTTTTTATTTGAGCAATTATAGTCATCCATTGATTCAACAATATATTTTTGATCTTTTAATATTTGCGTTATTTTAAGATAATAACCTTTGGCTATTTGTATTTTAGGTTGTGGGAAATAGATTATTCTATCAAAATTTTTAATACGATCAAGGCTTTTAATAATTGCCTCACATAATAATTTAATGCTAAGTGTATCCCTAAAAAATTCTGTTTCTAAAGGAAAACACCTTATATTTGGAAAAGGTGTTTTCATATCATCTAACGTAATAACAATTATTCTTTGATATGAATTGACTTCTTCAAGAAAACTATTAAATTCAAATTTGCACCATTCAGATTGATACGAATTTTGTGACAAAATAAACATAAAAATGTAGGAATTATTAACATTTGCTCTTAATAACTGATCAATTTTTCCAATATCTGTAAACTTTTCATCATCAAAAAAAATTTCAAGGTCTTTATGCGTTTCTTCTAGAAAATGCCTCTGTAAATTTTTTTTAAAATTTGTTATCCGATCTCCCGAATTATCAGAGCGTGCATAGCTTAGGAATATATCATATTTATAATCTGTATATGCCATTTGTAACCTTTCATAGGTATCTATACTTTTTATCATTCAATGATAATTTTTCATGCCATAATATATAGAATAAATGAGTTTTCATTTAAATTATTAAATTATTTCAAACATTTTTTGAAAAATTTCGTTCCATGAAAAATCAAAACTAAATAATAATGCTACCTTTCTTTTAAAATTTTACTTACCCCATAATTTTTACTGTACTTAACATATAGAATCATCATACTGACTGTAACAAGCATTACTATTAGACAAACAAAACATGTCAAATAGTTTACGCCAATAACCGACGTAATCAACTGAAAAAAGCTATCATTTGTAATAGCTGCAATAGGGGCACGTTGTTCATCAACAGTGTTCCACAATGATTGAATGACCAGAGTGATAAAAAAAACGCGAATGGGCGATGCAAAGAATATAACCAGACAAAAAGCAAAAAAAGCAGCAGTAAATAACAATAAAAACAATTGACAATTATATATAATCATCAAACTCAGCAAAGAACCACCCATAGCTTGAAAAATTGCAATTTCAGCAGCTTTGTTTCGTATGGTAATCATCATGTTGGTGCATAAAAATAAAATAAATAAAAAACCAAACAATGATATGGCTGTCCATTGAAACCATTTAATAAATGTCTGTGTTTGACGGGAAAACTGAATCTTTTCTTCATATCCAAATGCGTTAATTAAGCATCGGTCATCGCTCTTTAACTCCTGAAAGCCAACAGATAGGTATTCTCCCAATGCTCTCACCACTTGTGCAGATTGTGTATATACAGTCCCTCTGTCATATGGTGGATCAGTCAACCTCGGTTCAGGAACTTCCCAGTCTTTATTGACAATTAATTCGAATTTCCCTAAAGATTGAACGATATTATCTTCTGCCCAATTCCGCCATCCTGATTGCGTCTGTCCATATTGATAGTCTGAATAAATTTCAATGGTTTTATCATTAACAATTGCATAATTATAGATAATATTTCCTTGATCGAAATTGGACCTCTTTTCAAATATGGGTTTTATGATATCTTCGGTAAAAATTTTTTCAAAAGCCAATTGGCATTGATAATATTGCCGGTTTTCCTTGCAATGATGAGAATTTGCTCTTATTTTTTCACCAAACCCCAGTGTTGTGATGGCATGAAAGCGACCTTTTTCCGGCATTTTTTCTACAACAGCCCTTACTGGAACACATGAAATTTCTTGCGTACGATAAATAATTTTGATTTCAGTGTCATTGATTGAATACCCCAGATCATCGACAAGGGTTTCAATATCGATCACAATCCCCTCATCATCATTGTCTTTAAAGTGAACCCCTGCCCCTTTGATATACTTTAAACGCGGATCATTAAAAAATGGATCACGATAGTCCAGCCAACGAATGGTCGTAGTCAGATTTCTCCGATTCCCATCTTTTTTAACAAATTCAGGTCCTGCCTCCCATCTGGGAAACACACTGCACACCTTTTGAGATTTTGGCATATCAAAAATATCTGATAAAAAATGAAATAATCGGAGAATGATTCTGGCCTGTTGCTCAATATGTTGAAAATCTTTTCGATTAAATGATTCTAAAGACAGATTTTTTTGAATCCAGATACTGATCTGATAATTATAATCCTTAAAATTGTTGATCAGTTCAGGCAACTGATTTTTGGTGAATAGATCGGTTAATTGTTGTATAGAAATAATGGTGTAAGGACTTTGAATATCGACATTTTTGCATTGCTGATCCAGAATACCCATTTGTTTGTTGATTTTTGAAACAAGCCACTGTTGAATATCATTGATAGTGATATTACTGATTCTGTTTTGTATTCCTTTTGATAAACCTGGATGTGTTAATACCTGGATTTCAAATTTGCGTAAAAAGGCATCATTATTTTTGATGTGATCTACTGTGTGAAACCATTGAATTAACAGATTACCCGAAAAAATAGTAAAAAACAACAAGGCAAATGCGGCCATACTGATTAATGAAATGGTTCTGGAACCATCAGCTTTTGATACAATATTTTTCCAGGCAGTTTTGAATAGAAAACCAAAATGATTGTTTTTTCTATGGCATTCTTTTTCTGGCGGATCAGGGAAAGAAATTGTTTGATTTTTTTGGATTTTCAGGAGCTCACGAATATGCTGTTGCTCTTTTTCAGACCACTTTTCAGCTTTTTGTTGTTTGCAATAAACAATTTCCCCTGAATTATGGGATTTCGACTGAAATACAAGAATTTGATCCGCATACCGAAAGGCATGATTCAAGTGGTGTGTAACCATAATGACAGTACCACCTGTTTGTTGCTGCCAACGCTGCAAAATATCCAGAATATAGCCTGCATTTTGTTCATCCAGATTATTTGCGGGTTCATCAGCAAAAAGAACTGTAGGGGTTTGTGCAATCCCTCTTAATATGCCAATTCGGGTCAATTGACCGCCAGATAATTCATTGGCCGGTGATTTTGCGAGATGAGATAAACCAAGCGAATGAAGCAACGCATTGCAGTATTTACTGATGGTATTTCGGCTATAATTTCTATTGACCAGGGGCATGGCAACATTATCAATGGCATTTAATGATTTGGATTCATAACAGCGCTGAAAAATATAGCCAAAAGCATTTGTTTTGACTTTTGAAAATTCATTGGCAGCATAAGTGATAAATCTGTCTTTATGAAAAAAAGTAAGTTGGTCTCCTTGAGACTTGCTGAGTTTTTCAAAACCTCCTAATATGGTGACCAGTGTTGACTTGCCTGAACCTGATTCACCCAGCACTGCGACAAAACCAGGCTTTATTTTGATATCAGTGCCTGTGTTTATTGATAGTTGCCATGACGATTTTTTTTTGGAAAAAAACTTTTTCGTTTTATACTGAAATAGAAAATCTTTTTGTATGTTAAAAATAAACTTTTGTTTTTCTTTCATTTCAGTGGCCTCTTGAGTAGGATAATAATGATCAGATTTTGATTAATTCTACTCTGGTTCTACATTTAGATGTTTTACAGGTATCCATGCCATAGTTGCTTTTGCTTCTCTGAAAAAGTATTTATCAATCATGCTTTTCTTTTGATTGCGATTGTATGGAGTGTCCGAAATAACCCTACCATCATCATTAATATCAAATTCGTACATTGGTTGAAATTGACAGTATCCTTTAGAATTAAACTCAAACCTTTTTACATATTTATTTTCCTGAAGAGCTCTGAATTGTTCACGCGCCATATAGGCTTCACAGATAACCTTTTTTACGTGCTGCCCTGAAAGATTATACAGTTCTTTTAATCTATAACGCATAAAACCTACATGTATTGGAATACCATTATATATTTTGTTACATTCTTCAAGTGAAATAGGTACCCCTTTGTACTGACAGTTTTGGCCGCCTAAAAACATTTCAAGTGTTCCCTCCCAAGCCTCTCTTCTACTTTGCATATTTCCATAATCAATTGTCATGTCATTTAAAAATTTAACAATGTTTTCAATGTCTGTTCTGGTTACCAAAACATATTCTTTTACCTTGTCTTTATTAACCCATCCTTCAGTATACACTTGAAAAACATCAAGTTTATTAAGATCAATATTGTTTGCTTTAATTATTTTTTTTGCATAATCCAGAATTTCTGTTGAAATTACCCCAAGTCTCCCTTCATTTGTTCCTGCAAATCCTCTTGAAATTATCTGTATTTGATCTTTAACTTTGATAGATATATCTTGTGCATCGGTAAGAAGGCTAACTATTTCCCCCTTAAGATCAGTAAAATCGTTAAAGTTAATTGTATCTTTAGTAATGTTATTTAAAGCCATTGTAAAATCTGAAGAATATTGATCCACATTTATTGCATAATATTTGAAAATAGAATGCTTTTTAATTATTTTCAGCACATCCTCAGGAGAGTAATTCCCTCTCCCATTATCTCCCGTATCACCAAAATGAATTACAATGCGAGTTTTATTAGGCAAACCATCATTACCCGTTGAAAATCTACATTCAGGAAGTCCTTGAATTATTGCCTTATACATAGAGTCTTTAATAGTACTGTCAGCATCACAAGCAATATGAGATCCAAGATATTTTTTAAACTTATCAATACTGCCCATTGTATAAAGTGTATATTCATCTTTGCAATATGACTCATCTGTTACAATATTTCTTCCATTTTTCTTTTGTAGTGCAATTTTTTTTGTTGGTTTATCTCTGTAGAAAAGTAATGCAAATCGAGGTATTTCCATTCTATGATATTTAGATTTTGATTCAAGCTCTTCCGCTATTTGGTCAACAGCAGACAAAATGGCATTAAATTTATCAGACATACTTCTTGTTCCATCAATAATAAATAAAACTTCAAGACCAGTCCTGATATTGGCAATTTCACGTTTACGTTCCAGTTGATCTCTATCTAATCTTGAAAAAGTACCAATGTAGTATCTATTATCTCGTGTTTTTAATATTGGATCTCTCAGTTCATCAAATTCCAGAGATTTACCTTTTATAGTCATAATTTTTTTGCCTATATCATTAGTGACAATTGCTTCGTGCCCATATTTAATTTCACAGCCCGTTCGTGTATTCCAAAAAGATATTTTTTCTTTACTGACCCAACCAATTAATAATCTTGCTTCAGTATCCATAAAGTCTAAATTTAGGTCTGCGCCAATAAAAACACTTTTTGTCTCTGAATATAATGGAGAACCTGCTGTTCGAGGATAATAGTCATATACATAAAAAACAGTTCTTACAGGAATGCCTGCTGGTTTTCCCCTATCTGTTATTCTATATATGTTCTTATCCATCTTAGGGTTTGCATATACAAATACTGATTGAGCATCTGACGTACTGGTTTCCTTAATCAATGCTTTAATATAAATACTGTTGTGCTCGTTTTTCAGTGGGACATTATTTGTGATAAGATTATCATGATCAACCCAGCCCACAATTGTTTCTTTTGTAATCTCTCCAGAGTCACCTTTTACTAAAAGGCTCCAATGCTTTCCATTATGGCGGATACGATAATTATTCATAACTACTTTATAGCGTGATGTCATTTTCAGCCTGTCTTTTATATCTACCGGGTTTTGAAAACAATCATATGCTGGGGTATCATTTGTATTTACCCATACATTTTGCATATTTCCCAAAATGCCTATGTGGAACTTCATATTGTATGTATCAGTCTTTTCAGTCAAGCAAAATCGAGCCATCGTATTTAATGGTAATGCAAAAAGAATGATCAAAATATATACATTAAGCATTAAACAATTGTGTTTCATAGAGATATTCTCCTTATATATAGGGGACTTAAATTAATTAATAGAAACTTCTGAACATTTCTTCTCTTAGTTGGTTAAAATTGTGAGAGTTAGTTAATATGTTATATTTTACTTTATAGTTTGTTTCATTAGAAATGCTTTCTATTAATGATTTATAAAAGGTTATTTCATTAGGTGGTTTTTCTATACATTCCCATAAACACAGCCGCAATATACCCGTATCAGTAATCTTTTTCTTTATTTTTGATATATTTTGTATCATAGCCCTGTCAAAATCAGTGATTCTACCCTGCGCAGAATTTTCTATAAAAATGTGCATTTCCCATTTGTCTCTATTATCAGCAGGGAGATTTAATAAAATTTCAATTAGATTAGAACGTAATCGAGAAGGGGCGACTAAATTAATATGACTAACATTCTTACTAATATTGCCATCTATTGACTCAATTTTTGGCTGATGTAAACTAACTATTTCTTGAAATAATGGTGTTTGTCTTAAACTTATAAGAATATTGCTATTCATATATCCATCAAATAAAATCCATTTTTTGAGTTTTAAATTTATCTTTTGTTTAAAATTTGTATCATTTGCTATAAACTCACAATACTTTGTTAGTTTATTTTCTTTTATTTCAAAAAGATAATTATTTGAGTCATAAATAACTGTTTTAGTATATTGAATGGATTCATTCCAGATTGTTCTGATAGTGTTTTTAAATATTACTGTTTCCTCAGGTAAAACAAAATAAACAGGATCATACCGATATTGATAATCCTTTAATGACCATATCTTTCCTACTTTTTGTAGATAATATTGGTCTTCCTTAATAAACATGTTCTCAATAAGTTTGATTGAGTGTAATTCTTTTGTTTTGAGATTATACGCTGCAATTACATCCATATCTTTACTTAACAAATAAGATACATTTCTATTACAATTCTCTGGCATATAAAAATAAAATCTTTGATTTATTCTTTTAATTGGAGAAACTAATAATTCATTTTTTTCAGATTTTTTGTTTAAAAATGTAATATATGCAATATCTTCAGGTAGAGATAGCTTTTGAGGAAAAGAGATATTAAAGTTTATATATCCAAAATTTTGATAAAAATTTTCTTTTTTATGATGATTCATTGGTATATTTGGGTTTGTTGACTTTGAAGACTCACTCTCCATACTTCTTTTTTCTACTGTTTTTGTTTCTCCTTTCATAATTGGCTTTGATGATAAAAATTGTGGCTTTGTAGTTTGAGAAATATCAAAATTTCTTTTTAAAATACCCATGAACATTTCATCAGTTGATTTTGTTAGTTCACTGAGAAAGTTTTTTGTAAAATCAAAAACAACAACTGACTTATATCCATAATCAATTTGAGTATTTGTCCAAAATGACTGGTTAGATAACATTTGGATAATCTTCATATCAACTTGATTTTTATTTAAAGCCTGTTTCAATTCTAAAAATAATCTTTGCAGGCTTTCGTAAGTATTAATTGTCCAGTCTGAATCATTTGAATAATTGGCAAAATTTGGATACGTTGATTGTTTTATTATTTTCCATTGATCAAGTCTTAAATTGTCGTTAAAAGTATATTCATCAATTATTTCATAGCGTTGAATACATTTAATTTCCGGAAGGATTATTTCCGGAAGATCATTTATCTGTGGCCATGATTGACGATACTTTTCATATGAAGTGCAAAAATCTTGATAGTCTAAAAAATATTCTTCAAAAACAGAGACTTTATCTGATGATGATGGATATTGAAAATCATTCTCTGATATATGTTTTCTTTTCAATATTCGTGGATGTATTGAAGAAATTTTCCAAAAATAATGTGTACTTTTATCTTCAATCGCATTTATATATTCATGGTAAACAAACTTGTTAATAAGCGAAACACAATCAATTTTTAAGAAGACAGGTACAGCACAATAAAAGAAATCGCTGAGATAATGGTCAAGAAGCATTACTTGTGGTATCGAATATCCTGTAATGACTGGAACAACAGTATGAGCAAATTGTTCATTATTGACAATTTGACGATTGCTAAAAAGCTGGTCACCCCAATTGTAAACAGAATGATCAGAGCAGAAAGTAGAAAATTTTGATTCTAACTGATCAATTTCTGAATTAATATTTTTTTCAACTTTATCAATTTTATAGGTACCCTCAATAAGTACATGTGAAATAACTGGTTTTTTCTGTAAAAGAGATTCCAAAGATTCAATTTTTTCTTTTATTGCATTGTAATAAATTTCAGAATATTTTCTAAATAAAGACGCTATATTATCATTTGGCTTATTAGAATATTTTTCATCAATTCCATAAATTCTCATTTGATTTTTGATATTATTTATTTTGTTTTTTTCAATATCAATTCTATTTTTGATAGAATTTAATTTCATTCGTTTCTCTTTGAGTATAGTTAGCTTTTCAATTTGACTTTCACAGTTATCCTTAATAACTTCATTGATCATTGCTTGTGTTTTGTTTTTTTGTTCACTACTCCATAACACATTGGGATATTTATTAAATATGCTTAGCCATCTTTGCAAACATTCTTTTTGTATTGCTTCAACATTTGTACAGATCTTATTATTGATATCAAAAAACTCATTTCCTGATACAATAACAAATGTTTTGGCAATTTTACTATCAATGAGCGATAATTTTGGATGTTTTGATGGGTAATTCTGTTCAATCAAATCAATTTTAAATTTGCTTAATTTTCCATAATAAACGCTAGGCCTAAAAAAGTAAAAATTATAAGAATCAAGAGAAACTTTCATATCGAATGAAGATCGCAAGGCGCTATTGTAAAATTTATCAACCAGTATAAATTTATTTAAAGATTTTTTTAATAACCCTTCTGTTAAAACTTTATTTTGTGCAAGATTATCAGATCTTTTTTTAATAAAAACATAATTACGCTCTCTATCTTCTGATAATGATAGCGTGAAGGTCAAGCAATAAAGACTATGGATTGTTTGTTTAGTATCGAAAAATTTTTTATTGATATCAAACTGTTGTTCAAGTGTTTTTATTGTTTTTGCTGTATAGTCCCAACTAGTAAAAACTTCATTTAGTTCATTGAGATAGTCTTTTGCTGAATTGATTTCTTCCAAATTATCTCTTATTTTACTGAAATATTCAGCTTCAATCTTTTTACAAAATTTTATCCATGATTTTTTATTTTTATCAAATCCTTCTTTAATGATCATTTCAGCCGAATCAAAAGGGATATTATATCTTTGCGAAATAGTATAGGTATCTAGAACATTATTATTATCATGAAACATACCGTTTAGTTTTGAGTTTATCTTGGTAATATAATCATTTTTGATCATAGTAAGAATCTGTTCAATAGTAGCTTTTTTAGGAATAGGAATAAAATCAAGAGATTTCTTTAGTTGTAAATTATTTGGTTGTTTATTTGCGGTAACAGTTGATGTAATCGTTAATGCGTCTGTCGATGAAGCTTCCGCTTCAGATGATGTTATATTTTTTATGCCCGAAATAGTATAATAAAGTAGTATAATAAATAATAACAATCTTAAATATTTTATCATTCGTTTGTATTCCTAATCTATATCATAAATAGATTGAAGCATATATTTTTAAAAAAAACTATTATTCATACATATTGACAAAAGCTATTTAAACCATTTTATGTCTGGATCTTCAGTTGTATTAAACGGCGGTCGTAAATTATTTTTTACATGTTTAATAATTTTTTGTTTTAATAGTTGATGCTTTTTATAAGTCAGTAATCCAAGCACATAATATTCACAAAAATTATTATATAACTGTTCTGATTTATAGGTATTAACAAATTCGAATTTATCTTTTATATCCAACAATTCAGTTTCTATAACTATAAAATATTCACTAAGAAATCCTTCACATATTGATTTTTTTTCTCCTCTACATTCATACACACTATTATGAATTTCTTTTATAATTTCTTTTTGTAATAAATCTAAATATTTTTTAAATAATTCTTCATAAATTATAAAAATTTGCTCTGTTGAAATTTTATCTTTTGCACATGATATTTCAATATGAACTGGAATATAAATATCTGATACTGTTTTATATTCTTCACAATTTTTTGGTGATTGCAGCCAGCAGGGAGTTTTTGATGGAACTATATCAAACTCATTAGCAGGTTGATGTGAACCTTCTGTTTGTGACCGGACATA
>Ga0272440_1004001_pt1 | contig 10722 bp, 8 predicted proteins | sample SSMMMBAug17_FD_192440 | JGI IMG/M metagenome (GOLD analysis project Ga0272440, IMG submission 192440) | Marine sediment archaeal communities from Little Sippewissett salt marsh, Falmouth, MA, United States - SSM-MMB-Aug17 | ecosystem: Environmental > Aquatic > Marine > Wetlands > Sediment ... | reverse complement strand
TCTGAAAAATTGTCAAACTGATCGGAAATATTTGCAGAAAGCAAACTCAGCGATGTATCTGTCGAAATCGGGTACCAGATGGAAGAAAAATTGTGGATATAAGGAGAATGAAGCACCAATTTGATGGACCCTTGATCGTTGGATAAATCACAAAGCGTATTGACAATACGAACAGTATCTAAAAAATTATCAGACAGGTTCAACAAATGAGGGCTCTCTTCCATATCAGGCGTTTCAATTTCAACTGTGCCATCATTTCCACGCTCAGATGTGGCTTCGATGCGACTGTCAGTAGATTGAATCAAATGGCGGGTATAAATATAAATAGCGCCGCCATCGCCGGCATCCGCATTGGCAGAAATAGTGCTGTGATTCATTGAAGTAAGATTGGTACGAATATTTATATCCCCACCATTCCCTATGCCCTCTCGAACATTGGTTGTGATGTCGCTGTCAATAAGTGTCAAGGCATTTTGACTATGAATATCTATTTTACCCCCACCTGATGAAATGGCGTTTGTCGTTATACGTGCAGATTGAAACAATTGGACATCTCCACCAGCAATAATTTTAATAGAACCCGCTTTACCTCCATGTGCGTTCTCACTTTCAGGCATCTTACTTTCAGACGCAATGTTCGATTGTGTTAAAATGATAGATTGCCTGGTTTGAATATTAATATCGCCCGCATTGCTTTGTCCATTGCTGCTTGTGGTTATTAACCCATGAGTGTCAATAATAATATTATTGGCAGCGAGATTAATTTTACCCGCTTTTCCTGCTTGAAGCGGACGTTGTTGTCTGGATTTGGCGTATATGCCCGATGATTTATTTGTGGATTCCAATTCATTGATATTTTGCCCTGAAATGCGAAGGGTGCCATCTAAATTAACAAGAATATCCCCTGCGTTTCCACTGGATATATTATCAGCGATAGAGCTTGTAGATATTCGTGCCCCATCAAACAAGTTGAGATTTTTGGCATGAATTGAAACATGTCCACCATTTCCGGTAATAAACGTGTTTCTATCGAATTGTTTTGCATGGGTACTACTCTCGATCATACTGCTTTGATGGGTTTTACTGGTTTTCATCAATGTAATGGTATTTGCCTGAATATTGATTTGGCCGGCATGCCCTGATGATTGTGTTCCTGTCTCTATATAGGCACCATTTAAAAGCAGCATTTCATTTGCCTTAATATTAATTGTGCCGCCATCACCTTTGCTTTTGAGCATTGCTGATGAAACAATACAACTTGTCTTTTTATCTTTAGCAAGATTCTTTATGGATTGACATTCACCTGACAACTCTAGTTTTTGAATTGCTGTAATATCTATTGTTCCTGCTTTGCCCTTTCCTTCAGTTTGCGTACTAATCCATGCACCATCTTTCAGATGTATATTTTTTGCGTTCAGCGTGACATTGCCAGAGGGTTTATTGCCAGATTTCCTTTTAATTTGATCACATGATGCATTGATCATGGCCGGAAAACCTCTGCCATCCAGGCCTTTTAATACAATATTCTCATTTGCAATAATTGTTAAATTGGAACCATTACCAAATCCATAGGTTTGCGCTTTTATTTGTGCACCATCTGCCATAATGAAATTGTCGGCATGAATGAAAAGATCCCCTGAGTCTCCAGCATCTGTAGTTTTATCATAAGACCTGACAAAAATACGAGCGCCTTGATCTTTTTCTACTTCACTGTCATATCGAATACCACTCATGATAAAATCTTTGGCCTTAATATAAATACTTCCCCCATCGCCAGTGCTTTGAGTGCTGACTGATAGTTTTGCGCCATTTAAAAACTCAATTACCTTTGCTTCCAAATGAATCCTACCTGCTTCACCTGAACCATATGTATCGAAAAATATTGAACATTCATGGCTAGATTTGTCTTCACTGAATAGCTTAATTGTTTCAACTGCTTGAATCGAAATATCACTGCAATTACCGGAACTATGTGTGCGGCTGAGAATTCTTGAACCATTGTAAAGATATAAATTTTTAGCCAAAATCGACATACTGGATGTATTACCGGAGATATCCTTATCATCCAGATTATATTTGTCAGAAAAGGAGTAAATTGATGAAAATCCTTCTTCAAAACGAATGTCCGATTGGGCAGTCAGAAGGATTGGCGCAGCATTGCCATCTTCATACGTATTTGCAATAATCTTTGCGCCTTGTGAAAATGACATACTGTTCGCCTTCATCCTGATAGGAAGCGCATTTTGTGCGCCAAAATTATCCAAATAGAAAATGCTGTTTTCCATACAAATAGCATTTCCAACAATATTGATTCCTCCAACTGATTTTCCGCTTGTATTCAAGATTGAACCTTTTATTGTAATTTGACCAAATTGTGTATCCTTTGGATAATCCAACATATTGTTCAAAAAAACATCGGCCTGACTCATAATGCTGATTAATTGAATGCTGCCCTTCTTTGTTTGATTAACGCGATCTTTTAAGCCAATACGCACGCCCTTTTCAATACTAATTTGACCGCCAATAATGCAAAACGAACTATTACCTGAAACTGTCAATCCATTATCCATTGGATATGTCGTGTTAATGTGCTTAAAAGAGTCGCTTCTTTCATTGTCGTTCTTCTGTATAATTGCTTCTGCACCTTCAAATTTAATTGATGCATTGTCTTGATCAAGGAATCCAAAACTTTGGGGCGCCGATACAACCAATCCATTGGTATCAGTTGAACCGGTCATGAATTTTTCTGATTCAGTCATTTGAAGGTAATCCGCAGTACTGACATAAAAGGAGCCATCAACATCAAGTTTTGCTGATGCGCCAAATACGATGCCATTTGGATTTAATAAAAAGAAATCAGCGCCTTCAATGCTTGATTTGATTGTGCCCTCAATGCTAGAGATGTTGTCTCCGGTCACACGAGAAATAATGCGTTGAATGGTTATTGGACCTGTAAAATGAGCAGTCATCCCTTTTTCAATGGTAAAGGTATTAAAGCTATGAAACAAATTTTGGCCTTTTAGTTTGCCTAATTCAGCATCAATCTGGTATGAATTGTTTTCAGGTTGTATGGATTGTCCTTTACCAAAGGATGAATCTGTAATTATTTCTGCATGTACATTCAAGATTAATGTAAATATCAATATTTGACAGAACAAATAGACAAATATTTTTTTTTCAATAATAGCAGAATTCATTTTCTACCTTCATTTGTTTTGCAATCATAATTGCCGCAAGCAATACGAGAAATTATTCCCGCATGATCCATCTGGGTTAACAAGGTATTTATTTCTTTCATTGTAATTGATGCTTTTTTACGTACAAGTATTGTATGATTGTATTTTTGATCAAATTTTTCAGATATCAGTAAGCGCTTTTTCTTCTCTGGATGATGAAATAAAAAATGTTTTAAATAAACCAGCGTTACAACAGAAATATCTGCTCTGCCAAATAGTACTTTCAGAATATTGCCTTTATGGTGAGAACTGAATTGAACTCTAAAATGATCTTTCAGGTATGTTTCATCAGAATTGAAATTGGCAAATCTATAGTGGTAACCTTTAATAATCGCAATACTCTTGTCTTGAAAATGATCAAAATAACTTTGATCTTTTTTGGGATCGGCTTTTGTAATATAAACCTCTCCACCTTTGAAAAAAACTTTTGATGCGGCAATGTCTTTATTTTGCCATCCCCAACGAATATCCTCAAACATAATTAAATCAAATTTCTTTTGATCAAAATCAAAATAACGTCTTGTCGGCGATGTTAAGAAAAAAACAAATGTATATTTATCTTGAATCTGATTCATTTCATGAATTAATTGTTTTGTAATGCCGCTTGCCTTATTGTCTCTATCTAATTCTACAAAAGGCGGAAAATGATAACCACCAACTTTTATTACTTCAGCGATAAGATTATTGCTGTAAAAAAATATTGTGATGATCAGAAACAAAACAAGCAAAAAATCGATCCTTTTCATAAAAATCCTTTTTGTTTTTTATATGTTTTGATAAAATCCCCAGCATCCTGATTCAAAAAAGGATGATATTTATAATATTGCCAACCAAAAAACTATATTTCTTTATAATTTACAATGAATTAATGCCTCTGTCAAGACACAGGCTTGAAATCTATATATTATTATAGCTTGCAAGTAAAACTGCTATGAATGCGATAAACTTGTTTTGGACCAATAACAATATATGGAGATATTGAAACATTTAACGTATTCACACTGCTTTGATTCTTAATATCATATTTCCCCATAAAATATATTGTTTCGGATGATGTAAAAGAAAGTTCAAAATTAGGGGATTTCATAGGCATCTCATGGCCCACAGCAAGATTTTTTGTCCCTTCAATTTGCATAAACAACAAACCGGTCTTTATCAAATCTGGACTGTTGACAGGAATCCAAGGAAGATTATATGAATTGTTGCCCTGTCCCACAATCTGGATATATGAAAAATTGCCTGTATCACCCTGTGTATCAGGGGGATCTACCAAAGGGACATTATGATAATAACTACTTTGAATTTTAAATAAATACAAATGGGTTTCACCAGGTAAATTATCCGATGTTACAATTTGAAGGTTCATTTGACCACTGACAATATTCTGTTGGTTCATTTGAACCTGCATGGTTAAATTGAATGACCCAATGGACGTTTCTTCATAAAAGATCGTTCCAAAAAAAGAGATACTGATATATTCTTGCGCAACTGTAACATTTATTCCAAACGCATCATTGTTTGTTATAAAAGGAATCATTTTCCATAAAAAACCATAATTTGTTGGAATGGCATCAGGATGAATAACAAAATAGTTATTTTTTGAAAATTCCAGAATGCTGGCAAACATTTTTCCTTTTTTTAAACAAAAAAAGGTGTCATTGGATTTGTGAATTTCATATTCGATCATATTTGCTTGAATCATTAATAGATAGAGTGCTTCCGGAATATCTATGTGATTGTTGCTGTCAATATTTAGCGGAATAATGTTCGCTTGCTGGTCAGTCAATACTTTTAGAACATTCAGATGGCTTTCAATATTGATGGCTTGAGTGTACAAATGTTCAGCGCTTTGTATTTGCGTGCTTATTATGCAAAGAAAAAAAATCCATACTATTATTTGATTATTTTTCATGGTTTTGTGAAATACACCGATTCATTAACGTGCCTTGTATCATAATATCATCATCAAATCGTTGAACACGAATATTTGTCACAGATACTGCATTTTTCATTTCCAATGGGGCATCACCCGAGCAAACCGAAATGCCATGCCCACCCAAAATTTTTGGCGCAATAAAACAACACACCTGATCAACAATTCCTGCCTGTATGGCTGAAGAATGGATACGGCTGCCGCCTTCAATTAATATACTGGTAATATTCATTTGTCCCAGGTGTGACATTAATAAACTCAAGTCAATACGTTTATTTTTGAGCGCACAGGGTAAAATTTTTATTCGATTTTTTTGATATAAATGACCACGTTCGTTTGAAGCATTTTCAGAGCATGCAATAATCGTTTCTGCGTTTGAATCTTGAACGAGCAGCTTTGCCTTCGGATTAATGTTTAGATGTGTATCCACAATGATACGAATAGGATCTTTGCCTTTTTTTTCAGGTAAACGTGTTGTAAGAGAGGGGTTGTCATTGTTGACTGTTCCAATGCCCACAAGGATGGCATCATTTGCATGTCGCAATTGATGAACATAATGTCTTGATTTTTCATTTGAAATCCAGAAAGCATCGCCATTTTGTGTTGCGATACGACCATCCATTGTTGCCGCATATTTCATCGTAACAAAGGGGATTTTTGTTTGAATATATTTGCAAAAAGCCTGATTAAGTTGTTTCGCTTCTTTTTCACAAACGCCTGAAATAACATTTATGCCATTTTTTTCAAGAAATTGACCGCCTTTTCCAGCCACATTTGGATTGGGATCTGACATGGCCATTACAACCCTTGAAATACCCGCTCTAAGAATTGCATGTGTACAGGGAGGCGTTTTACCGGTATGATTGCATGGTTCCAGGGTAACATAAATGGTAGCGTCTCTGGCCTGATTACCGGCATCATTGATCGCATTGATTTCAGCATGGGCCGCTCCGCAGGACTGGTGATATCCGCTTCCAACTATCTTATCATTTTTAACAATAACAGCACCCACCATGGGATTGGGTGAAGTATATCCAGTTCCTTTTTCAGCGAGAGCTAGTGCCTGTTTCATGTATATTTCATGATTCACTTTTCATTGTCTTTCGTGTGGTGATTATTCATATTTGAATGAAGGTATTGCTCCAGTTCAGTCACAAAGTCAGCAACATCCTTAAACTCCCGATACACAGAGGCAAATCTGACATAAGCAACACCATCAAGTTTTTTCAGTTTATCCATAATGATCTTACCTATAACAGCAGATGGGATTTCTCTGTCCTCAAATTCACGTAATTCACGCTCTATTGTATTGATGACAAGATCAATATCGTGAATACTGATATTTCGTTTTTCACAGGCTTTTAAAATGCCTGAGTGAATTTTTTCACGATTGAATGGTTCCCGACGTCCATCTTTCTTAATAATCGTCAGGGGGATATCCTCAACAACTTCATATGTTGTAAATCGGCGTTCACATTGCACACACTCCCTTCGACGCCGAATGGCAAGCCCTTCTCTAGAAAGCCTCGAATCAAGCACTTTGTTATCTAAATCCCCACAATATGGGCATTTCATGTAGAATTCCTTCCATTGATTTTGATAATTTGGATTTGTGTCTCGTTAAATAATGTTTTTGAAAGCGCATCCTGATAACCTTCCTCATAAAAAATCATTTCAATCCCCGCATTGATCAGCATTTTTGCACAAATTGAACATGGATGATTTGTGCAATACAAGGTTGCTCCTTTAATCGATATTCCATGAACAGCGGCTTGAATAATAGCATTTTGTTCTGCATGAAGTCCCCTGCACAACTCATGTTTTTCACCTGAGGGGACATTTAATTGATGTCGCAAACACCCTGTTTCAGAACAATGGGGAATACCTGCTGGCGCGCCATTGTAACCTGTTGCAAGTATGGCTCTATTTTTTACCATGACTGCCCCGACTTTCCTTCGCATGCATGTGGACCGCTCTGAAACAAGATGGGCAATATCCATGAAATAGTCATTCCAGGAAGGTCGTGAGAGCGTTTTATTTTCTTTGTTTGACATGACCCATTAAATCCTTAGTTTTGAAATAATGGAAACGATTTACACAAATCTTGAACCGCTTTTTCTGTTTTTTCAATAACTGAAGTGTCATCAGGATGTTTTAAAATGTGGGAGATATGTGTGCCGATCATTTTCATTTCATTTTCTTTCATTCCGCGTGATGTGATTGCTGGGGTACCAATGCGAATGCCACTTGTAACAAAGGGACTTTCAGGATCATAGGGGATTGCATTTTTATTAACTGTGATTCCGGCTTTTTCCAATACAATCTGTGCTTTTTTGCCGGTCAATTGAATGTTCCTTAAATCCAACAACATAAGATGATTATCTGTACCGCCTGAAACCAAATTGACACCTTCATTCAGTAAGGTCTCTGCAAGGCAGGCGGCATTTGTTACTGTTTGTTTTTGATATTCATTGAATGATTGAGACATGGCTTCTTTCAGTGCAACAGCTTTAGCAGCAATAATGTGCATCAAGGGACCGCCTTGAATACCGGGAAAAATTTTGCTATTTAAGACTTTTGAAAAATCTTTTTGTGATAAGATTAAGCCGCCCCTCGGCCCCCGAAGTGTTTTATGAGTTGTTGTTGTAACAACATGTGCGTGTGGAATGGGGGATGGATGCATTTTTGCAGCAATCAGTCCTGCAATATGTGCCATATCAACCATAAGATAGGCATCTATTGATTGTGCAATGTCAGCAAAAGCCTTAAAATCGATAATTCTTGGATATGCACTCGCACCGGCAACAATGAGTTTTGGTCGATGTTTTTTGGCCAGATCCGCAACAACATCAAGATCAATCATACCTGTTTTGGAACTCAGTCCATAGTGTACAAAGTTATATAACTGGCCTGAAAAATTGGCAGCACTGCCATGAGTTAAATGTCCACCATGAGACAGATCCATCCCCATAACAGTGTCACCGGGATTCAACAAAGCGAAATAAACGGCCATATTGGCCTGTGAACCTGAATGTGGCTGAACGTTGACATAGTCCGCTTCAAATATTTTTTTGGCGCGTTTTATAGCAAGGATTTCAGCCTGATCTACAAAATCACATCCCCCATAATATCTTGCTCCAGGATAGCCCTCAGCATATTTATTGGTCATAACACAGCCCTGTGCGGCCATTACAGCATTACTCGCAATATTTTCCGATGCAATCAATTCTAAAGTGTTTTCCTGTCTGTTGATTTCCCTGGAAATAGATGCTGCAATTTCAGGGTCAATTTTATTAATAATTGATAAATCCAAAATATTCATTCCTTTCTATGTATATTATTCCTTTGTTTCTCCCAAATGATCAAAAATTTTCAAACGATCTGCATGGCGGCCCGCATCAAATGGTGTTTCCAAAAAAGTTTGAACAATTTCTTTGGCCAAAACATCTCCAATAATGCGGCCGCCCATAACTAAAATATTGGCATTATTATGCTGGCGGCTCATTTTTGCAGAAAAAATATCATTACAAAGTGCTGCCCGAATTCCAGCAAAGCGATTGGCTACCATAGACATCCCAAGACCAGTTCCACATATTAATATACCGCAATCATATTCTTTTCTTGCCACTGATCGGGAAACACGCATTCCAAATTCAGGGTAATTTACAGATATGTCAGGATTATTTGTTCCCATATCATGAATTTGAAAGTCATTGTCTTTGAGAAAAGCAACGAGTTTCTCTTTTAATTCAAAGGCTGCATGATCGCAGCCGATACATATTTTTTTTTTTGGGTTCATTCTTATCTTACCTCATAAAAAGATTTTTAACATATTTCTTACAAAATGTTTTCAGTACTGTCAATAAAAAGGTTTTCGTATACCGAAAAACAACTCTTGACCCAAAACAAAAGACATCGTATAATTTACACATTAATTGCCAGTAACATATTCAATCTAACTGTTAGAAAATCAGGAGAATGTGAATGAAAAAAACAATACCATTTGATCTGAAAAGGATCAAAGAAATTATTCAAACCTATCCCACCCCTTTTCATATCTACGATGAAAGCGGTATCAAATCTGTCGCACAAGATTTAAACAATGCATTTTCATGGAATCCGGGATTCAAAGAATACTTTGCAGTCAAGGCAACACCCACACCGAAAATTTTAGACTGTTTGTTTGAAGAAGGGTTTGGTACAGATTGCAGCTCTATGGCAGAGCTTATATTATCCGAACGCCTTGGAATATCTGGTGAAAATATTATGTTTTCATCAAATGATACCCCTGCTGAAGAATATATCAAGGCGAAAGCATTGGGTGCAATCATCAATCTGGATGATATTTCACATATTGATTATATAGAAAAATATGCAGGAGGCTTGCCCCAATTAGTTTGTTTTCGCTACAATCCCGGACCGCTGCGAACAGGGAATGTAATTATTGGTAATCCAGAAGAAGCCAAGTATGGATTTACCAGGGAACAATTATTTCAAGGCTACGCACAATTAAAAAAACAGGGTATCAAACGATTTGGACTTCATACGATGGTGGCCTCTAACGAACTGGATATTCAATTTTTTGTGGATACTGCAATTATGCTTTTTGAACTGGCAGTTGAGATTCATAAACAGCTTGATATCAAACTTGAATTTGTCAATATGGGCGGCGGCATTGGTATCCCTTATCAACTGGATCAAAAACCTGTGGATCTGGCGCTTTTGGGCAAAAAAGTGCAAAAAGAATATGATCATTACATTGGAAAAAATGGTCTTGATCCATTAAATATATTCTTTGAATGCGGCCGCATGATTACCGGCCCGCATGGTTATCTGGTCTCACAGGTGTTGCATATCAAAGAAATCTACAAGACTTATATTGGTCTTGATGCAAGCATGGCCAATTTAATGCGTCCTGCAATTTATGGTGCCTATCATCATATTACTGTTTTAGGTAAGGAAGATGCACCATTGGTTAGAAAAGTGGATGTTACCGGTTCGTTATGCGAAAATAATGATAAATTTGCCATTGACAGAGATTTTCCCAATGTCGAACCCGGTGATATTGTTGTCATTCATGATGCCGGCGCTCATGGTTATGCAATGGGATTTAATTATAATGGCAAGCTTCGATCCGCAGAATTGATGCTTAAAACTGATGGTTCGGTGGAAATGATTCGTCGTGCTGAAACAATTGAGGATTATCTTTCAACGATGATTTTTTAAGGAATCCTCTGAAAATAATTTCCCCATTATTGATATTGATCGTTTTGAAGTAAATGTTGTCTAAGGAAAACTCGAAAAATAAGTTCCCCATTTACTTATGTGCCAGCACGATGTAGGGGCGAACCTTATGTTCGCCCTCGAACGAATAACGTATTCGTTCCTATGTACGATGGGCGAACACAAGGTTCGCCCCTACATCGTGCTGGCACATAAGTAAATGGGGAACTTATTTTTCGAGTTTTCCTAAGGAATGCTCGAAAAATAAATTCCTCATTTACTTATGTGCCAAGAACGTGTAGGGGCGAACCTTGTGTTCGCCCATCGTAC
>Ga0272440_1004000_pt1 | contig 10723 bp, 2 predicted proteins | sample SSMMMBAug17_FD_192440 | JGI IMG/M metagenome (GOLD analysis project Ga0272440, IMG submission 192440) | Marine sediment archaeal communities from Little Sippewissett salt marsh, Falmouth, MA, United States - SSM-MMB-Aug17 | ecosystem: Environmental > Aquatic > Marine > Wetlands > Sediment ... | reverse complement strand
TATTAATTCTACTTTGGTAGACTAATTTTTAAAAATCTGAAATATAAAATATATCAAGTTTTAAATAATTTTTTGCTTTTCAATATAAAACAATATATTACTTTTCAGTTTACCAAAGTAGAATTAAGAAGTGGTTTAAATAATGGTGTAATAATTAAGTAGCTTATATCAATTCGGGCAATTATCAAAAAGTACATTTTTTTAATCTCATATTGACTTTGTTTAGTTTAATAATGTACTTGTATTATTAGTTGTTATTTCGATAAAGGAGAAAAGTAAATGTTATATGAAGAAAAACATAACCAGCGCACAAAAACATTCAGAGTTTTTATAAGTTCTACTTTTCAAGATTTTGAAATGGAACGAATAATTTTAAACAATATTGTTTTTCCAGAGTTAAAATCTTTTTGCGCCACGCATAATGCTGATTTTCAATTTATTGATTTAAGATGGGGGCTCAGTCGAGAAGCAATTCTTAAGCAACGAACTGCAGAAATATGTATAAACGAATTAAAAAGATGCCAGGCGATTTCAAAACGACCTAATTTTGTTGCATTATTAGGTAATAGGTATGGTTGGCAACCACTCCCTGATAAAATATTATTACATGAATTTGAAGCTATATGTAAATCATCAATGATACATTCAGATAATATTAGAAAACTAAATAAATGGTACAAACTCGATAAGAATGCAATACCTCCTGTCTATTGTTTAATGCCAAGAAAAGGATTATTTCGTGAACATAATATTTGGTATACAAAAGAAAATGAATTACTGAAATCTATTCGAGTTGCACTTGAAGATACTAATTTGGATAAATCTGAAAAAAATAAATATTTTTATTCCCTAACTGCACAGGAAATTGTACAAGGATTACTTAATGTTCAAGATGCCAATGAACATGTTTTTACCATGTTCAGAAATATCAATAATTTTGCTGAAATCAATGAATTAAATGAAAAAATAAAATATTTTGGGGATCCAAATAACGTTGAAAATGCACTTTTATCCCAATTAAAAAAAAAAATAATTTCACATATGGATGGAAGTATAAATGTTTATGAAACAACATTGCAAAAAAACTCATTTACATCAAAATACCTTGATAGGTTTGATGCAAAAACAATAAATTATTTAAATAGTATAACAGAAAATGGTCCTTCACTATCAATAGAATACCTTGAAAAATTCGAAAATGATATAAAAAAGTATCTAATTACAACTATTGAAGATGAAATTAATAATTTTAGTAAAGATAATTCTTATGTTCCTGGAAACTATGTTACACAATATTATTTGGAAAGAGAGTATCTTATAAAAAATGTTGAGAATTATCTTAAAGGTGAAGGAGGAAAGCCTTTAATTATTCATGGACCAGAAGGCTCTGGGAAAACATCATTTCTTGAATACTTAGTAAAATATGTCAGCGCAAGTGAACATTTTTCTCAAGCAAAAATTGCTTTTCATTTTATTGGTGTTACTCCTGATTCTTTTTATATTCGTAACATATTCAATAGTTTCGTTGAACAGCTTTCACTTCCTCTTCAAAAATCTTTATTTGAAAATAAACACATAAATGAATATGCAAAACAATTTTATTCTAATTTAAAAGATTTATACGCTCCAGTTATTTTAATAATAGATGCACTTGACCAGCTTTCAAAAATCGATGAAGCACACAATTTATCATGGCTTTTTAGAGAATTCCCAAAATATATTTATTTTATTACTTCAATTTCCGACATAAGACAAGATCAAATATTAAAATTTCGTCATAAGACTGCATTGTCAAAGAATGAATTTTTAGAAGTGTCTCCATTAACAAATGATGAATCTAGAAGAATACTCTCAATATGGCTAAAAAATGTAAACAGAAAACTACAACAGAATCAATATCATAATATATACAGCATTTTCAATATTTCTAAAACTAAAACACCATTTTATCTTAAGCTATTATTTGAAGTATCTCGAAACTTGAAATCATACGATAAAACACCTGTTTTACCTGATAATTCAAGAGACATGATCTTATATTTTATAAATAATTTATCAAAACCAACAAAACATGGAAAATTTCTTGTTTCAAACACTCTTGAATATCTTGCAGCAGGTAAATATAATGCACTGAATGAGTTTGAGTTATTAGATTTATTATGGGATAATGAATTAAAGGAAGAGTTTCTACAACTATATCCAGATTCTCCAAGTACTGATTTTCTTCCAACTATAATTTGGTCAAGATTAAGAGCAGATTTAGATATATTGATTATTGAGAAACATATTGATGGAAAATCTCTGATAACTTTTTTTAATCATCAGTTATTAAATGTTATATTAGAATCAATACATTCTAACAATGTCAAACAACAAAGACATAGACTACTTGCTAATTATTTTGATTCATTTCCAACATATGAAAATAAGCAAGTCTTTATTCCAAATAAAAGAAAGGTAAGTGAACTTGCATTTCAACTCACACATGGTGGGATGAAGAAAAGGTTAGTTTTGCTTTTAACAGATTTCGATTATTTAATGGCAAAATGCTCGTTAAACCATTGCGATGAACTTTTAGAAGATTTTATATTGGCAAAACAAATTCTAAATATTGATGAAAATGATTTTACAGTCTGGATGGATTTTATTGAAAGCAATATACATATTCTTAGACGCGGTAATAAAAATTGGCCAGCTCATAAAATACTTTTGCAGTTAGCTAACGAATCAGAAAACTATATTTATGATATCGCAAATCAATGGTTAGAAAAGGATAATTGCAGCTGGGAATGGGTGAGAAATATTACACCAAATAGATTAGAAAAAAAATCAATACGACCTGTTATTATTGAGAATAATATTAATATAAGTAGTGTAATGGAATTGTCTGATGGACGTATTATAACATTTTTTGGTAAACATAGTAAATATCTTAAGGACTGCGAATCTTTGGCAATATGGGAATTACCGAATAGTTGTCCAAAAATTAAAATTCATTTTGAAAAAAAACTCTTTAGTTATGGTGCTATTGAACTTCCAAATTCAAGATTATTATTATATAGCGACAACTACGCAACTATGGTAATAGATACTACTACTGGATTTATTATTAAATACCATGAGATTATAAGTTTTAAGGCTTCAAAAATGTCTGATGGAAGAATTATATTGTGTGATAATAATATATATTTATTAAGTAACGATGGGTTATCAATTGAGCGAAAATCAAAATACGAAATAGATACTTTCATTGTTGGTACTTTTGAACTTTCTGATGGCCGTATTATATCATGGTCTAATTCTTGTATTTATATTTGGACAAAGGATTTATGTTCACAATATGGATTAGTAGTTAATAATCATGAAATTGAATTTGTACATGAATGTACAGATAGTCATACTCTCATTTCATGGGGATATGATAATGCACTCTCAAGTAATACATGCAAATGTGTATTACTATTATGGGATTTAAACGATGGCACATTATTGAATCAATATATTTATTCAACAGAAACATTTCTTTCAAATGATCAAGTTGATCAAGTTCTTGTATTACCAAATGGAAATATTCTTTTATTTACACAAAATTTTTTCTCTGAATTTAAACTGGACATTTTAATTCTTGATAAAAATTTCAAAACAATTGCTAAAATAAAACCTTCTAAGAATAAAAAATTTATAATAAAACCTTTTTTACTAAATGAATTGAGTGTTTGTGTAATTGAAAATGATGATGGTAATTATAAAGATCAGAATATATTAATTATTAATATTAATAGTGGAAAAATAATAAAATCTATACCTACTCCATGTCACATATATTTCGTATTACCTCAAGATCATGAAAAAATTATACTATTTATTGGGCGATACTATAATGTTGAAAGGTACGATACAATGGGCAGTTTATTGTTATGGAAAAGTATTGATAATCAAATCATACGTATAGGCAAACAACAAAGTATGAAAGAAGCAATAATCCTTAGTAGTGGAAATATTTTATCATGGAATAAAAATGGTTCATTGCAATTATGGAATAAAAAAGATTTGTTGCAGCTATGTAATAAAGAGCCACAGGTAGTTTTAGAAAAATCAAATGGAAGAAAAGAGAAGTTCACATATGATGCTATTCGCTTTGATAATGGTAAAATATTTGATATTTCTACAGAAGAAGATATTTACTACATGGATGAGATAACAGGTAAGAAATTGGGATGTATCTCAATTGACGATTTAAATAACAATAAAATTTTAGATATAGGCAACATTTTATTAAGAAACAATAAAAATACGTTATTATTTCAACATAATGAATACATATTCACAAAAAATAAATATAATTTAATATATAAATTGAATGAATTTTCAGGTGAAGAAAAAATTGGAATCATGGGTGGCATTAACACATCTTCCGGGTCATTACTAATGTGGAGCAAAAATGGATACCACACAATTATTGAAAAAAATAAAGAAAAAGGCCCTAAATATAAAGCATCAGGTGCACTTGAACTGAATTGTGGTCATATTTTATCATGGTCTGACCAACCTGGTGAATCTTCACTTTGTTTATGGAACATTGAAAACAGACAAATTATAAAAAAATCGCCACTACCAGTTCATTTTATGTATTCAAGAGAATCAAATAAAAAAATAAAGTCGTATTTTTATGTCATTGATGGATGTCAAATATTATCATTTGGTGATGGTAAATATTTTTCTCTTATTAATGGAAATACAGGAAAAAATATTCATAACTTCTATTTTTCTGTAAATGTTCAATTTATATTATCGAAATATCTTTCAACTGGATATTTAGTATTTATATTACATAAGAATTTTTATCTTGAAGATATTTTAGCAGATAATGATGATATAAATAAGCTCTTCGTATATGTTTTGAATCCTACAAACAACAAAATAATATTTCAGAAAAAAATTAACGAATATGAAAATAATCTAATTGATTTAATGGATATGAGATTTATAACATGGAGTTATGATTCAATTAGCCTTTGGGACATTACCAAACAATCTGTAATAAATACTTTTGAAATTTTAAATGATACAAAAATAGACCTTTGTGAGAACATAAATAATAAAATGTTAATTGGTCTTTCTTATAAAAACAGTCTTATTGTAATATGGAAAATTCCTGAATATACAAATAAAAAAATTGAAAAGTATAATTCTTTAATACCAATTCACGAAAAAATAGTACATCCATCAAATGAACCAATAAAAATTGAAGTTATTGGAGAACAATATATCGCAACATGGAGTAGTCAAGATAATGTTATTATAATATATAATCTTGTTACAGGGAGACGTATAGCTGATCTCGTAGGACATGAACAATTAATTGAAGGTGTAAAAACTTTAGATAATAGCACAATAGTGTCATGGTCTAAACAAGAAGAAAATCTTCGTTTATGGAGATTGGATATTATATTTAATAAATTCCATCAAACAAAAGAATATGCAAATTGGTATGGCTTTGGCAGTTATTCATACCCTTTTAGCATTCTTAGTGATAAGGTTTGGATCGCAGAATCACATTGTGCAAGTCATCTAAGCTGGTCAGCATTCCTTGATGAATTGGATAATTTTTGTATAGATTTTGACCAAAAAGGCTATATCGATCATGCATCAAATATTTCAGAAGATGAGATGTTGATTCTCAGAAGTAAGTACAATATACCTTATGGAGATCGTATTCTTGGATTTTTTAAGGGTTCTTTGTTTAAAACACTAAGGGTCGGGCTTGTAATTGCTGGAACAGGGTTATCATGGAGAAATGGCAAATATGATATTCCAAAATATTCAGCAATATCTTATAAAAATTTTAAGAATGTAATTATATCAACAGCGAAGTTTGTTGAAATACACTTTAATGACTTTGGATATATTAATTCATCAGGATACAGAAAAGGACGTAAGTCATTACTTCATTTCCTTCAACAACTTCAAAAATTGACTAAAAATCATAATGAATTGGATAATATGCCCGATCAAATCTTAATTAATCAACTCAACCAACAAGATAAATGTAATGATATTTTAAAAAAAAGATTTACATATGAAACGCATACCGCAATAAAAGAAATAATTGAGTTATGTACAAAATTTAATGAAAGTAATGTTCTATTCTTTATTACAGAAATGATTTCTTTTGATATCAATGTATTTATTAGAAGTAATTTTTATTTAGAATCAAACCAGATGATTCTTGCATATCTAGATACATCAAATAATACAGGGCTTGTTATTTGTGATAATTGTATTACTTGGAAAAACACTTCAAAAGAAACAGAATACAATTCACTTCCATTAAATAAATTCTCAGAATTTGAGATAAAAATCACAAATGTTAAAAACAAACCCGCAATTACGATTGGTGAAGATTATATATTTTTATTAAAAGAAATCTCTAACTTTCAAGATCAAATCTATAATTTTTTTATTAATCTTCAAAATATTATACGTAACCACATAAGTCATTTACCTGAATATTATTATGATTATAACTTATTTCCATATATAATATTAAAAAATTCAACTATACTTCAAGGACATCGAAAAAGCATGTTAGAAGATTTTCCTAATGGTGTTGATGGCATAACTATAATGAATGATGATCAATTTATATCCTGGTCTGATAAAGATTCTTCTGTTTGTCTATGGGAGAACTATAAAGATATTTCAGAGAAAGGTATAATTTATCCATCTGTAGTAATTACAGATGTATTCTTAGCTTATAATAGATTAAATGTAATAAAATTCTCATCAAATGAAGCGTGTATTATTGCCTTAAACGAAATAATATTTTGGAATATAGATGAAAATGAACCAGTAATACACACAATACGTAATAATATGAAAAATACAATTCTGTATTTAGATGATACCCGCATTCTTATAAGTTCTCATGATATAACTCCATATATATTCGATGCAAAAACAGGAAAAAAACTAATTGAATTGGAATCAAACAAAGATTTGAAAGTACAGGCAGCTCTTGAATTACCAGATGGCAAATATCTTTCATTATCTAAAGATCTAAAATGTCATTTATGGAAAGGCTCGGATATGTCCTTACTTAAGGAATTAGATAAAAATGAAAAATATGAGTATAAAACTCATATCAAAAAACTGATGAAAAGAGCTTTTTTTCATAAACAGGACTATTATTATACAGATGATTATTTAGTAAAAGCTATTAAAGATAATGATTCAATAAAAATATTCAGGTATAGTCTTGAATTTGAGTCCGATTATTCACCTGTTGTTTGGCACAGTTATTCAAATGATGTATATGTAAGTTATATTCTTGGTAACGGTACAATACGTGTATATATTCATGATTATGGTCATTCAATTGAGTTGGAAATGATGCATGGCAAACACAAAAAGAGTTTTAAGAATTTGAAAAAAAATATCATTCATAGCCCTATAATCAAACACGAAGATGAAAGTAATTCTTTAGGTAATCTTGGTTTAGCGTATAAAAATTCAGGTCAGATAGATAAAGCAATAGAATACTATGAACAGGCTTTGGCTATTTGCAGAAAAATTGGAAATCAAAAAAATGAAACTTATTGGTTGAACAGATTAGGAATAGCATATCAAGATTCAGGTCAAACAGATAAAGCTATAAAGTGCTACGAAATGGCTCTGATCATTTGTCGAAAAAATGATTATAGACAAGAAGAATGTTATTGCTTGGAAAATATGGGCTTAATATATAAGCTTTTAGCTCAGGTAGAAAAAGTAATAAAGTATTACGAACAGGGATTAGAAATTAGCAGAAAAATTAAAGATCAACAAAAAGAATGTAGGTTTTTAGAAGCTTTGGGTTTTGAATACCAAGATTTAGGTGATGTTCATAAAGCTGAAGAATACTACGACCAGGCTTTGGTTATAAGCAGGCAATGTGAGTATAAATGGTGCGAAGGTTTTGTATTGTGTAATCTTGGTGTATTATACAATAATTTAGGGCAAGTAGAAAAAGCTATCAAATACAGTGAACAGTCTTTAGTCATTGAAAGGGGAATTGGTGACCAAAATACTGTGGGTCATATTCTACGAAATCTTGGTATATCATACGATACTTTAGGTCAAGTAGAAAAATCTATAGAATATTTTAAAAAGGCTTTGCATATAAGTCGAAAGATAGGAGATAAACGACATGAAAGTTCAGATTTAAATAGTATCGGCTTAGCATACAGTAACTTAGGTCAATTAGAAAAATCGATAAAGTACTATGAACAGCTTTTGCATATTAATAAAGAAATTGGTGATAAACAAATGGAAGGTGAAACGTTATACAGCCTGGGTTTTATGTATCTAAATTTAGGACAAATGGAAAAAGCTAAAGAATACTTCAAACAGTCTTTGCCTATTTATCGGGAAAATGGCGAAAAAGAAAAAGAGCTATCACTATTATACAATTTAGGTTTAACTTACTTCAATTTCGACCAGATTAACAAAGCGATAGAATACTACAAGCAAGCTCTTCTAATAAATAGAGAAATTGGAGATATCCATTCTTTAGGTTCTATTGTGGAAAACATAGCTTTTGCATACAGTAATTTAGGACAGGTAGAACAATCTATAAAGTATTACGAACAATCATTAGCTTTTTATAAAGAAATTGGTGATAAAAAAAAGGAAGGGTCGATATTGAATGACATAGGTTCTGTTTATTATAATTCAAACCAGATAGAGAAAGCTATTGAGTATTACAAACAGGCTTTGGATATTAATAAAAATATTGAAGATAAACAAAGCGAAGGAATGGTATTGAACAATCTTGGTATAGCCCACTATGCTTTAAGGCAAGTTAATAAAGCAATAGATTTCTACAATCAAGCTTTGGCTATTAGTTGGAAAAGTACAGGTATGGTTTCTATTTTGGTCAATTTAGGTGCAGCGTTCAATACTTTAGGTGATACAGAAAAAATGAAAAAGAATTACGAACAGGCATTATCACTTAGTAAAGAAATTGGGGACAAAGAAGAGGAAGGGAGATGCTTGACCGTCCTGGGAGATGCGTATAATCAATTAAGACAAGTAAACAAGGCGATAGATTACTATAAAAATGCTTTGTCTGTTTTCGAACAAATTAAGTCTCCTAATACAAAACAAATTCGTAAATTATTAATTAAATTTAAATTATTGCAAATGGGGTGTTTTACATTTTGTATATTATTGGTTATACTTATTTTATATTTATTTATAAATTAATTTTTAATTTTTAAAAGTTTCGCAGTTGATTTTTTAGACCTAAATTGGTAAATTTTTTAATAACTATGACTACAATTACGTGACATTTCCAAAAAAAATTAATACTTATTTTGAATTTTAATAGTTATTAAATTAATCACTATGAGTTTTATCGTAGAAAAAAAAAATTAATGGAAGAATTTACCTCTATGAAGTCGAGTCATATTGGGATAAGAATAAAAAACAAGCTCGTCAAAAGCGATCCTACATTGGTCCTAAAAATAGAAAAAACAAATCTAAAATTAAACAGAAAAAAAGCAACATCATAAATAAAATTTTGGCAATATATTTTTACTTGAATACCTTATCTAATAAATTAGGATTAACAAATATTTTAAAATCAATTTTTCCAGAATCGTATAATGAGATTTTAGCACTTAGTTACTACGATATAATGGAAGGTTCTCCTTTATATCTTTTTCCTTACTGGCATGAGGAACAATTTTTAGACAACACAAAAAAGCTGCACTCCAATGGTATTTCAAACTTATGTGATGAATTAGGGCGATTACAGGCTCAACGATTAGATTTCACCTGTAAATGGATAGATCATTTAAAACCTATTAAAGGAATATATTATGATATTACTTCAATTTCTAGTTACTCTACAAATATTGATTTTATTGAATGGGGATATAACCGCGATAAAGAAAAACTGCCACAGTTAAATTATGGTGTAACTTTTTGTCAAAATAGCTTACTCCCATTACACTATAATTTATATCCAGGAAGTATAGTTGATATTACAACTTTAAAAAACTGTATAAAATACTTGGAACTATATAACTTAACAGATATTTTATTTATCTTAGATCGAGGTTTTTTTAGCAAACAAAATATTTTAGAAATGAATAATAATGATAACAAAATTCATTTTATTCAGCCATTACCTTTTACTTTGAAAAAAGCATAAGATTTATTAAGAAAAAATAAATTCAAACTAAAAAATGCATCTAATTCATTTAAATATAAAGATGAAATATTATATTATTTGCTTTATACATTAGAATTTGACGATAATATCTTTGATGCCCATATATTCTATAATGAAAAATCTGAAATAGATCAAAAACATCAATTTTTAAATATATTATTTGAACTGGAATCTAAACTAAAACTTAACAATAATAAATTTACAACATTAAAAGAATATTTAAAATATAGAGAATCTAATATTCCCAAGAAGTATTGGACTTTTTTCAAATGGAATAAAACAACATTACATATTGAAAAAAATATGAAAACGATTAAAGCATTTGTTTCTAAAATGGGTGTTATTATTTTATTAACAAATACAAAATTAAATAAAATAGATGTATTAGATTATTATCGACAGAGAGATCGTATAGAAAAAATATTTGATATAGTAAAAAACGAACTTGATACAGATAGACTAAGAGCCCATAGCCAATTTAATACTGATGGTCGTTTGTTTGTG
>Ga0272440_1003999_pt1 | contig 10724 bp, 6 predicted proteins | sample SSMMMBAug17_FD_192440 | JGI IMG/M metagenome (GOLD analysis project Ga0272440, IMG submission 192440) | Marine sediment archaeal communities from Little Sippewissett salt marsh, Falmouth, MA, United States - SSM-MMB-Aug17 | ecosystem: Environmental > Aquatic > Marine > Wetlands > Sediment ... | reverse complement strand
CTTATCAAGTGCCCTTGCGAATCCAACTTCCTGATTCACCCAGGCTGAATTAACAGAATTATTTGATAGAATTAAAATTACTGCATGTGAGTCAGTGATATATTGGCTTATGTTATTGACAACATTAAATCCAGCTTTTAAACGTCTATCATATAGAACGTTTAAACCTTCTTTTTTTAAAGCATGAGCCAGTAAACCTGCTATTACATGATCATGATCGCGTGAATAGGAAATAAATACTTTAGGAATATAATTCATTTGCTTCTTCTTCTTTGAAGAAAGACATTTATTCTCAGTTTCTTCATTATTGCAATCTTTGGATATGTTTATAATTTCACATAATTCAATCTTGTAATTTTTTTCCTTTTTTATTCTCTTAGCCTCATATCCATTACCACCATTTCCATTAGCTTTTTCTGAAGAAGCAGCAGTTTTTTCTTCAATTTTCTTTTTCTCTGGAGAGTCAGCAGCTTGTTCTTCAGTTTTCTTTGTCTTTGAAGATTCAGCAGTTTGTTTTTTAGTATTCTTTGCCTCTGAAGAAGCAGCAGTTTTTTCTTCAATTTTCTTTTTCTCTGGAGAGTCAGCAGCTTGTTCTTCAGTTTTCTTTGTCTTTGAAGATTCAGCAGTTTGTTTTTTAGTATTCTTTGCCTCTGAAGAAGCAGCAGTTTTTTCTTCAATTTTCTTTTTCTCTGGAGAGTCAGCAGCTTGTTCTTCAGTTTTCTTTGTCTTTGAAGATTCAGCAGTTTGTTTTTTAGTATTCTTTGCCTCTGAAGAATCAATCGTTTTTTCCTCAGTTTTTTCATTTTTTTGTGTCATCATAAAGTCTCCTTTTTACATAAAATTTTAAAATTTTCTGAGATCGCTTTCATTATTGGCATTTTATGTGACGCCCTTTCAGAGCTACGCATAGGTCTATAAGTTTTGGTATTTTTCAATAGCCGAGAATATACATATGTTTAAGAACGAATGTAGGGGCAAACCTTGTGTTTGCCCTTCGACAAAAAACCGGAAACGCGCCTATGTCCGAAACCAATGTGTAAGAAAAATGCAAAAATTGTGCTATTTCCAAAAATGAAAAATTTTTTTGCAACAAATAAATTATCCCATAACAATATCTTCAGGCATTTCCACAATTTTCGCTCGAAGGTATTCCCCCAAAGTTTTTGCCTGTGGATCACTTCTGACAGATGCTGCCACACCATCTCCTAAAAGCCCATGAATATAGAAATTCACAGCCAGTAAATTCGGCAGTTCGTATCGGTTAATTTTAAAAGGCTTACAGTCTGGAAGCAAGTCCTTAAGCTTTTCAATCGTTAAAAATTCTTGAAGAAAAGTATAGCCCTCAAGGGTCTGTGCCCATACACCCAGATTTGCATTCCCGCCCTTATCTCCAGAACGTGTGGCAAAAGCGCGGCCAAATGGTGCTGTTATCAAGTTCCCTTTTTGGAGCGGCGGCATTTGAGGAGGATTGACTTGAATGGGTTCAAAAGGATCTGATTTTATTAATGCGGGTACAGAAAAGCGTTCATCTCCTATATGGATCGTCTGAGTAATTTGACTGGAAGAAACCAATGCAGGCCAATGGATAACAGTTGGTGTACTTTTTGATGGCGGCGCTGTCAGTGTAAAACCTGGAATGTTGGCCAAAGCCATTTCAACAACCTTACTTGAAAATGCCTTTCCTACTTTTTTTGAATCCTGATCCATCACTGTTATCTTGAGAAAAGCAAATGCATCATCGTTTGTATTGGGGTTTTCCCTGTCAGATCGAATCAGTTGAACATCGACTTTTTTTGGCTGTTCGGATAAACTCTCAAATAATATATCCTGAACAATTTTTGCTTTCTTTTCAATGTCAAGACCTGTGAGTATCACTGTCATACTGTTTTTATGTCCGCCCAGGTTATTGATACACACTTTTGTCGTTTCTGGCGGAGGCGCGCCTTTGATTCCACTTGCATGGACACGATCAATGTTCTCTTGCTTTAAAGATAATGTATCAAAACGTACTGAAACATCTGGTGTCAGATATTTGGGTTCATTGATTTCATAAAGAAGTTGAGCAGTTACAGTTCCAACAGAAACCAGACCTCCAGTGTTGGGATGTTTTGTAATGACAAAACTGCCATCATCAAATATTTCGGCAATGGGAAAGCCCACATTTTTGAATGATGGCACTTCATCAATAAATGAATAATTGCCACCTGTTGCCTGAGCCCCGCATTCAATGATATGGCCTGCTGCATATGCACCTGCCAGTGAATTCCAGTCATTTTGATGCCATCCAAAATGCCATGCCGCAGGCCCGGATACCAATGCCGCATCAGCTACACGTCCGCATACAACGATATCTGCACCAAGCTTCAAGGCTTTAGCAATTCCCCATCCGCCCAGATACGCATTTGCAGTTATAGGCATTTCTTTAGATTCAGACAACGGAATATTTTTATCAAGGTGTGAGAAAGGTTCACCTTCAGCCTGTAATGCTTGAAGTCTGGGCATCAGGTCATCACCTTCAATATAGGCAATTTTGGGCGTTAAACCCTGGTTTTCTGCAATCTCTTTCAAAGCACTGGCCATGCCTGATGGATTCAAACCGCCTGCATTGCAGACAACTTTGATGTTTTTTTCCAGACATTCTGACATGATTTCTTGCATTTGCTTGAGAAATGTTGGCACAAAACCGGCATTTGGATCTTTGAGCTTTTTTTGAATCAATATGGCCATTGTCAATTCTGCGAGATAATCACCTGTTAGAACATCAATTGGCCCGCCCTGAACCATCTCTTTGGCAGATGACAGGCGATCACCAAAAAAACCACTGCAATTGGCAATAATTAATTTGTCTTTGTTTTGAGGCATGGTGTGTTTCCTTTCTTTGAAATGTTGGCAAACTGGTTTATCAGTCTGCATCAATATCCATCAGTGTTTGCTTGGCCGCCACTTTATCCCCTTCCGCAACATGGATTTTTTTCACAATGCCATCGTATGGGGCGCTCAAGGTTGTTTCCATTTTCATAGCAGATACAATAATTAAAGATTGTGATTTTTCAACGTGATCACCTTCTTTAACTAAAATTCGGGTCACAATTGAAGGCATTGGAGGGGTGACATCTGATGGTGCTGATTCCATTGATGAAGAACCTGCTGCTTGCTGTTCAAGTAAGTCCATATCTTCAATGTGATATACACGACCATTGATCTGAATATCCTTTTCTTGTTCATTGCCATGAACGAATACATTGTAGTGTTTGCCATCAATATTGAGAAATAATTCATATGGGGAAATACGTTCGGCTGAAATGTCCATTGTTTTATTTTCAGATGAGACTGAAAATAGGTTCATTTTTTCTGCAATACATTGAATGGAAAATACTGTATTCTGGCATTTGAGTCTGTAATCCATCATTCCTCCTTATAATCTAAAATTTCCAAGCTGCTGCCATAGGGAATTTTTTTCTGATAAGATTTCATTGGATGAATTGTCTTTATTTCCAGTAAGCAAGTTATCTGAAAGAAAGGCAGCACAGGCGATTTCTTTTTCAGACAGATCGGGCTTCCAATCCCCAAAATGCGCATCAATAAAATTAGTAAGGGTTTCACCACGTTGAAAAGGTTCAGAATATAAAACATCCAACATAAATCCAATGGCTGTTTTCGGTCCAATAATTGCGTAACGCTGCAAGGCATAAATCATGCGTTGAATGGCCAAATTTCTGGTTTCGGCAAATACAATCAGTTTGGATAAAATGGGGTCATATTCTACTGGAACTTCAAAATTTGTGTAAACCCCACAATCATTGCGAATTCCAGGACCGGTTGGTTCTTTGATAAACTGGATTTTTCCAGGTGATGGAAAAAAATTATTTTCAGGATCCTCGGCATAAATTCGGCATTCTATTGCATGTCCACGTCCTACAATATCATTTTGCTTGAGAGCCAAAGGGCGTCCAGCAGCAATTTCAATTTGATGTCGAACGAGGTCGATATTTGTGATCATTTCGGTAATTGGATGTTCTACCTGTAAGCGTGTGTTTACTTCAAGAAAATAGAAATTTCCGGTATCATCCAATAAAAACTCAACAGTGCCTGCATTGACATAACCCGATGCTTTAGCAGCAGTGATTGCCGCCTGTCCCATTTTTTCTCTCAAAGCTTCAGTAAGTGCTGTGGAAGGTGTTTCTTCAATAATTTTTTGATGGCGTCTTTGAATGGAGCATTCGCGTTCAAACAAATGAATGGCGTTTTCATGTGAATCGCAAAGTATTTGGATTTCAACATGACGTGACCTGTCAAGGTATTTTTCCATATAGATTGTGCTGTCACCAAAGGCTGTTTTGGCTTCACTGGCAGCAGTTTCGCAGCTTTCCTTTAAATTCTCAGGAGAATCAACCACGCGCATTCCCTTTCCACCCCCGCCAGATGCCGCTTTAATCAACACAGGATAACCGATTGCCTCTGCGGCTTGAGCCCATTCAGCATGATCGTTGGAATCTATGGTTGTACCTGGTGTAACAGGTACGCCACTTTTTGCCATGATATTTCTGGCAATAATTTTATCACCAAGATTTTTAATAACCTCTGCTGATGGCCCTATAAATGTGATCTCATTCTCCTTACAGGATTGCGCAAAATCTGCATTTTCTGCAAGGAATCCATAGCCTGGATGGATTGCTGTTGCGCCTGTTTTTTTCGCTGCGGCAATGATTTTTTCAATGTTCAAATAGCTTTGCGATGGTTCTGCCGAACCTAAATGAACAGCCTCATCAGCATTCATTACATGTAATGCGGAACCATCAACATCGGAATAAACAGCTACTGTTGGAATTCCCATCTCTCGACAGGTTTTCATAATTCGAACCGCTATTTCTCCCCTGTTTGCAATAAGTATTTTCTGAAACATCGCTTGTTCTCCTGTTGGTAATTACATTCTAAAAATGCCATAGCCAAAGGCATCATCCCGAATGGGTGCATTCAAGCTGGCAGATATTGCCAGGCCTAAAACATCACGTGTTTTGGCAGGATCAAGAATGCCATCATCCCATAAATTGGATGTACTGTAATATGCATTGCCTTCTTTTATGGATGCCTGAATGACTGGATCTCTTAAAAAAGCCACTTCTTCATCAGTCAGTGGAGGTTGTTGGGTTCGTTTACGTTGATCATTTTGGATGGTCACCAAAACATCAGCAGCCTGTTGTCCGCCCATAACCCCAATTTGAGAATTGGGCCACATCCACAAAAATCGGGGAGAATATGCACGTCCGCACATGGCATAATTTCCCGCACCAAAGGATGCGCCTACGATTACTGTAAATTTGGGAACTGTGCATGTCGCGACAGCATTGACCATTTTATGACCATTTTTTGTGATCCCGCCTTGTTCATATGCCTGTCCAATAATAAAGCCTGTGATGTTTTGAAGAAAAATAAGGGGAATTTTTCTCGAATCACAAATCTGAATAAATTGTGTGCCTTTTAATGCGCTTTCAGAAAATAAAATACCATTGTTTCCCAAAATTCCCACAGGATACCCATGAATATGCGCAAAACCGCATATTAAGGTGGGGCCATACATGGATTTGAACTCTAAAAATTCGCTGCCATCAACCATCCGCGCAATAACTTCTCTGATATCATAGGGTTTGGCAATATCTTTTGGGATGATACCATATATCTCATCTGATGGATACAATGGCGGTGTGGATGCTTTGAGTGTAAGTTGTGCTTTTGGTGTTTTTGGAAGGTGATCCACAATTTCACGAATGATTGCAATCGCATGGGCATCATCATCAGCAAAGTAATCAGAAACACCCGATTGACTGCAATGCAAGTCTGCGCCGCCCAGTTCATCCGCAGAAACTTCCTCACCAGTGGCAGCCTTGACCAGAGGCGGCCCTCCCAAAAAAATGGCGCCATGACCTTTCACATGGACAACTTCATCGCTCATCGCAGGAACATACGCACCGCCAGCAGTACATAAGCCCATAACTGCTGTAATTTGTGGGATTTTCATTTTAGACATCATGGCCTGATTGTAAAAGGTTCGGCCGCCATCATCAATATCTGGAAATATTTCAGATTGCATCGGCAAAAAAGCCCCGGCAGAGTCAACCATATTGATCATGGGAAGTCTATTTTCCATGGCAATGGTTTGACAACGCAGCATTTTCTTGACTGAAAGCGGATAACTTGCCCCCCCCTTTATGGTTGCATCATTGGCACTGACAAAAACTTCCCTGCCTTTAATAACACCAATACCAGCAACAGCTCCAGCTTTATGGACTTTTTTGTCATATTGATCTTTTGCTGCAAGGGGCGCAATTTCAAGGAAAGGTGTATTGCGATCCAGTAATAACTCAAACTTTTTTTGAACAGGCAATTTTCCGGTTTCTTTCAGGCGATTTTTTGCCTTTTCTGATCGTTCATTGGCGGCCCTGTCCATCTCATTTTTTAATTCCTCAACAAGGGCATGATTGGCAGCATAATTTTCTTTGTAAATATCGGATTGAGTATCAATCCGGGTTTTAATGATGCTCATTGTATTTCTCCTGTTTATTTTTTGCGTTTCTTTACAAAATCAACCCGCATGACCTGACAAAGTGCCGGCAGCAGAAATAAGTCTGATATCAACGCTGTGATTATTGCAATCGCAGAGAATATCCCAAAATGGCTGAGACCATTATGAAAAGATAATAAAAACACCAAAAAACTACATGACAGAATGATTGATGTAAATGTAATGGCCTGTCCAGCCTCTCGGATAGAGCAAATAGCAGCCTTTGGAATATTCCCATGTATCTGCATTTCCAAACGAAAATGCGTCATGAAATGGATGGTATCATCAACAGCCAATCCCATGATAATTGGTGCAACAAGAAGCGTATCAGCATCCAGAGGGATGCCAAAAAAACCCATCAATCCGAAGGATGTCAGAACTGGAAATAAATTGGGAATCAAACTGACCGCCCCTGCTTTCCATGATCCCAGTACAAGCAGTAAAACAATAGAGATAGTGCCCAATGCCAGACTAAAACTCTTGATTTGCGACCAGCTTACATATTCCAGCATGATTGCCAACATGGCCATGTTTCCTGTCAGTTTCACATTTAAATCTGGATATCTATTTTTTAGGAAATGAAATTTATTGTCAACAAATTGTTGGATTTTTTCTATGATTTTAATGGCTTCACTTGAGCTAACATTAATTGAATTCACACTGATCCTTGCACGTGAATAATCATCAGATACTAGGCGTCTGCGATCCGAGGGATTGGCATTACCAAATAAAAACAATACCTGTTGTAACACGTGTGCATCAGCAGGAATAATATATTTTGTAGGATCATTGTTGTTTAAGGCCTTGTAGGATTCTTTCACCACATTGACCAATGATATGGTTTTGATAATTTTATCGCCATATTTTTCTGTGATAAATTTTTGGATGTCCTCCATGCAAAAAAGAACATCCGGATCCTTTAATGCATTCTCTTTATGAAATGACAACATGATTTCCATGTTTGATGTGCCCGCCATGTGTTGATCAACAATGGAATATATTTTTCGCAAGGGAAGCGTTTCCTTGATCACTTCTACAAAATTAGAATCCACTTTGAGTTGGAAAAATCCATACAGCAAAATGCTTCCAGCAATAAAAAAAATAATAATCACCTGAAAAGACCGATTGACACTTACATTTTCAATCCTTTTAATCACAGACAAAACAAAATGTTCTGATTTGACCTTTTTTGTTTTTGAGATGGGTGCCCACAGATCAAGCATCAATGGAAGCAACACAATTGTGAAAAAGAACGCCAGTAATACCGCAAGGCTTGCAAATATACCAAAAGTAGAAATGGGCTGAATGGGCACCATCACTAAAGAGATCAGGCCAATGGCAGTCGTCAGACTGGTCAACAAACAGGCCAGGCCCGATTTTTTCATTACTGCGTTTATGGCGTCGCCATGTGACATCTGCTTGTTTCTAAAGAATAAATAACCCGACAAAAGATGTACTGTATCTGCAATTCCAACAGATAAGGCCAGAAAAACAATCACCTGAATCATTGCCGAGATATGAATACCTGTCCACCCCAGCAGACCAATAATCCAGATAATGGTCAGAATAATAATAACAACAGGCCACAATATGGCGCAAAGAGACCTGAACAACACAAATAGAATAACAACAATGAACAGCAATACGAATCCCATCAAGCGAGACATATCTGCCATCACTTTTGTTATGAAAAAATCCATAATTACCGGGTTACCTACCGGATAAAAATCAAGCACAGATTTGTATTCATCCTTGTCGAAAATTTTATTCAAGGCATTAATGAAAGCGGGATATTCCTCAATCTTTGTTTTATTAAATTTGAATATCTGTTCGTTAGGAAGTGTTTCAGAAAAAACGTCATCAGATTCTTCAAAAAGATATTCAGAATCATCAAAAGAGGATATCTGTTCATTGGTCGTCTGAACTGGAGCTTCTGCGTTGAAATCTGTTCGGATGACAATGCCGCCATATTCAGAATTGTTTGATACATATAAATTGGGATAATCGGGATGATTCAGGGCTTTTTGTCGATAGTGTTCGCGTTGGTCATCATTTTTTGGAAGGGTATCGCCAATAAAATTTTTGGAATACAATATATCATCATGGGCCTCCATATATTTGACATTGATCAAAGATTTAACCTCCTTGATATGATCCAATGGAGATTTTTCATCAGAAGACATTGACAGGCGATAATTAACCAGTTCATCATGAACCTTTTTCAAGACCTGTAAGGCGTCATCACTGAAAACATCCTTATTTTTCGCGCGGTAAACCACATACAGATTTTCATCACTGCCAAAATATGATCTGAATCGGTCGTAGGCCAGTTTCACAGGATCGTCATCTCTTAAATACGATTCCATGGATTCATCAATAATGACTTTATCCATACCTGCTGCCAGAAAAACAGTTAATAAAGCGATGATTATTAAAATCCAATATTTTTTGTTTTGCAATCGTTGATGGATATTTTCAAAAAACACATTGATTTCATAAATTATCGTTTTCATAGAGGGCACTATCTATTGTCATTTCATATTATTGAAAAAAAATGCTGGAAAAATAAGTTCCCCAATCGGAAAAGTCAGACAAGTCTGACAGGTCTGACTTGCCTGACCTGTCCGACTTCGGAATTGAGAATGTTAGTTTTCAAGATTACCTAATGAATATAGAACTTTTTAGCGACTAAATCCAGCCAGCACCCTGTTTCCAATCAGTCTTTCAAGATCATCTCGAGGTAATCTTTTCTCTGCTTGCATGACATAAAAAACCCCCTGTTTTTCAAAAGCTACTTTAGGGAAATACCCGGTATATCCGCCTGATACATATTTACAGTCTTTAAGGATTTCTGCAATATCCATGTAAATCTGAAATTCCTCATCCGAAACTTTGCCACCCAGGCCAGTTGGCATTGGGTATTTCTTTTTAATGATTTCTATGTGAGGGTTTTCGCGGTATTCCTCAAAGACAATATCTTTCCGATTTTTCAAATCAACGATTAAGAATTTATCAGAATTTGTAAAAACATCCGGCGTTTCATCTCTGTCAGCCATTACGCCATATCCTAATCGTTCAATGACATCTTCTTTCATTTTATCCTCCTTCAATTTGTAATTAATTTTTATGAATGCAGCCAGGATTAATTGGTTATTTTTGGTTACACTCAAATCCTCAAATCTTATTGAAGTTTCTACGTAACAGATCTTCAGCATTTTTGGTAGAAAAAAGTAAAAAAGTTCGATTGCCCTTTGCTTGATTTTACTATCTTAATTATATAAAAAGGATATTAAAGGATTGATCACCTGTCTTGGAGGATACGAATATATTTCACTAATGAATACTCGAAAAATAAGTTCCCCATTTAATTAATTAATTGGGGAACTTATTTTTTTGCATTCCTAAGCTTTCTCTGTGCGGTAAGAATAATGATGGTACCTTAATACCTGAATAACTTGCTCCATGAGCTTCAATTCAGGATCAGGCTTAATTTTTCCCTTTCAATCATTTAATACCTCCATATATTCCGAAAATGTTTATATTTTATTATTAGTACAGACAAAATTCTATTTTATATTAAAGGTATATAATATTTTGTCAATAACAAACCAAATATTTTATAATGGGTAATTATCCTGTGATAAAATGAAATATAAAAGAATAAAAGAATATATGCTAAAATTGATATATATAGGGGAGAAAAAAATGAATATTGTCTTTTAATAAAATTTACGTATTGTGGTAAAATTTTTTTTTATTATTTTTTTATTGACAATTTTTTTTCAATAAAATAATAAGGTTTTTTATGATTAATTAACTTAAAAGTTCTAAATTGAGTTGTGTTTGATAATTTTGTTACTGAAACTATATTCTTTATGTAAATGATTATTTTTGAAAATTGGCGGGTTAATTATTCATTGTATTTCATTCTTGGCCAAAGTTAATTGAGTTAAAGGCAAAAAACTAATTTAAGGGCAAATGATAAATTGCTCAAAGGATTTAAAGTTTAATCAATACTATCATCAAATTTGCAAATTTCCTAGGTACTTAATAATAGTTAGCTGATCTAACTTATTATACTGGTAACCAAAATTAAAATTAATTAAATGAAACTATAAACCTAAGGAGTAAAATGTATGAGAATTGGAGTTGACCTTGATGGTAC
>Ga0272440_1003998_pt1 | contig 10725 bp, 6 predicted proteins | sample SSMMMBAug17_FD_192440 | JGI IMG/M metagenome (GOLD analysis project Ga0272440, IMG submission 192440) | Marine sediment archaeal communities from Little Sippewissett salt marsh, Falmouth, MA, United States - SSM-MMB-Aug17 | ecosystem: Environmental > Aquatic > Marine > Wetlands > Sediment ... | reverse complement strand
AAAGCCCAACGCTGAATGGAAAAAGGACGCTAAAGCGCCCTCAATACCATTAAGCAAATTATCAATAAATTGGTTGATCTTTTCAATATGGATAAAATTTGTCTGCAACCAATTCAGTACCTATGTAGCTTGAGGGCGCTTTAGCGTCCTTTTTCCATTCAGCGTTGGGCTTTAGCCCTACGCTGTTCTTGGATTTGCCGAAATTCATCATTTTTCAATGTTTCTCTCTAAAAAGTCCGACTTTTTGGTTTTTGGGAATGCGCCCATCTGATCATGCACGAGATAGCATCTTTTTTTTACGAACTTTATAACGAAAGGAAAACATCATGTCATTAGACTCACAAAAAAAACTACCATTAAATCGTTCTGACTTTAAGTCTATTATAGAAGATAATTATTATTTTATTGATAAATCAATGCTGATTCATCATTTAATTGCGGGCAACAATGATATCATTCTTTTTCCGCGACCCCGACGATTTGGCAAGACGTGTAATTTATCAATGATTCGTTATTTTTTTGAAAGATCAGAGTCCTCAAACGCCCACTTATTCAATGGCCTTGCCATTCAAAACCAGGAAACCTGGAATCTACAGGGAAAATTTCCAGTCATATTCCTTTCACTCAGAACCTGTTCTGGATTAAATTGGCAAAAATGTTTTACTCTTTTTACGCATCTTTTATCATCTGAATATATGCGTCATAGTTATTTATTAGATTCTGAGATCTTAAATACTCAAGAAAAATCAGACTTTGAATTAATTATCAGACGAGAAGCAGACTCGGAAACCTGTGCATTCGCATTAAAAAACCTTAGCAAATACTTAAACGATTATTATGATCAAAAAGTGATTATTCTTTGTGATGAATATGATACCCCCATCCATCATGGTTACCTCAATAATTATTATGAAGAAATCATTGATTTCATGCGTTTGTTTCTGGGCAGTGGGTTTAAAGACAATGATCATTTGTATAAAGGTGTTTTAACTGGAATTCTTCGCATTGCCAGAGAATCTATTTTTTCAGAGCTTAACAATCTTGACGTGTTTACTGTTATCGATGATCATTGCAGTGAATACTTTGGAATTACAGAACATGACATGCAGCAATTGATAAGCTATTATGATTTAAAACCTCATGAATTCATACTCAAAAAAGCTTATGATGGATACACATTTGGCAATCATACGATATACAATCCCTGGTCTGTCATGCATTATTGTGCATTTCCAAACGCAGGCGCAAAACCTTATTGGATCAACACAAGTGCGAATGGGTTGATTCGGCAATTAATTTTTCAAGAACATATGCTAAAGATAAGCGATATTCAAACTCTGATTGATGGAAAATCTGTTTGGAAAACAATCAATGAAAACCTTGTGATGAAAGAATTAAAAAGCTTTCGCGATGCAGTATGGAATTTACTGCTATTTAGTGGTTATTTAACAGTAACAGAAAAACGTCCAGATCCGAATAATCCAGATAACTATATATGTTGCTTAAAAATTCCAAATACTGAAATTAAAAACTATTTTATATCTGAACTGAACAAACTAAAATCGATTGAAGTTGATACCTTGATTGCATCTGAAAATCAAACCATACAAAAGGTATTTATTTCTTATAATCATAAAGATTTCCCTTTTGCAGCGCAATTAAAGCAGGATTTAGAGCAGTCAAATATTCAATTGATTATTGATATTGACAGTATGAAATATGGAGATGATATTTTTGACTTTATTGAACGTTCAGTACAAACATCAGATGTAACCTTATCAATCATCTCTGCAAACAGTCTTGCATCCCCCTGGGTCATGGTTGAAACCCTTGAAACATTTCAACAAGAAGATTCTTTAAACGCCCTGCGATTTATTCCTGTAGCGATAGACCAAAGTTATCAATCAGCAGATTTTGCGACACAATTGATTGAACATATTGAAAAGAGTATTGATTTAATGATTGATAAAATTACAAGATTATCAAAAAAATATGTGGCTACCGATACATTAGATTTACAGAAAAAAAGATTGATAACGTTACGATCAAATATTGACCTGATCCTTTTGAATTTGAGTAAAAGATTTGTTGCTGATTTTTCCGATAAGAATAAGTATAAAATGAATTTTTCTCGACTGGTAAAATCGATTCAACAAATTTAATCTGATCATGCACTGTTCATACAATCAAGTACAATAATACGAATATTTTTACATGTTGTGAGACTTGAAGGTATAAATGGCCCGGCCAGTGAATTTTTCTGATGATATAGTTCAACATTTTTTGTTATTACAGGTACCACTGATACTTGGTGTAATTGAATATCCAGGTAATCCTGTAATAACAGTTTTGCATTGGCCATTTGTGATTGATCGATACGATAGACCAGTTCCAGTTCATCATTCCACTCCTGAATTTCCATAATTACATCCGAGTTATCAGTCACCAAAAGGCCTGATTTTTCCTGATCATACTGGTGTAAGAAGAACCATACTTTCAAACGTTCTTGAATTTGAGTTAAAATCTTCTTGTTTTTATGGGTCGATTGCGGTGCATGATCGGATAAATCATTGTTCAATTGTTGAAACAATAGCGAATGAGAGTCATCAATTTCAGCCAATGTGCTATCTAAATCAGCAAGTTGCATATCAAGATCCTGAAACAAGTGACAGTACAATGCAAACAATAGCTCTTTATTATCTGTTGGGTCCGCTGGTTTTGCGTTTTGTTTGATTTGGGCACGAATTCGATTCACTGAAGATTCATCAAAAAAAGGAAGATCTTCAGATCTTGCTTTAAGATGATCCAAATTTGGGCCAGATTCTCTTATCAAAGCGTTCAGGTATAATTTTTCTTGCTCAAATTTTTGGCGATCAAATTGGGACGCCAGCGGTGTTTTAACAATCAATCTTTCATTTGTTTTATAATGTTCAGGTATATTTATATCTGATGGTTGATAGATACATATTTGTTCAAACCATTCCTGGCAGAGATCCAGGGTTGTTTGCGATATATACGTTGTTGGGAAAAAAATGGGGATCATGAGAAGCTCCTTATCAATGCTTAGGAATGATCTGAAAATAATTTCCCCATTTGGGGAACTTATTTTTCAAACAATCTTTATTAAAAAAATAAAAAAATATTTGAAAAGATCGGCACTGTCAAGCTAAAACAACGCAATGGAAAATCTAATATTTGTTATATCGACAAGTTAAAGGTTTATTCAAAAAATATTTTTTTATATAACCCGCTGCCATATTTGAAAAAAATATTAAATATAAGCTGTTACACCTGTTTATGTGAAAATCAACTTTTGACTTTTTAAGAAAAAATTATTAGTATTTAAGGAATGTAAAAAAACAGATGTATTTAATACGAAATGGTTATCCATTTTTTTTAGAAATTTTAAAAAGTAATTAAAAAGAGACATCAATACAAATTTGATGTTCATTTGATTTAGGAACAATGTATTATTTAGTAAAACAGAAAATAATAAGTATCGTCATTGTGCTGGGAATAATTTTGATTCCATTAACTGGTTTTACAAGCCAATATTTTCCCGAGCCCCCTTCATTGAGAGACAATATAAGCTTCTGGAAAAAAATTTATACCAATGTTTCTCTAAAAGAAGGTTTGCTTCACGATAGCGAGTATCCGCTGGTGATATTTAAAAAGCTTTATGTGGGAAAACGTAATGGGCGATCATTATCTCGCTATGTAGATAGAGAAAAGCGAAAAATCGAGCAATATCTAAGCCATATCAGAAACAGGCCACCTGAAAAATGGTCATTTGAAGAACAGCGAATTGCTGAGTTATATGAGCGTTTTGCGCCTGGACATGCACTGAAACGTGCTCACAAAAGGATTCGATTTCAGCGGGGTCAACGAGAACGTTTTCTCAAAGGCCTTGAACGTTCTGGTCAATATATAGATGAAATTCGTCAAATCCTAAAAAAATATAACGTGCCGCCTGAACTATCATATTTGCCTCATGTAGAATCCTCATTCAATCCAAATGCGCGATCAAAGGCTGGCGCAAGTGGTTTATGGCAATTTATCACTTCAACTGGTCGATTATACTTGAAAATTAATTCAGCAGTTGATGAACGTAACGATCCGATATTGTCAACCATAGCTGCTGCCAAATTACTCCGGCACAATTATGAAAAACTCAATTCATGGCCCCTTGCGATTACAGCATACAATCATGGTTTATTGGGTATGAAACGCGCAGTTAAAAAAACAGGAACCCGCGATATTTCACAAATTATCAAACATCATAAAAGTCGATCTTTCAGGTTTGCATCCAAAAATTTCTATAGCTGCTTTATTGCTGTCACAGATATTGATCCCAATTACAAACGATTTTTTTCAAATGTTCGTTTTTTGCCACCACTTAAGCGTAAATGTGTGACATTATCACATTATATACGTGTAAACGTTTTATGTGATTATTTAAAAGTATCAAAAAATACATTCAAACGTTTAAATCCAGCAATTCGGGCAAATGTATTTCGTTATAATCGACCTGTTCCTAAAGGAACACGGATATTCTTTCCAGACTCAATGTCCATGTCATCCATTAAACAAAGATTACAGCAGATACCCGCTAAATTTAAAAGCAATAAACCATTAATGATAACATACAAAGTCCGACGAGGCGATTATCTTGGAAAAATAGCAAAAAAAACAGGGGTTTCAGCCAGAGCAATTGCACGTGCCAATAACATGCGGACAAATACACGAATATATCCAGGACAAAAACTATATATTCCAACAACTTATAATTATAGACCTTCCAGACGCACTTCAAGACATTCACATAAATATCGTGTAAGAGAGGGGGATTATCTTGGAAAAATTGCTAAAAATTACAGGGTTTCTATTAAAGATATTGCTCGTGCCAATAGACTCTCTACCAGAAGTAAAATCTATCCCGGGCAAATTCTGAAAATTCCAGTCAGCAAAACCCGAACGTATCGTGTAAAACAAGGAGATTATCTTGGCCGAATATCTAAAAAAACAGGGGTTTCTGTAAATCGAATCTTGCAGGCGAATGGCATTTCAAAAAAATCAACCCTTTATCCCGGGCAGGTTTTGATTATTCCTGATAATGGATAAGGCTGTTGAAAATTCATTAAATGCTAAAAAATATAGGATTTTGTAATTACATTTGATGCTTTATTCTTCTCGCATTATCCAACGCCATCCAATATGTCAATGAACAGCGCGTTATCCCTTGAATGTGGTTGTATAACCATCCAAACAATTAACTGAAACAATAATAAAATATTGGTTGATTTTATCATTCATGTAAGCTAACTTACTCCCAAATTAGAAAAAAAATAGGTATGTTAAATTATTTTCAAAGGTATCTTATGCATTGAATAATATTCATAGAAATCGAATAAAGCCTTTGTAAAGCAATCTATTAAAAATTTAACAGGTCGTCCCCAGAATGGAATACATCCAAAGGGAACAACGGCCTTACAATAACCAGTAAAAATGGAGGTCATTAATGACAGAATCACAAATTCCCGGATTAAGTATACTTGAGGATGCTTTTGAATACTGGATCGATTCGTTCCAGCGAAGTATTCTTTTTTGGGATGTTATTCGGAAACGTGGCAATAACTATCTGGAGCATTTACATAAAGGACAACCCCCTGTTTTGATTTTCGATTATGAGGTCTTGATCGATGGCCGAACATTAAAAAGTCCAGTCAATTATTCCCTGTCCCGAATACTTCCACGTGAAGGCCAGACAACAGATCCAAACAAACGCCCAATTGTCGTAATTGATCCACGTGCCGGTCATGGCCCTGGTATTGGTGGCACAAAAGAAGAATCTGAAATAGGATTGGCTTTAAAAGATAGTCATCCTGTGTATTTTATCTTTTTTTATACAGATCCAGTTCCCGGCCAAACCCTTGCAGATGTGAAAAATGCAGAAATTCACTTTCTTGAAGAAATCAAAAAACGACATCCCAAAGCTGGAGAACCATCAGTAATCGGCAATTGTCAGGCAGGATGGGCAACAGCGCTGTTAAGTGCAGATCGTCCAGATATTACAGGGCCTCTTGTTCTTGCAGGTTCACCATTATCTTATTGGGCGGGTGTTGATGGGTCCAATCCCATGCGTTATCGCGGTGGTCTTTTTGGTGGTGTCTGGATGTCATCTTTCTTCAGCGATTTAGGTAATGGCACTTTTGATGGTGCTAATCTTGTCTTGAATATGGAATTATTAAATCCTGCCAATACCATCTGGACAAAACAGTATAATCTGTATCGAAAAATCGATACTGAGGAGTCCCGATACCTGAACTTCGAAAAATGGTGGGGTGGCTTTTTCTGTATGACATCAGAAGAAATTCATTTTATTGTGGATAGTCTGTTTGTTGGCAATAAGCTTGAACAGGGCATGAAAATGGAAGATGACAGCGTAATTGACCTCAAAAATCTCGACGATCCTGTTGTTGTTTTTGCATCACAGGGAGATAACATTACGCCACCGCAACAGGCACTTAACTGGATTATCAAGGTTTATGGCTCTATTGAGGAAATCAAGCGACGACAACAGGTAATGGTTTATATGGTTCATAAAAAAATTGGTCATCTGGGAATTTTTGTCGCATCCAGTGTTGCCAATAAGGAACATAAAGAAATTATTGGCAGCATGGACATGATTGATTATCTTGAGCCCGGACTTTATGAAATGGTGATTGAGCAGGGTGATAATGAAATGGTCATGGCTGAAAATCGCGTTAAATTTGAAGAAAGAACGTTTGATGATATCATGACGTTAGATGATGGCATGGATGATGAACTGGATTTTGAACCGGTTGCCTTTTTATCAGAAGTTAATGACAGTATTTACAAGGCTTTTTTCAGTCCTATTGTAAAAATGACCACAACAGAATTTACAGCAGAATTTTTGCGACAACTTCACCCACTCAGAGTTCAGAGATACCCCTTTTCTGATCTCAATCCGATGATGTTTCCCATTTCAACGCTGGCATCAATGGTACGAAAATATAGAAAAACAACTTCTCCAGACAATGTATTTGTTTCACTTGAACAACACATGTCAAAAAGTATTGAAACTGTTCTGAATTTTTATCGGGACATGCGCGATTTATCACAAGAGGCGATCTTCAAATCAATTTATGGCAGTCCCATTGTGAGACAATTTTTCAACAAAGAATTGCCCAAAGAAGCGCAAGAAGAACTTAATCGTCAAAAAGAACAGGCGCAGACACAGTCACTTCTCGAAGATGAAGATGTCTGGCTTAATAGAATGACTGAAGGTGGCTTTGCTGAAGGAGTCATCCGAATCATGCTGGCTATGGCAAGTGCAGATCATATTGTTGACAAGGCGGAATACATTGTTTCTGAATCCATTGTTCGTTCACATCCTGTTTTGAAAAAAATTCATCCGGCTATATTTAAAAAAAGAGTTAAAGAACAATCGCGTATTCTTCAAACCGATCAGGATCTGGCCATTGATACCCTTGTAAATCTATTGGAAAAACCTGAAGAAAGAGCTGAAGCATATGAAATTGCTAAAAAGGTTGCTATGGCAGATAAGGTGCTGGCTGATGAAGAAAAAGTTTTGTTAAATAAAATTGAGAAAACTTTAGGTATTCAGACAAAATAACTAATTATTGATTAATAAACCCCATTGCCGAAATATAATTGTAGAGATAGACGCGTCTATCTCTACAAGACAATTACCGGATTATTAATTATATGAACACTCTTTTAACCCTGTCAGCAACTTGCCTGGCAGAAAAGATTCGAAATCAGGACGTGTCATCAAGGGATGTTGTTGATGCCCATATTTTTAGAATAAAACGTGTCAATCCAATAATTAATGCGATGGTTCAATCTCGATTTGATGAGGCCAGAAATGAGGCAGAATCAGCAGACGCATTGATCAGAAATAGCGATAAAAAAAATCTGCCGCCATTTCTAGGTGTTCCTTGTACAATCAAAGAAAGCTTTTGTTTAACAGGTATGCCAAATACAGGTGGACTGTTAAAACGAAAAAATTGTATCGCACGCCAGGATGCCACAGCTGTAGCGCGAATAAGATCATCTGGTGCAATCCCTCTGGGCATTACCAATGTTTCCGAAATGTGCCTGTGGATGGAAAGCTACAATCCTCTGTATGGAAAGACATGCAATGCGTATCAACCTTACAGGACTGCTGGTGGAAGTTCAGGCGGTGAAGGTGCATTGATTGCATCAGGCGGTTCTCCATTTGGACTAGGTTCTGATATCGGTGGTTCCATCCGCATGCCAGCCTTTTTTAATGGCATATTTGGCCATAAGCCAACTTCCGGACTTATTCCTAACACCGGACATTATCCCAAAGAAGAAGAAGGCATCTCTGGCATATCAACAACTGGTCCATTATGTCGTTGTGCTGAAGACTTGATGCCATTGCTAAAAATTCTTGCAGGGCCAGATAATATAGACCCTGGATGCCATCATATCCCCATTCATTCTACTGAATCTGTTCAAATTAAAGAATTAACTGTATTCAATCCTCAAATTAAACCCCTTTTGCATGTATCATCAGAACTGTTTGCAGCCCAACATCAATGTGTTGGAATTCTTAAAGCATGTGGCGCAACAATCAAACCGATTTTTCATATTGAAAACTGGAAAATTGTCAATATGTGGCTTGCCAAAATTCAATCGGTATCCAAAACCCCATTTGCCAAAATATTGGGTGATGGCCAGGCTGTCCAACCAATTACTGAATTAGTGAAATGGATGATGTGTAAACCATCCCATACGCTTCCCGCAATTTTAACAGCTATATTTGACCAGTTTCCCTACTCAAGAAAAAGAATGAATGATACTATCAAAGAATTGGATAATCTCAGACAATTATTGATTAGAATTATTGGCAAATCAGGGATTATGCTGTTTCCATCACATCCGACAACAGCACCAAGACATTACATGCCTTTATTGATGCCTTTACGTTGGGGCTATACAGGTTTGTTTAACATTCTGGGATTTCCAGCAACACAAGTCCCTTTAGGTTTTGATAATAAAGGTTTGCCTACAGGCATTCAAATTGTAAGTATCCCCGGAAATGACCATGTGACTATCGCAGTTGCACAAGCGTTGGAAAAATATTTTAAAATTATTCCAAAAACGTACAAAGGTTAAATGAGCAGGTGTTTTGTATTGCAGGCTCAAACATAAGAAAACCAATAACCGATAGGGCGCATTCCCAAAAAATCGGACATTTATTTTCTTAGGAATGCGCTGAAAATAACATGGTCATTTTTCTTGATTGGACAAAAATAAAAGGTCGTGTAGAGACGTAGCATGCTACGTCTCTACAGTACAATTACCTCAAAAGGAACAATCAATAATGGGAACGTTATTTTCAGCGCTCTCCTTAGCCCTGAAAGGGCTTTACATGTTTTATTTGATCTGACTATTCATGTATTTATAAAAGAATTTTATTAATCACAGCATCAATGGATCGGGTATAGTCATTATCTAAGGATTGGCTCATGATGGGTTTGCCATCATCACAGGCATGAACAACCTGAGGATCAAAAGGTACAGTTCCCAAAAATGGAACCTGAGCTTTATCTGCGGTTATCTGTCCACCACCTTGTTTGAAAAGGGCAATTTCTTTACCACAATGAGGGCATTGGAATGGCCCCATATTCTCAACCACACCGACGATATCCATATTCATTTTTTTGCAAAAATTTATCGATTTACGAACATCAGCAAGCGCAACATCCTGAGGTGTTGTCACAACAATTGCACGTGCATCAGGAATGGTTTGTGCCACGCTCAAGGGTTCATCGCCAGTGCCAGGAGGGGAGTCAATAATCAAATAGTCTAGTTCATCCCATTGCATGTCAGCAATAAATTGTCGAATGACACCATTTTTCAAGGGCCCACGCCATATAACAGCCTGATCTGCCTCTTGCATGAGAGACTGCATGGATACAACTTTCAAGTTATCATTGAATGCTTTTGGAATAACTAGTTTTTCATTTGTTATCTCAAGTAAACCTTCTATTCCCATTATACCATGAATACTTGGTCCGTGTAAATCAACATCCATGAGTCCAACTTTGAAACCTCTATTGGAAAGTCCGACAGCAATATTGGCTGCCATGCTGCTTTTGCCAACGCCTCCTTTGCCACTCATGACCAATAGTTTGTTTTTGATCTTTTTGAGTGTACTTTCTATAGTCTGGTCCTGTATTTTTTGTGCCATGTTATGTGTTCCTGCACTACATGCGCTGGCTTCGGTCTGTTGTTTTTCAGCCATTGGTATTCTCCTTGTTTATGTGCGAACTTAGAAAATAAAGAACGTTCTGAAAACAAGTTCCCCAGTTCAAAAATAATTATTCGTATTGGGGTATTTGTTCTGTGATCATTATTTTAACTTGTTCATCCGCACCTTGTGTACTTTTTTACAACTATTGATACCGAAAACTTCTTAATCATTAGTTTATTACTACATTTATATCATAATATTTAAAAATATCAAGTAATAAATTGAAAAAAACTTGATTAAGTAATACGTTCGAGTTTATTATAAAATGATCTCGGGCGTATGTACAGTTTAGGGGAAGTGAATTTCATACAAGGAATGCACGATCTCGGCAATTGCAAGAACAGCGTAGGGCTAAAGCCCAACGCTGAATTGAGAAAGGACGCTAAAGCGCCCTCAAT
>Ga0272440_1003997_pt1 | contig 10728 bp, 5 predicted proteins | sample SSMMMBAug17_FD_192440 | JGI IMG/M metagenome (GOLD analysis project Ga0272440, IMG submission 192440) | Marine sediment archaeal communities from Little Sippewissett salt marsh, Falmouth, MA, United States - SSM-MMB-Aug17 | ecosystem: Environmental > Aquatic > Marine > Wetlands > Sediment ... | reverse complement strand
GCGAACCTTGTGTTCGCCCATCGTACATAGGAACGAAAGCGTTATTAGTTCGAGGGCGAACACAAGGTTCGCCCCTACATCGGGCTGGCACATAAGTAAATGGGGAATTTATTTTTCGAGTTTTCCTAAGTTCTGAGCCCATTTGACATGAAGGGCCCATAATCAAAGGTTTTCCATCTTGTTTGAAGTCGTGTTAATTCAGATTTATTTTCCATGTGCACAATCTGATGAACAAAACTGGGCACATGATCAAGCTGCTGACTAAAACATTGAACATGATCCCCCAGATGGGCATCATTCGTAAATCGAATATCCACTTGTGATGGCAATAATTGTGTTTGAATTTCCATGGGAACACTTTCCAAAGCCCATTGCAGGTATATTGTATTGTTGACATGTTGGTTGAAATCTAAGTGGTGCATTTGTACTTTAAAATTGGATGTCCAATCATGTTTTTCAGGCGGGGTGATTGATTCAAAAGTATGATCAATTTTAACAAAGTTATCAAGCAAGTTCTCAGAGAGGTGTTTATTCAGCCGAACAGGTTTTTTGTTTGCCAAATTAATCATAACCCATGCGCATTTTCCTGAAAATAAGACTGTATTCTCATTGTTTTTTCCTTCAAATGATCTGATTTCATAAAGTTTTCGATGTGGATACCGCCATGTGGAAAGAATAAGCGGGGTATCCCATTTGGGGTAATCAAAAATATGTAATTGCAGTTCATATATCACCCACGCCAGATTGTTCTTAAAAAGATCCAGGGCAGAAATACCGAGTTCACGCGCATGATCAGAACCAATGTCTTGAAAATAATTTAAGATATTTTGACAGGTCAATCTTCCATTTGCACCTGTTTCCGAATAACGTATCGTGTATTGTTTAACAAATATATGTTGGATATTTTTTTGATACATCAGATCATATTTCCTGAAAAATGAGCATGTTATTTTCCAAGCATTTCTTAGGAAAACTCGAAAAATAAGTTCCCCATTTACTTATGTGCCAGCCCGATGTAGGGGTGAACCTTATGTTCGCCCTCGAACGAATAACGCTTTCGTTCCTATGTACGATGGGCGAACATAAGGTTCGCCCCTACACGTTCTTGGCACATAAGTAAATGAGGAATTTATTTTTCGAGCATTCCTTAGCGTCTATCGTTCTAAATATCTAAAGCTTAGCACCCACCTTAATATGATAATTTTTAATTTTATAATGTAATAGACTTTTCTTAATCCCCAACATTTTTGCAGCAGTTGCCTGAACATTATTGGCATGAGTCAAAGCCCGCTGGATCAGATGTTTTTCTATGAGCGAAAGCGTTTCTGGAAGTGATGATTGAATGGATATATGATCCAAATTAAATGTTTTTTGCGTGCGCCCCCGAAATTCAGAAGGGATATCAGCGGGTTTTATTGTATTAGAACTGGCCAGAATAACCCCACGTTCAATAATATTTTCCAGTTCGCGAATATTGCCGGGCCAATCATAATCATAAAACAGGCGCAAAACATCTTGATCAATTTGATTAACTTCACTTTTACTTGCATTTTCAGTCGCGTATTTTTTTAAAAAATGTGATACCAACAAAGGGATGTCTTCATAGCGCTTTCTTAATGGGGGCAAAGAAAAATACACAACATTGAGGCGATAGAATAAATCTTCACGAAAATTTCCTTCCTTCATTTCTGTTGTCAGATTCTTGTTGGTGGCTGCAATCAATCGTGCATTTAATTGAAGGTTTTCAACACCGCCCACTCTTTCGAATGTTCGTTCTTGAATAACACGTAATAGTTTTACCTGAAGGTTGGGGCTCAACTCTCCAATCTCATCCAAAAAAAGTGTGCCTTGCTCAGCAATTTCAAATCGTCCTTTTTTTAAGGATGAGGCCCCTGTGAACGCCCCTTTTTCATGACCAAATAATTCACTTTCCAATAAATTTTCAGCCAGGGCAGAGCAATTGACTGCAATAAAAGGCGCATTTTGCCTAAGAGAATTAAAATGAATAGACTTTGCAACGAGTTCCTTTCCAGTACCACTTTCACCTTCAATCAAAACAGTTGCGTTGGTGGGCGCAACTTTTTGGATGGTATGAAAGATTTCTTGCATGGTCTTGCTCTTACCAATGAGATTTCCAAAATGATATCGGTTTTGAAGTTCCTTTTGAAGTCGTTTATTTTGCCGCAGTATCTGATACATATTTAGGGCAATTTTAACCGACAAGAGAAGTTGTTCATTTTGAAATGGTTTGAATATGTAAGAATGTGCCCCTTTTTTTACAGCCTCTTCTCCTTTTTCAACTGTTCCATGCGCAGTCATCATAATAATAGGGATATCTGGATTGTGCGTTTTGATATGGGACATCAAAACCATGCCATCCATACCAGGCATTTTGATATCAGTCAGTACCAGATCAATATCATGCGCCTGAATTTTTTCCAGCGCTTCGACACCGCTGGATGCAGTCATTGTATCGTAACCCTCTTCTTCAAATACTGCACTGAGTACAAAAGGGTAGTTTTTTTCATCATCAACAATTAAGATTTTTTCCATACGTTATATTCCTGAACTATAGCGTTTTGCCAATGGCTCTTGTTTTACTTGAGAACCAATGTTCATCAAGATCCCCATAACAGCCATGTGGCATATTAATGAAGTTCCGCCATAGCTCAAAAAGGGAAGGGTTAAACCTTTTGTTGGTAACAATCCCAGTGTTACACTCATGTTAATACTTACCTGAAGTGCGACTGCTGAGGTAAACCCGAGAGCCAGACAGGCTCCAAAAATATCATCAATTTTTAATGTTATGGAAAAACCGCGCCAGATAATTAAGCCATAAAGCGTCAATATTACAATCACACCAATTAAACCGGATTCTTCTCCAATGACAGAAAAGATAAAATCAGTATGTGGTTCAGGCAAATAAAACAATTTTTGATAACTTTTTCCAAGACCTGTTCCCCAAAAACCACCGGATCCAAAAGCCATTAATGAATGGATAATTTGATATCCGGCTTCATTTCGATATTGCCAGGGGTTCAAAAACGATAGAATACGTTGAAGTCTATAGGGTGCATTTACAACCAGGTAATAAGCAGTGGGTAAGAATATCATGATACATCCCAATAAGTGCGTAATCGGAATGCCACCAGCAAATAGCATGATAAATGTCAGGGTGGCAATGATAACCACAGAACCAAAATCAGGCTGCATGGCAATCAGAACCAAAAAAGTACTGACAAATAAGGCATGTGGAATAATTCCTATGGAAAATCTTTGCAGGCGCTCTTTTTTTTTATCCAAAGAATATGCCAGGTATAGTATAATTGAGAACCGCGCAATTTCAGCGGGTTGAAACGATATGCCCCAAATATGAATCCATCGTACTGCACCTCCGGCACGATGACCAAAGCCTGGAAAAAAAATTGAAATTAATAATATAATACTGACCATTAAGACCGGATATGCCAGGCGTTTATACCATTGAAATGGGATATTACGAAAAATGATCATGATAATACATCCCAGCAATGCAAATGTAAACTGCTTGCGAATAAAAAAGTATTCAGAGCCATAATTTTTTATTGCAATCGCTGAACCTGCACTATACACCATTATGATACCAATACCTGTTAAAAAGAGGACTGCTGTCAAAATGATGCTATCATATCTGGTCGTATTTTTGTTTTGAGATAGAATTTTTGGCGCATAGGAAACATCCCCCCAGTCTTCCTGTATATTTGCGGTTATGATCGCACCTGTCTGAGGAGATGCATCGAACATATTAATATCGTTATTCATTATTGTATAAATTATTGCGATTTCGTTGAGTGCAGAAGAGACTGTTAGGTCTGTCTCTTCTGCGACTTAAAGCAGCTTATAAAAATATTCTCTAGTCTTTTTTGTCCAATTGAAAAGCAGAATGAAGCGTTCTGACTGCCAGCTCGGTATATTTTTCTTCAATAACACATGAGATGCGTATTTCAGACGTACTGATCATCATGATGTTGATATTTTCACTTGCCAAAGCATCAAACATTGTTGATGCAACTCCAGAATGACTTCGCATCCCTACACCAATAACCGAAACTTTTGAAATATTGGGATCTCCAGCCACGCTTTCAGCACCAATTTTTGCTCCGATCTCTTTCTCTATTTCAAGTGCTTTTTCGTAATCAGTTTTTGAAACTGTGAATGTAATATCAGTCATGTTGTTTTGGCGGGCATTTTGAATAATCATATCAACAATAATTCCCGCATCAGCCATTGCGCGTAAGACTTTTGCAGCCACACCCGGAACATCGGGGACGCGGGATAATGTAATTCTTGCCTCATTTTTATTATGAGTGACACTGGAAACAACCACACGTTCCATGTCTTTTTCTTCATTTATAACCATTGTTCCTTGCTCCTCATTAAAAGATGATCTTACATGAATGGGGACTTGATATTTTTTTGCAAATTCCACCGAACGAATCTGAAGCACTTTTGCGCCCAGACTCGACATATTTAACATTTCATCATAGGAAATTCGATGAATTTTGCGGGCTTTTCCACAGACATTGGGATCAGCAGTATAAACACCATCAACATCTGTAAAAATTTCACATACATCTGCGTTTAAGCCGGCGGCAATTGCCACTGCAGAAGTATCAGATCCACCCCGACCTAAAGTTGTGATATTGCCATTTCGATCTTCTCCCTGAAAACCGGCAACAATAATAATTTTATTTTGGTCAAACAGGGCCTGAATACGTTCTTTTCCGATATCTAAAATGCGTGCACGACCATAGGCATCACTGGTGCGCACACAAACCTGATACCCCAACATGGATTCCGCAGGATACCCCATTGATGTTAGCGTAATGGCCATCAAGGATACAGTGGTCTGTTCGCCTGTTGCCAGAAGGACATCCATTTCCCGCTTATTGGGTTGTTTTGTAATCTGACTGGCCATATCAATGAGGCCATCAGTCACGCCAGACATTGCAGATAGAACAACTACCAGACTGTTACCTTCATCATGGTAACGCGCGATCCTTTTGGCGACATTTCGGATACGTTCAATGTTTCCAACTGATGTGCCGCCATATTTTTGTACAATTATTGGCATTGCAATATTTCCTTCCTCATAGGCCACTTTCTTTATTCGTGACCATCCTGATTCCTTTTCTTGATCGTATTATTTTTTTTGAACGATCAATGTTTCCCCTAATCTGAATATATACTGTTTTCATACGAGTAAACATATAAAGATAAACATCATATGGATGAAAATGCAAGTGGAAAATATAGATTGAAGGGGCGAATGCGCCTGTAGACTGAATGGTTAAAAATAATTCGATATAACCTCCCAGACACCTTGCTGATCATATAATTCCTGTACAAGTTCCTCTGCCTGAAACATTTCAAAAGTTTTTATTTCAGTATAGGTTAAATAGCGCAGACCTTCAGGACTGGCATCAAACCGGCCATCTGGAAGGATATCCAGCCACGCACCCGGCGCAAAGGCGTAGCGATATAGTATTGTTTTAGGGACTTTGTAATCCCAAAATTGAAGTCGTCCTGAATGACCGGCGCCCACAAGATATTTACCATTTGGCGCAAAAGCGACCACTGAAACAGACCCCATGTTTCCACGAAGAACCCCCACGCAATCATCAGCTTCCGGATGCCACAATCGAATTGTTTTATCCGCACCGCAACTGGCAACACGAACGCCGTCGGGTGAGAATCGAACGCATAAAACCGGGCCAGAGTGACCATGAAAAACATTTGTATTCTGGCCTGTTTTCATATCCCAGATTCTGACAGTCCCATCAGCACTACTACTGGCAAGGCGTGTACCATCCTGGGAAAACACAAGCGATAAAATAGAATCCTCATGACCTTTCAGGGTATGGACACTGCTTTTATTTTTTGCATTCCATACATATATGGTTTTATCGACACATCCACTGGCCAGTAATTTTCCATCAGGTGATGCATCCAGACAATGAATTTCATTTGCATGGCCTTTTTGGGTCAACATGGTTTTCATGTTCCATAAGCGAACTGTTCGATCTTTACTGGAACTGGCAATAATTTTTGAAGCACCTACAAAGCATACTGAAGTCACTGAACCTGTATGTCCATGAAGTGTCCTTCCTTTATCTGCGCCCCATATTCGGATGGTATTGTCTTCACTGCCTGATACCATGACTTTGCCATCACCAGAGAAGCCAATTGATGTCAATGGGCCGGAATGCCCTTTGACCATCAGTTGCGGTTGTGGTTGATCAAGAGACCATAACACCAACATATTATCGGCTGTTCCACAGGCGATTGCCTTTCCATTGGGTGAAAAGTCCAGAGATAAAATTGCGCCAGAATGTGAACGAATGACTTGAATTGTCTTGCGATTTTCAACATCCCAAATACGCACAGATTGGTCATTCCCTGCTGAAATAATCGTGTTACTATCAGGTAGAAAGCAGATATCATTAACAGATGCTTCATGACGTTTCATTTGATACAGACTTCTGGCATTATCTACTTGCCAGAAATAGACTTTTTTATCTTGACAGGCAGCAACCAGAATACTTTTATCAGGTGAAAAACGTATGGCATTGATTTGTCCATGATGGCCGATAAACATTCGGATTTGTTTAGCCGTCTCAATAGACCACAGGCTGATCATTTTTGCACCGCCTGCGCTGGCAAGGGTTGTGTTGTCGGGTGAAAATGATATGGCTGAAATAGGTGCCGGATGTCCTATGAGTGAGCGAATAAATTTGCCATCAGTCATATTCCATAAGCGGACTTTTTTGTCGCGCCCGCCACTTGCCAAAATTTTACCATCCGGAGAAAAATGCACACATGTTGCCGCTTCAGTATGGCCTTCAAGACTGTACATTATTTCACCATCAGACAAATTCCATACATACACCTGATGATCTAAACTTGCACTGGCCAATAACTGATTATTGGGTGAAAAGTGTAAGCCAGAAATATCATGTCGATGCCTGTTTAGTTCATGGACTTTTTTGCCTGTTTGAATATTACGTACAATAATGCGGGTTCCTGTGCCGGCATAGGCCAGATATTTGCCATTGTTGGAACAGGAAATCGCTTTAATTGATGTAATGTCATCCTCAAATATCCATGCATATTTATTGTCAGTTAACCGATAGATTAATACCAGCCCGCTATCAGTACCCATTATAAAGTAGTCACCATCAGGCATTGCCTGAACTTGAGTGACACCGCTTAAATAAACGCGTTGAACAACAGCATTTAAGGCTGAAGGATCAAATTTTTTTGAAATATCCAATCCAGTTACATTAACAAAACTGGCATCTTTAAAAACCCCAACAAAAGTACTTTCTGTTAGATCAGAGTTATTAAATGATGCTTTTGAGATTGCAGCCTGACGAAAATTGGCGCCAACTGCATGAATATGTTCTGCACGAAGACCATCCAGTTTTGCGCTATGGAAATTGACTTGATCCAAAATTGCGTGGTTGATATTTGCCCGAGTTAAATCTGCGCCGCTAAAATCTGCATCAGTAAAATCCGCCCCTTCAAATACCATTTCTTGAAGTAATGCGCCTGACATCTGAATGCCTTTTGGAATATGTTCACCAGTTTTTTGTTGAAGCAATTGCATATCGTTTATTTCATCTTCCATATTACATCCAATGCGAATGCTCCAGTATAGTATCTGAAGTGCATTTTCTGAAATATTTTTAACATATGGGCGCGTAAGAATTTTTTGAAGCGGTTCAAATAATTTTCCCTGACCATGATCTAGAAGTGTTAAAAAGAATATGATTTTCCGATCAAATCGACGTGTATTCAAGACAGTTGTTATGGCTTTTGGATTGGCACTGAATGTAATATGAAGCCTCCTGGCCAGAAAAAATTCCATAAATGAACGATGCATAAACGAAAAATTACCATCTTCATCACGCTTGAGAAAGCTTGCAGTCATCATTTCTCTAAAAATATCATCCAAAACATCTCTGCTCCACTTGATCGTTTGTGAGTCCTCAAAATGTTTTAAAAACTGCACCAGATCTGTATAATGAATTTCTTCTTTTTCTTCATGCCACATCTGCCATGTTAATTGAAACAAAATCGCCAGCTTGAACTTGCTGTCAATCACTTTGCCATGTCCTTTTTCGCGTTCTCGTTCGATCCATAGATTGGTAAAAATAGTATACAAATTGGCCGCATTGACATCCTGATGATTCTCCAGTTGAGGAAGTGAATTGACAATTAAATCCAAAAGAAGTGGTCGATGGGCCAGTTCTTCAAGGTTATGAATACGCTGAATTTTTTTAAAATTGTTCTTATAGGATTCTGGCCGGACACGTCGCAGATAATCTTTAATTTGATCCTGGTTGAATTCTTTTAAATAAACCAATGTCGCACCGGTTTTTTGCTTTAGTTCGCGATATAAAACAGTTTCAGTTGATGACAACCGCGGTCCCTTACCAATAATCAGGCTCACCTGTTCGCGTCGATCTTTAAAATAATGTGTCCGACAAGTCAAAAAAACTTTGCCACGGCCCTGACCGGCCCGAAGCAGTTCATTGAAATTGCTTTGGGTGACTTTCCACTGAACGCGATCCGCCATTTCATCAAAGCCATCAAAGAAAATGATAATCTTTCCCACACGAACCAGATGCGAAAAACGATTAAAATCGATATTGATCTGATGTTGTGCAAAATGGCTGATAATGATGCCTTCAAGGGAGACTTCCTTTCGGACTTCTTTGAGTGGAATCAATATTGGCACCGGATGACGCAATGGATCATACAAAAAAGTTTTTGCCAGATCATGGAATAAAAATTGCGCCAGGGTACTTTTGCCAGTGCCTAAATCACCCAGAACAATCAGCACATTTTCCTGCTCAGTGCCCAACCATCGCGAAAAATACGCTAGGGCCTGTTGATTTTCAAAAATGGTATCTGTTTCCAGGTTGGGACGAATAAATAAATCTTTACCTTCCCATTTTTCATTTATCCATGCCTGGCATACTTCACTGCGCTTGCGCGCATATTCTGTTAAAGGCAAAAGGGTCAATATGAGCTCTGAATATGTGGTGCAAGAGAAATGTTCCTTTTCCAGCCGATTTCTAAGGAGCGCATCATAACCCATTGCAGTGACTGAAATCCATTTATGTTCAATGAATTCTTGTTGTATCTGTGCTTTTCGGTCAAGCATGTATGTCAATTCGGTTTCAGTCATTCTGTCATGGCAAACGACCACAGCACTGATTGTGAAGCCACCAATCCCTGAAACTTCACGCTTAATGACAAAACTATTTGGGAGCCCCTCAATGTGTTGATTCGTATTAACTTCAAAATTAAGCAATGAATAGACATCTGCAATTTCAGTCATAAACCCCTTTAATTGTGTACCCATTGTATCAAACACAAGGAATTCCTGATTTTGTATGGGTGTTGATTCTGTCGTTCGGGTTGTATGATACATCATTTGAGGTAAGTCAAGGGATTCTATAAGCTGGCGAATTTTTAATTCGAAATCTGCGGGTTCTCGAAAATCAATAACTATTTGTTTTTCAAAGCTTTCAGGAATAACCGAATTCTTAAACAAAGCGGGCACAAGGAGACGATCTTCCAGGATGAGGTCGCCATGTTCTTTTTGGAAAGACATTACGCGTTTGAGACATTCAGTACATTTAAAAAAATCAGGCGTCCATATCATAATGATTTTTTTTGAATATTGTAAGCCAGACATAATCATTTCTGATCGGGTATTTGATGACTCCAATTCCCATTGATCAAAAAACACTTTGACGCCTGCATTTCCCAATCGTTCGGAAAGCAATGATGCTTGCTTGCTGTCTGATTCTGCATATGCGATAAACACATCATACTTATATTTCGAATTCATGGTGATACTCTCCTGCTTTGTTTTGTATCCAAATGATCAAAATTCTGTCAGCGTTTGTTTTTGGTAAAATAAAAAAAACAAATTGATTTTATAATAGCCTGTATTGATCAGATTGTCAATTCATCCAATAATATTTGAAGAGGCGCATTTCAAAAAAAAGGAAGGGCTTTTTTTTACCTCAAAACGAACAATATAAATAATGGTGACGTTTTTTTTCAGCGCATCCTAAAGGAATGTCAGAAAAATAACGTCACCAATATTATGGTTTGATTTATTTATTCAGATTTAATATGAATGATCAGGAATGTTCAAAATATAAGAAACCCTTTTTGAATGCCTGAAGTCCACATCTTCAGATGCCCTGAAAGAGCTTAGGAATGCTCTGAAAATAGCTTCCCTATTATTGATATTGTTCGTTTTGAGGTAATTGTTCTGTAGAGACGTAGCATGCTACGTCTCTACACGACCTTATTTTTTGTACGATCATGAAAAATGCGCATGTTATTTTCCGAGCAATCCTTAGGAAAACTCGAAAAATAAGTTCCCCATTTACTTATGTGCCAAGAACGTGTAGGGGCGAACCTTATGTTCGCCCATCGTACATAGGAACGAATACGTTATTCGTTCGAGGGCGAACACAAGGTTCGCCCCTACATCGGGCTGGCAAATAAGAAAATGAGGAACTTATTTTTCGAGAGTTCCTTAGGAAAACTCGAAAAATAAGTTCCCCATTTACTTATGTGCCAGCCCGATGTAGGGGCGAACCTTATGTTCGCCCTCGAACTAATAACGCTTTCGTTCCTATGTACGATGGGCGAACACAA
>Ga0272440_1003996_pt1 | contig 10729 bp, 6 predicted proteins | sample SSMMMBAug17_FD_192440 | JGI IMG/M metagenome (GOLD analysis project Ga0272440, IMG submission 192440) | Marine sediment archaeal communities from Little Sippewissett salt marsh, Falmouth, MA, United States - SSM-MMB-Aug17 | ecosystem: Environmental > Aquatic > Marine > Wetlands > Sediment ... | reverse complement strand
GTTTACGAATACTAAGAAAAAAACTACTGATGTCGGCGTATTCCAAATATATTATATTTATACACCACCTGGTTTAAATTGCGATTATGAATTACTTGGAAGAACTAGTTTTATACATGATTTAAAAACTCCAGATGAGATAATTGGATGGGTACATAATAAACGAATGATCTATTGGAATCATCGTCTGGCTCTTGAAATAAATAAAGAAAAAAAAGCAATACAGGAAAGGATAAAAAATAATCAACCTGTAATAGTTTTTAAAGATCAAACCAAGCTAAATGAATATTATCTAAACAATAATTTAGATTCTAAAAGTATAGCTGCAAAAGAAACATTAGAAGATGGGCCTCGCTGGCCACAATCTGCACCAAGATGGCCAATTTTAAATAATGATGGAAATTATATCTTTAAACGTGGTTTGAAAAATTACAGAATTGGAGCGATCGGTGATCTTGAACTATATGGAAATGACACGCATATAGATAAAATAAAAAAGGATGAAAAAATAAATAACCAAAAAGAAATTTACAGCAAAAAAGATTTTTATGAAAATCAGGAAAAAGTAGAGGTATTAATTAAAATGTACAGCAATGTTGATATACTATTTTTAATTGATGCAACGAATAGTATAAAACCATATTTTAAGGCTATTACTGAAGGTATTGAAAAAGCTATCAATGAAATTAAAGATACATTCAATCAAATTAAGGATAGGTCAAAATTACGATTTGCAATTGGAATTTATCGTGATCCTAAAGATGATATACCTTTCGAATGGATGACAAAAGATCGTAATGGAAATATGTTTCAAATAAGTGTAGATTTTGTTATTAACAAAATGAAGAATATAATAAAAGACAGTAAAAAAAAAAGCTATACTGAAAACATGTTAGGTGGATTAATGCAGGCTTTAGAAGAAGCAAAGTTTAAAGAACCTCATTCATATCGTATAACCTTCATAATAGGTGATGCAGGTTCAGCAGAAAATTTAGAAAATTACACTGGTTATAAAAATTTATCATTAATACAAGAAGGTATTAATGATATACCACGAAACATATATGCAAGTACTGAAAGATCAAAGAACAAATCAGTAGATTTTGAAAAAAAAAATATAAATATTTTTAGTAAGATTGGAAACATCATAAAAAAGAAAAAAGTAAGGATTTTTCCATTGCTAATTAAAGATATAAATAGGGAAAATAATAATTTTCAATTTCGTCAAGCTTCTTTACTTTTTGAAAAACAATCAAAGCTTTTAAAAAAAGAATCTGATACTTGGGTTAATGAGCTCATTAAAGTAGAGTCAAATTATAGCAGTGTTTCTAACGTGATTTTAAATGAAATATTAATGAGAGAAAAAGAAACGAGACTATCAAAGTGTGTTCTTGACATGATCTTACAAAAATATAGTGCTTCTTATATAATAAATAATACTCATATATGTAAAGATAATGCATTAGTCAGTATTGATGATAGTAAAATACCTTTTCGCAATTTAAACTCTTATGGTGTTATTATGATGGTCGGTGATGTTCTTTCGGATTATGTCTCATCAGATTTTATCCAAAAAAATAAAATACAGGGTTTTAGAAGTGGCTATGTACTAAAGAAACACCCATACCTCCTGAATGAAGATTTTGTAAAACCGGTTATCTTGTTAAGCGAACATGACTTTTACATACTGGTTGGCGTATTGTCTGGTGTAACACATTGTCCAAAAACAACTAAGAATCTGGGAGATGTATGGAAAAATTCATTTAAGGCTACTATAGGTATTAAATTAGGTGCTGATGATGATGAATTGAAAGATTCATTTGCAGAAAATATGGATCTTATAGGAATTCCTGTAAAATCCGATTTACTTAGTCGTCCTTTTTCTGATTTTAATGCTGTCTCTAATAAGATTACAACAAAGGAAATTGATGATATTTATGATATCCTTACAGAAAAATGGGAAAAATTGTCAAATTATAACCAACGTTCGGAAAATTTTTTCACTGTTCATAAAAACTATCGATACACATGGTTAGATATCGAATTGTTACCTTAAATTTTTACAAGGATTGGAATAGCTATGTTTAAAGGATTTAATAATATTAATCCATTATTTATCTTAAAAAAATTGACAAAAAAATACCCTCAGATTGATTCACCTGTATTTGATATAGATTACTTACCCATTCCAAGAGGCAAATTAATATCAGTTCTTGGTAATTCTGGTTGCGGCAAAACTACATTGTTAAAAATGTTAGGAATTTTAGATACACCTTATCCAATAGTAGATAATACTGAAATAGAATTTTATTCAAAAAGAACTTGTCAACCAATTAAATATAGCTGTCTTTATAATAAAGACTTTGAAAAACAAAAATTAAAAAAGGAAAAAATAAGACTTAATTTTTTTGGTTATTTATTTGAAGAAGCTTTTTTATTTAATAACCTAAATATTTTAAAAAATGTTGAAATACCAATGTTGCTAAAGGGTTGTAATAAAAAAATTTCTTTAAAAAAGGCAAAAACAATTATAGATGTTTTAGAATTAAGTCAGAATACTCTTCATGGAAATAAATCAATATTTGAACTATCAAAGGGGGAAAGGCAAAGAATAGCATTATTAAGAGCCTGTCTTCACAATCCTGAAATTATTTTTGCTGATGAGCCTACTGGCAATCTCGATGATTACAATGCTGAGCTTGTTTTTTTACTTTTAACTAAATGGCTTGAGTTGGCTCCAGAAAGAACAGCAATTATAATTACACATGATATTAATCTTGCATTAAGATTTAGTAATTATATACTTGTATTTGACCGAGAGAGAAAACAACATATTCTTACGAATAAACCGCATAATAAAATTGATGAAGCTAAAACTGGAAAAATAAGCCTTCTGATGAATTCTAATGATCAGCTTGAAATTGAACATATTTGCAATGATATATATATTGAGAATGTAAAAAAAGAAACAAATAAACTTGAATTAAAACACAAAAAAGTATCAGATATACAACAAAAAGCACAGAATCTTATTTTAAAAAATAAAACTGCTATTAATGAAACTTTTTCTAATCAATCAAATCAATATAAAAGTATTTTTACAAATCGATTTAAATTTTTATGGACTTATGCATTTAAAGATCTATTTGAATTACCTCAAAAATCTAACTCAATAGTAAAAAATTTAATTAATAAAATTTCAGCAATATTCAGGCCACTGATAAATATTGGAACATTGTTAATGTTAATGTGTTTATCTGTATTTTTTTATGGATTACTTAATGGAACAAGCTCATATTTAAATAGTTCTATAGAAGATCCATCAATTTGTGGAATTAGAGTAGAAAGAGAAGGAAATGTAATAGATGAGCAGTTAATAAAAACAGTAATTAAAACCTCTATGATTAAAAATAATAATAAAAAGCAAATTGTTTTTGATAAAAGTACAAATTCAGTTTTTACTGGTTCATGGGGGCACTACTATATTGGATTTAAAATATTGAAAGCTGGAAAAAATGAATTAAAATCAAAAAAAGATTATTATGTGGCTCATGGGATAACAACTTTAGCTAATGATAGTATTATTAAAAATTTAAAACCAATATATGGGGCAAAATTTCAAAATAATAATACAGATGGATTATTCATTTCTTATGAATTATTCTCTAACTTGGGCTATAAATCCTTTGAAGAAATTGCAGAAAATGAAAATAAGCTAATCTTATTATATAGTGAAGACAACCATTTTATCCCAGTTCCAATTGTTGGAATTTCAGATAAAATAGATAAAGATTTTTATGTTACTGAAGGTTTTGCACATAGATGGAATGAAAATGAATATAACCCTGATAAAAAAATAGGAAGGTTTTCAATCAAGGGCTTTAAAAATACAAAAGATGCAATTGATTATCAAAAAATTGCAAGAAATTTTTTTCCAGAATCAGATTTTAGGGTAGAAAGGATTGAATTACTTGATAATATATATTCATTCGACATAACAACTCGTTATAAAACAATTAATAAATTATTTATTAAGGAAGGTAAATTCCATTTTATGCAAGAAGAATGGAAAAAAATTTCAAACTCAAGTTTTATGCCAGAGCTTACTTTTCCTAAAGAAGAAATGACTCCTTATGAACCAGGACAGATTCAATATCTAAATATGATTGTATATCCTAAAAGTGATTATTTAAATTTAAATGATATGAAAATAATACAAAAGGCCCTTTTTGATAATTTTAAATTGAAAATGGATTTTTCAGGGCTTATAAAATTAATTCAAATAGCTGATATTAATAAAATATTTACCATGATAACAAACATAATTATTATTTCTTTAGCAATATTTTCTTTGGTAATTATTTATCTAACCTTTTCAGAATCAATACATAGAAAATATAAAAAATTAGGTATCCAAAAAGCAATAGGTATTAAATCAAGCGAAATTATTATAATGTATAATATTCAAGCCTTTTATATATGGTTTTTTTCTTTTATTTTTTTCTGTATAATTGCATATTTGGCCTATTTAATAGATATATCATCCTTTATTGCATCATATTTTGAAAATGTTGAAGTAAAAAAATTTTTTTCAGCTTCGTTTATGTCATTTACTTGGATAATAACAATTATAATCACTTTGTTTATTTGTCTTTGTTCTGCAACTATTGCTGTATTAAGGTTTTCATTTAAGGAACCTGCTGAGCTTTTATTAGATAAGGAATAAAAACTGTATATTATCAGAGTTATCTAAACTGATCACCTTGAATTATTTTCACTTAAATAATCAATCTATAAAAATATAAGTTATTTTGTGAAACAAATTTTTAGCCCTGAAAAAACGTTATATTATACACCAGCCAAAGTTAGTTAGTCAAAGGTCAGTCAATGCCCCAATTATTTTTTTATTGATGAAATCCTGTTATATTGATAATATCATATATTATTAATAAGATTTAAAATTCTTCAATTATTATTGACTATAGAGTTGATAACTAAATTCAATTTTGGAAAAATGTTTTGCCAGTTCCTGGATTACAAAAAATTATAATATAAGACAATTGTTAGTTTCAATTAAATTATCAATAAGCTGAGGTTTTACAAAATTTTGAGCAGCATATAAAGAGTTTTCATAATATTTTAAATTACGATTACTCGTTTTAATATTTGGTAATTCTAATTTAGCTTTTAAAGGTATATAAACATCAATTAAAGCTACTTCAAGTGGAATACTTTCAGCACCCATTCCTTGAAAGACATATAACTCATGCTGATTAAATAAAAAATCCAAATATTCTTTTATTGCTTTCATATAACTTTTTACTCAATAAGATAGTATAAATCTTGATATTTTGAAACCATACCCTTGATCAGTTCTTCTTCTTCAACTCTATGTGTATTTACTAATAATATTTCTTTGATAGATAAAACCGGAACATAATATAAAGAAATATCGAATTTTATGCCAAAAGTCTTAGCAGCTTTTTCCATTTGTTCACGAGTTAAGAAATATTCTGTATCTAAAGGAACATGAGAAGCTACAGTTATAATTTCAATAGGCCTTAAATATTTTTCTTTTATTCTAATTTTAGAATGCTCATTAATAGAATTTATTATTCCTTGAGTTCCATTTAAGTTTTGTTGATTAAGCCCTGTTAAAATAACTACTATATCAGGAATAAGCAAAGAACAAAGACCACCTATGTCTGTAAGGCCATCTTTTGAATCAATAAATACATAATCGGGATTTTCAAATTCGTACTCAATTCTCTCTCTTAGCCTAAAAAAAAACTCCCTTCCTCCTTCTTCTGAGTAAAATTTTTGCCAGTTAAATAATTGAAGGTTCTTTTTATAATTATTATCATCTCTTCCAGCTGGAATTATATATATTTTTCCTTCATTGAAATCTTTTATACGATCTTTAGTAATTGGTTTTGTGGTAAATCTTTTTTTTATTGGAAGTGATTGATTATTTTGTTGATACTCTAAAATTAAATCAAAAATACCACCATTGTTTTTATCTTTTTTATGATTTTCAACAAATTCTCTAAAAGATTCAATATATGAAATTCCTGGAGCTTCTAAATCAAAATCAATTATTACTACTTTTTTACCATTTAAAGCCGCAGTCCATGCAACATTTCCTAATGCCAGTGTTCGTCCAACTCCACCTTTATATGAATAAAATGTAGTAAAAGTTGTTTTAGTTAACATTTAAATTCCTTGTTAAAAAAGAGGCAATGTTTTATAATTATTAATTTTTATTAATGGTGGTTCAAATAATTTATTATTATATAACAATGTCAGTAAATCATGAAACCAATTAATCTGATCACTATATAACGAAAGTCCTATTTGATTTTTATTGATATTTCTGAATATGAGTAAATTATAATTTTGTTTAATTTTAATATTATAATTTAAGAAGCTTATTTCGGTATCAGTATTTTCATTAAAATTTAATTGTTTTATTAAATCTTGAACTTTTTCTGGAGGAGTTATTTTTTTTTTGCTTATTGTATTTTTTTTATTATTTGCATTAATGTTGCCTTCAACTTCATACTCCCCATATGGTAAATAATTAATTGCTCTAACAGTATCTCTCAAAAGAGGGTTATCAAAGGCACCACGTAGATTTATTTCGTATTTTTTCCAATAATCAGTTAATGTTTTGCTTTTTATATTTTCATCAACAAATCTATTAATAATTATATCAGCAGCTTTGTTTGATTCAATGAATTGATCAAAATTTTTATCCCTGGCTGAAATACGAATTTCCAAACAATCTTTACGAAAAATAAATGGGAAAGAAAAATTTTCAATAACTGGAGTTATTTTATCAATCCTATTTATATCATTATCGCTTATTTCATTTATCTTTGGAGAAGTAATATTTTTAAAAAAACGTTGTCCATTAAGATTTAATTCTTTAATTTCAGGATTTAATTCATTAATAAGCCATTTACATAAATTAATAAAAAAATTCTTTTTGAATTCTTCATTATAAACAAAATATGTTCTAAAATATATTTTTGTTTTGCTTAATTCATATTTCATTTTTAATCTTTTCTAAATTAATAATTTTGAGTTTATTCGCTTCCAATTCAATGGGTAAAACATTTTTATTGTTATTCCAATTTTCAAAATTATCAGTTAATGATGTTATAGCATCTTTTATTGCCATACCATAATTAGATTTATAAGTGTATATTTTTTTAAAGCAACTGGAAAAAGAAACATCTTTATTTATTAAAATATATAAAATTGTTTTATTTTCATATAAGTCGCTAAATTCTTGATCAGAACAAATATTCTCATCCAAATATTCTGTTATATATGTTTGTAAAGTAAATAAAGCAGCATCAAGGTTATTAATGTCTAAAGTTAACTGAACAACTGTTTTATTATTATCATAAATGTTATCAATAATTTCATAGTCAATCATATTTTTTTCTAACTCTTTATACCATGATTCAATATCATAGACTTCAAGATTAGAAAGTGAAATATCACCTCTTGTATATAATTGATTATCTTCTCTAACAAGAACAACTGCATCTTTATTTTGTAATGAGTGATTATTAGGATTAAACTGTTCTAACTTCTGATAATCTGTAACAGGCTTTTTATAAATATCAATATCTTTATTATTCAATTGTTTTAAACCATTAATATTATTATTGTTATTAAATGAATGAAAAACTCCTACCTTTTTAAATTCTAATTTTTTTGAACAGCAAGATTTCGAATTACTTGAATATATAGTCGAACATTTATCGCATTTATAGTATATTCTAAAATTTTTCTTTAAATTATTTTTTAACGAACAACCTCTATACCTCATGCAATCTCCCATAGATATTAGTTGTCCAGAAAAGTGAAGTTCATTAGTTGGTTTATATCTATTACCTATATATTCATCTAATTTTTTATAAAATTTTTCATTTAATATTGTTTTTGTTTTTAAATATGTATCTTTCCAACTATTATTATGTTTTATACAAAGTAAAGCAATTTTAATCTTATTATTGGTATCAATAGAATCAAAATTGAAACCATCTTTATTATTAAAAAGATAAGAAGCACTGTAATAGCTATGTTTATGTGCATTATCAGCATCTGATATAGTATTAAGTAATCCTATATCATGTATCCATGCGGCTGCAATAGTCTGGTAATACCATTTTTTTTTCCAATCTTCAAATGTTACTTCAGGAATTATTTTTTTAAAAATTACTATCAATTTTTCAATATCATTTACTATTTTATTTAGATGATAGGTATATTTATCATTACTATCAGCTGCTATATGATCTGACCAGTCAAAAAATTCTGGAAAAATATTATTGTATTTCTCTAATGTATTACATATTTTTTTAGAATATAAATAAGCATTTTGTTTACAAATAGAAACAATGTTATTATGAGACATAGATCAAAATCCTAAGACATTAATTAAATTTGAGTGTAAAATGTTTAAAAGTATATATATATGTATTTTATAAAAATAAGAACATAATGCCCTTTTGGGGAATAAACAGTAATTGCTTTTAAATGGGTCCAACACAAAAAAGTTGCACTATTTTCTTAGCCCTGAAAGGGCGTAACATACCAGCCCAGGGCAGCGCCCTGGGAAAATATAAAAAAATTTTTAGCCCTTTAAGGGCGTTACATAAATGGACTACCTTTTATTATTGTTATCTTATGTTACGCCCTTTCAGGGCTAAAATCATTGTAATGTCATACCCAGGGCGTTGCCCTTGGCTGATATGTTACGCCCTTTCAGGGCTAAGAAATATACTAAAATCATTAAATTAATAAAGTGCAACTTTTTTGTGTTGCACCCCTTTTAAATTATTAAAAACTTAATATTATTAAGATAGATAAATTCCGTCTAACTGCGGAACTACGTACTATTTATTTCATTTTTAGATTTATAAGTATGTAGTTTCGCCTTTAGGCGGAATAGGGTTTGACAATTAATCTACCAATTAGTTATAAAGTCATTTTTTTTTCGATACATAGATATAATAAAAAAATATCAAAACAGATTTGATTTAAGGTGATTTCCGAAAAAGAATATAGCAAATAATTAAGGGGCATCCAGTTTGTAGTTCCGCCTTTAGGCGGTTCTTTTGTTAATTATTAATGTGCCCTGTGACTTAAAAAAAACAACCTGAAGGCAAAACTACAAACTGATTTGAATCATAGTATATTCTTTTTTGGAAATCACCTAAGTTCATTACAACAAAGTTGTAATTTTATATTTGAAGCTGTCAGCCATATAACAAAATCTGTATAAATAAATATTGCTGAATTGAAATTTTTCGTTCTAAAAATTAAATAAAATCTACAACTCCTTTTTTGTTGAACTCTTCTTTGATTAAGTACTAATGTTTAACATTAATATTATCTTTAGTCAAATATTTAGTAAGTATTGATTCTCAAATTTCCAAATATGTAAAGATACAATATTTTTTCGAATTTTATAATTTTCAAAAACCCTTAATTCTACTTTGGCAAATTAAAAGATAACATATTGATTTGATTTAAAATACACAAAAATCTATAAAATCAATATTTGTTGTAATTTCAATCGGTTAAATTTCAGTATGCCAAAGTAGAATTAAAAAGTGAGGAAAAATAAAATTATATTGAAATTATATTATTATGATAGAATAGCATGCATTTTTCAATTTTTTCTCCTATTTTTTTGATATTTATCATAAAATCAATCTACCCAAAATTTTTTATATTTTTCTTCTTTTTTTCTGATTTTTTGACATTAAAATATTTTGACAATAAAAAATATTAGTATATAACAATTATTAATTATTTTTTAATAATATTGAAAGGAACTTATGTGATTGTTAAAGCCCGCAGTCAAATGTTTTTTATATTCCTATGATTGATGATTTAATATCAAAATTGATGGTTTCGTAAAAAGTCAAAAAATTAAATTTTTATCTTTGTAACAATTTGAAATTATTAATATTGATTTTTGAAAAATTGACTTTTTACGAGATCATCAAAATTATTAATACTATTTTTCAGCATTTGGAATTATTAAAGCTGATTTATATAAAATCATCCTTTTACGTGATCATCAAAATTATCTGCTTCAATGTATGTTCATATAAGCCAGTTAATATAATTGTTTCATCAGGAATGGTTGACATAATTTTTGAAGATATTTATGGAAATTATTATCATTTAGAAGAACAACGCAATATGACAGATCATCAAAGAATTATTACTAAAAAACAATTTGAAAACAGAGTTATGCCACTTAGAAAAAAAAGAAATTCTATAGAAAAAGCTGATATAAAGTTATAACATTTTGACCATTTATATGATAAAAATAAAATAATGAACTTGTTGAAAAAGTAGTATAATTTGAACCTGAACTATGTAAGGAATGCTAAATAAATAAGTTCCTCATTTCAAAAAAATGTTCGTATTGATTTTTTTTGATTATATCGGATTTTGGGGAGTAATAAATTCAAATATTTAGAAATAAAGTTTTAATATGTTTTGCATATTATGAATTTTGGAGTAACAGTTTTCAGCCCTTAAAGGGCGTTATATCCCAGCCCAGGGCATCCAATGCTGATGAATTAAGAATTGGAGTCCCAAATCTTTAGATTTGGGCGTCAAAAAATTACAACAAAAACAAGTATTTGTTTATATATTAAATTGTATTATACACTCCCAAATCTAAAGATTTGGG
>Ga0272440_1003995_pt1 | contig 10730 bp, 8 predicted proteins | sample SSMMMBAug17_FD_192440 | JGI IMG/M metagenome (GOLD analysis project Ga0272440, IMG submission 192440) | Marine sediment archaeal communities from Little Sippewissett salt marsh, Falmouth, MA, United States - SSM-MMB-Aug17 | ecosystem: Environmental > Aquatic > Marine > Wetlands > Sediment ... | reverse complement strand
TGGCACCTTATACCAGTAATCAACAAATGATCGACCGGAAAACAAGTGTTTATATCTGCAAAGGGAATTCATGCCATGCGCCTGTGACAGATCTTCAAACCATTGAATCTTCGATCATTTGCTGAATTTCAGTGATTTTATATCTTGATGCCATGTCCTTGATGGTATTAAAAAAAAGTTGATATGATTGGTCATCATTCATGTGCTGATCAATCCAGTCAAGAATGCCTTGAATATCGCCGGACATGGTAAATTCTAATATTTTATTTCGCATATGATGCGGCGGGTATGTCAGGGGTCGAGTAGATTCCGATTTTTGCTTGTATGATGTCAGGGGAGGCGGTTTTATTGTTTTCTTTGTTTTGATAAGATTTTCCAGTTCAAACCATACGTTTGTCCCTTTCCCTTTTGTACTTTCAATAGTTAATTCGCTATTCATCATATGCAACAATTTCTGACTGATATACAGTCCCAGTCCTGCGCCCTCTTTTTTATCCTTAAGGCGATGAAAAGCCTGAAATATGAACTGTTTTTTGCTATTATCAATGCCGCAACCTGTATCTTGAATGTGAAAACATATTTTATTGTCAATTATCTGAATAGAAAATAAAACATAACCTTGATCAGTAAATTTAATGGCATTACCGAGAATATTCAAAAGAATCTGCTGTAATCGTTTTTCATCGGTATTGATGATTTCAGGCACTTTTTCGGGAAGCACCACTTTAAAGCCAATATTTTTTTGCTTTGCTTGTATGACACACATTTCACAAATGTATTGAATCATAGGAACAAAAGGAACATCTTCAAAAAATATTTTCATTTTATTGGCTTCAATGGTTGAAACATCCAGTAATTCATTGATCAAATTCAGTAAGTATTCGCCACTACTATGAATTACAGAAACCGCTTTTTTCAGGTGATCATTCAGTTTTTTATTCTTTATCAGTATTTGTGAATATCCTAAAATACCATTTAATGGGGTTCTCAATTCATGTGTCATATTGGCAAAGAATTCTGTTTTTGCCTTATCAGCATCTTCTGCAGCTTTTCGTGCTGCGATCATTTCAAATTCAGCCTGTTTTCGTATGGAAATATCTCTGACGATGGCAAACCAGACAGGTTGTTGGCTCCACGCGCCTTTTGAAAATCGTGTTTCCGCATAAAGCATATCATTATTCTTTTTTATCAGGACATTTTGGATGAGATGAGATTCTCCATTAAGCAACTTACATATTTCATTATGTTCCTCCTTTTGGTGTAAATCCAGAAAATTCATGGAATTCAATTCTTGAGGTGTGTATCCCAGGTATTCCTGAACTGCAATATTGCTATGTCTAATATTCCCTTTTGTATCCATGATAAACAATAAATCATCAAGGGCATCAAATAATAATTGAAAATTATTTTGAGATTCCTTAAGTGCGGTTTCTGTATTTCGGATCGTTTTTTCATTGCGAATCAGGGCCACATCATCAGTGCGCACGATTGCATCTAATTCTCCCTGATACAAGGCGGAAAGAATTGTTTCTGTTTTTTCTAACTTTTTTTGTAATTCAATACAATCAGTAGACACAGCATGACCTATCTATAGTAATAAATTATATTTTATAAAATATGTTGCATGACTAGACAAATATAGACCAGTATGATATTTGTCAAGAAATTAATGATACTTAATAATATTTTTTAACACAGGAAAAATGATGGCAAATGCGCAAAAAATGGCTGAGAAAAATCCCCCAAATATAACAATTCTATTTGTTGATGATGATCCCTTATTTATTGAGATCCTTAAAGTGAGTATGATGGCTTTAGAATACAACGTTATCTACTCATATTCAGCAAAAGAGGCTTTATCAATAATGGAAAAACAGTCAGTTCATATTGTTGTCACAGATATTCGAATGCCGGAAATGAATGGTTTTGAGCTGCTGCGCATTATTAAACAGAAGTATCCCCATACCCCTGTTGTCGCACTGACATCTGATGATGACCTAAAAAATGCCACTGAATTTATGCGTCAGGGAGGGTCGAATTACCTCAAGAAATCTTCAGATCATGAAGAGCTTGATATGGTTTTAAATTCAGCAATCAAGCACTGGTCTTTGCTTGATGAACTTCGTTTAAGCAACCAGGCGCTCGAGAAGAAGAACAAAGCCCTAAAAAAAACAGTTCTTAAACAACGTGAAACATTTTTTCAACTTAAAAAAGCCAAAGAATTGGCAGAATCTGCCGCTCAAGCCAAAAGCGAATTACTGGCGAAGTTGAGCCACGAGTTAAGAACCCCATTACATGGAATCTCAAGCTATATCAATTTTTTACAAAATGATACCTGTTTGAATACCGGTCAAAAAGAAAAGTTAGACATTATTTATCAATGCAGTGAAACAATGGGTACCTTAATTGATAACTCTCTTTCAAAATTGGAAAATATACCGGTTACCCTTGAAGACCAGTTTCAGAAGGATGCAGTGGAAGCGTCTGATGCCTTTGAGCAAGATATCACGCAGCAGATAAAAATGAATCTCAAAGATATCCAAAAAATTGGAATATCACAATCCATAAAGGATTTGTATTTCATGATTCAGGAAGGCGATATTGAGAGTGTTAAAAAATGGTGTGTCAGTATGAAAAATCATGATGATAAAGTTTATGATGCCTTTGCAAGGCATATTTTTCAATTGGTAAGCACATTTCAACTTTCAAAAATTGAATCTATTTTATATCAAAATTTTTTCAAGACATCAAATTAACAGGTAACATAATGAGATTCACAAAAGAGACAAAAGTTCTTATTATTGAAGATAATATTATCAATGTGACAATATTACTCGAACAATTAAACATATGTGGTTACAAGACATTGATTGCAGAAAATGGAGAGATTGGTATCAAACGTGCAATTTTTGCACAGCCGGATTTAATTCTTTTAGACATTATGATGCCCGGAATTGATGGCTATGAGACCTGCCGGCAGTTAAAAATGAACCCAAAAACAAAAGATATTCCAGTTATATTTGTTACGGCTTTGACAGCAACGAAATCAAGGGTGAAAGGATTTAAATATGGCGCAGTCGATTACATTACCAAGCCATTTCATCAGGAAGAAGTCATTGCCCGCATACAAACGCATCTGACCATTCAGGAACAGAAAAAAAAGCTTGAAGAACTCAATCGCACAAAAGATAAATTTTTTTCAATTATTGCGCATGATTTAAGAGGTGCATTTATGCCTTTGGTCGGTTCGTCGAGCCTTCTAGAGCAAATTATCAAGCCATATGATGATCAAAAACTCCATAAGTATTTTGAAAAAATGTCGGGGGCAATTAAAAATATTCATAAACTTCTTGATAATCTTTTATGCTGGGGGCGCATACAGCGCCATAAATTATCAGTTAATTTTCAACCGATTGACATGTTCAAATTAATGGAATGGCTGACTGATCTATATCAGGCCCAGGCGAGTCAGAAAACGATTCGGCTGTTTCACACAATCCCAACCGATTTGTTTGTAAACGCAGATTCAGATATGATTGAAACAATTTTTCGAAATTTAATCACCAACGCAATCAAGTTTACATCGACCGGCGGAACTGTTTCAATCACACATAAACAGGAGAATAATCATATTATCATTGCAGTAAAAGACACTGGAATAGGCATTCCTGCAGACAGGCTTGCAGGAATTTTTCAAACTGATATCAAAAACAAAACAAAAGGCACAGCTGGAGAAATCGGAACCGGGCTGGGCTTAATTCTTTGCCATGAGTTTGTAACCCTCAATAATGGAAAAATATTTGTTGAAAGTCAAGTAAATAAAGGGACAACGTTTTCTGTGCACTTGCCAATAGATCCCAAAGAATCATAAGCGGGATTGGTTATGATGCAATCGGAATCTTGATTCGACAGATTGTACCTTTTCCTGGACTAGAAGAATAATTGATTTTACCGCCATGTTCTTCAATTATTCCCTGAGAAACAGCCATGCCTAAACCCGTACCACCGCTGTCTCGTTTGGTTGTGAAGAATGGATCAAAGACTGTTTTCAATGCCTGTTCGGAAATCCCAATACCTTGATCAGCGATCTGCACGACAGCGAATGAAAGAGACTCATCAGGATAAGTGTTGACCGATATACGCTGACTCATGTCTGTCAGGGATTCACACGCATTGATTAGCACATTGATGATGATCTGCTCCAATCGTTGAAAATTGCCTTTGACCATCAATGAATTGGGATAGTACTGAAAGGTGTAATCATGTGTGGATTTTTTGATTTTATTGATGACCAAATTCACTGATGTTTTAACCACATCGTTGATATCCACTTCTTGGTTCATATCAGTCAAATCCTGACGCGCATAATCTTTTAATTCGGTCACAATTTGTTTTATTCTTCTGGCGCTGCCGATAATTTGTTCAATTAAATAAGGAATGCGTTTTTGTTGTTTTTCCCAGGAAATACCACAAGATTCAAATATTTCCTGCACATTTTTATTATTGTTAACGACTGAAAGTATTGCTTTCCAGGATTTTCTCAGCATTGGCGCATTTAAAGAGATGACACCTGTGGGGTTGTTAATTTCATGTGCAACTCCTGAAACCAGCGTACCTAAAGCAACCATTTTATCCGCTTGCATCAATTGCTGTTGGCGCTGTTTGGCATCATTTTCAGCCTTTCTTTTTTCTGTGATATCCATACCAACAAATACAATATGCAATGGATTTCCATCTTTTACGCCCATCGTTGTTTTTGACCAGGAGATGAGAAACTTATTATCATTTTTGCCTTTCCAGATAGATTCAAAGTTTTTTAATTGTCTAGAATTTTTAATATATTCAAAGGCTTGTTTCGTTGAATGATCCGAACTTTCAGCAAAAGGCAATTCCCAATAACAGATATTCAGGACATCTGGTTCTGTATAGCCCATCAATTGTTGACAGGTACGATTGAATCGAACGATGCGTCCATGCCAGTCTGTGACCATAATCATGGTGTTGGCATTATCTAGTATGGCGGTATTGAAATTTCTTTCATTGCGTAAATTATGTTCGGTTTCTTTCAAAGCGGTAATATCGATCATGGATATCAATACGCGCGAATAATCTTTTTCTGCACTCGGCATGACAACCCATTGAAAGAGCATATCCAAATATGTATTATCGAATCGTTTCAAGACGATTTCACCGGAAACCAGCCTTTTTTTTTGTGCGATTGTGTTAAAAATGCGCAACATGCCTGGAATGGAACTTTCGGTAATGAGGTCAGATGTTTTTTCAATAAAATGACGCGCGTTATGCGAACCAAAAATATCCACTGAAGCCTGATTGACAGTTAATGTTTTAATTTTTGAAATGATTGCCCAAAAGGTTTCTGGATGATTTTTCAGATAATCAATAAATTGTTCTTTACCATATGCCTGACATAAGGTATCAATGTCGTCCATAATATGGGAATAATCACGCTCCCACAAAGGAACTGAAGTATACTCGAACAGATGGCGATATCGATCTTCACTTTCTTTTCTTTGGAGGGACAATTCTTTTTCACGCGTGATATCTGTTGAATAAATAACAACTTTGTCAATCTGATTGTCAGGTTCAACAATTGGGTAGATATTGTGTTTGTAATATTTTGTATCGTCTTTATCGAAGTATTCATATGATTTTTTCGTAGAAAGGGCCTGAAAAAGTGCTGTCTTTCTTCCCTTTGCAACATTCTCTGGTAAAAATGTAAAAAGATTTTTACCCAGAAGCGATGAACGTCGGGTATCCAAAACGTTACACAGCATGCGATTGGCATCAAGCACGATACCCTTTTTATCGATCATGACAACAATATCAGGACTGGCATCAATAATTGCCCGAACTTTACGTTCACTTTCACGAATGGATATGGCCGCCTGGTATTTGTCCATCTGGCTGCGCACAGTCCGAATCGCAATTTTTATTCTGAGACGAAATTGACTGGGACTGATTGATTTATTCAGGAAATCATCAGCACCAGCTTCCAGAGCCGCATTTAGTTTCTCTGAGTCTGAATAGCCCGTGTAAATCAAAATAAAGCATTGATCTCCTCCTGGTAACAGACGAATTTTTTTGCATAACGTTAAGCCATCAATACCGGGCAATCCAATATCCAGTATGACCAACGCATAAAACTTTGACTTAAATGCATCACAGGCAGATAAACCATCCGAACATAATGTGGGTTGGTATCCTTCCTGCTCAAAAACTTTGTTGAGCAAAAAGAGATTGACTTCGTTGTCTTCTGCGATAAGGATGGGCAGTTTGGACGATGTGTTGATTGACATAGACAATTTTTTCCTATAACAAAATGTTAATTTTTTTATACTTGACTTCAAGCAAGTGAGTGCAACTCGTTACCTGGCTCTGCCTGTGCATGCATAACAGATGGCTCCTGCCAGCTCTTCATAAAAAATCATTCTGGCCTGATTCCAACAAACAAAGTACATATGCCAAAAGTCATCGGCAACCATTTCACCCCTCTAAAACCCGCTTCATGCATCATTTTTGAAAAATTCAATGATGTTGGAAAAGAAATCACAGAGTCAGGCAAATATTCATATGCAAAGGTGCTTTTTGAAACCATTCGACCGATCACTGGCAGCAGTTTTTTAAAATACAAGAGGTAAAAATTTTGTAGCACATTTATTTCAGGTAATGTCAATTCCAGTATCAATAATTGTCCACCAGGAGCTAAATGTTGAAACAAGCGGCGCAGCAACTTTTGTTTATTGACAACATTCCGAATACCAAATGCCATGGTAGCGGCCTGAAAATAATTTTCTGGATAGGGCAAATCAAAAGCATCGGCGCAGGCAGTATAAATAAATGAACGATGTGATGTCCTTATCTTTTCGTTTGCCAATTGAAGCATATTTGATGAAAAATCAATACAATGTATGCGTGCGAATGGATATTGTTGGCTGATGGTCAGGGCAACATCACCTGTGCCAGATGCCACATCCAATATGTTTTCATTACCGAATAGATCAAGTGTCTGAACCAGTTTTTTTCGCCACATGATATCCTGCCTCAAACTGAGTGTCCGGTTTAACAGGTCATATCGATGGGCGATGGTTTCAAACATATCTTGAATAAAAGGGAGTTCATGTTTGTCCATTGACAACCTCAAATCGTGCATTAAAATAAAAATAATGTTAATAACCAGATGATTAAAGATTTCTCTAAAAATAAGATCCCCATTTAAGATCAGAACGTTTGAGGGGATAGATCGTAGAGTAAAGGCATGCCTTATCTCTATAGCACATCAACCACAAAATTTACGTTTCAAGAAATGGGGAACTTAATTTTTGAAACAAATTATTAACCGCATATTTCTGGCATGTGTAACATATATAAGACGATCATACAAGGCATGCGGAAAAATAAAAAAATATAAAATTGGGTAACTATTATGGGCACAAAAAGAGATTATTATGAGGTACTCGGTGTTGGTCAGGAAGCCAACGATTCTGAAATAAAAGCAAAATACCGCAAACTGGCACTGAAATATCATCCGGATCGTAATCCAAATGATAAAGAGGCTGAAGACAAATTTAAAGAAGCGTCTGAAGCATATGAGGTGTTACGAGATCCAAAAAAACGACAAATTTACGACCAATATGGGCATGAAGGATTGGAAGGGACTGGATTTTCAGGTTTTAGCGGTTTTGAAGATATTTTTTCCAGTTTTGGAGATATTTTTGAGGATTTTTTCGGCTTTGGTCGTCGTTCAAGAGGTGGTGGGCAGCGCGGCTCTGACCTTCGATATGATTTAAACCTGTCTTTTATGGAAGCTGCCTTTGGTACCAGTAAGGAAGTTGAGATTGCCAAAATGGATTCCTGTAAACACTGTCAGGGAAGTGGCAGCGAACCCGGAACCAGTCCTCAAACCTGTCATGCCTGTCATGGAACAGGTCAAATGTCTCGAAGTCAGGGCTTTTTTACTGTTCGGACAACCTGTCCCCATTGCCGGGGTGAAGGTAAAACCATATCGCATCCATGTTCGGAGTGTCGTGGAAATGGACAGATTCGGGTGAAAAAAAAGGTTTCAGTCAAAATTCCAGCAGGGGTTGATAATGGCTCCCGTCTACGTTTGACTGGTGAGGGTGAAGGCGGTGTAAAAGGCGGCCCCAATGGCGATTTATATATTTTCTTACATGTCAATCCGCATGATATTTTTGAACGAAAAAATTCTGATATTATTTGCAAAGCCCCTATTTCATTTGTACAGGCCATTTTAGGTGATGAAATTGAAGTGCCTACCCTCCAATCAAAAACAACACTTAAAATCCCAAAAGGAACACAGCCCGGCGATGTTTTTCGTTTGAAAAACGAAGGCATTCCCTCTTTACAGGGCTATGGGCGGGGAGATATGATTGTTCATATTCAGGTTAAAATACCAACGAGTGTCAGCAGCAAACAGGAAGAATTATTGCGGGAATATGCAAAACTTGAAGACAGCAAAATTACCACACGCTTGAAAAAAATCCTGAAAGGCGGATAAAATCATGTATGAGTTGAAAATAATTCGTAAATTCGCGGCAGCACATCAATTGCCATTAAGCAAAACCAAATGTGAAAATCTTCATGGCCACAACTGGAAAGTTGAGGTGATTGTTCAGGGAGACCATCTGGATAATTCCGGTATGATGATTGATTTTGCAATACTAAAAAAAGAAGTGGATCAAATTCTTGATACATTGGATCATCAGTTTTTAAATGAACACCCTTTTTTTAAGGAAAATAGCCCTTCTTCAGAAAATATCGCGCGATATATCTCAACTGTCCTGGACAAAAAACTGGATACACCCGGGGTAAAAGTAAGCCGAGTGGTTGCCTGGGAATCTGATGATGCCTGCGCAACTTATATTCCTTAGGAAAGCTCTGATAATATGTGCCCCATTTCAAAAATATGGTTTTTTGATTTGTAGAGACGTAGCATGCTACGTCTCTATGATACCTTATTTTTTTCTACGACAAATTTCAATAATAGTGCGTTCAATGATCTGATGGTTATTCTGGCTGCCAGTTTTTATTCGTTTATCCGCTTCATATAATATCTGAATAGCCTGGATCAACTCCTGACGTGAATAATTATCAGAGGATTTAAAACTTAAATAAACCGGATAAATACTCTTTGGATTTTTTGCGATCATTAACGATGGTTTTGACTTTTTCTTTTGTGTACCTGTGTTTTCTTGAGCGCTTTCGATTATTGATGACTCCGCCAGCTGTTGATCATATTCCAGCACATTGGGAAAAAAACTGTTTTTGAACTGCGCAAAAGACATGCCTTTTCGATAACTGCCCTTATACCTGGACTTGACATCCTCTACTAATAGTAACCGCCTGATTTGGTTTGCAATCGCGGCAATTGCCTGTAAAGGATTAAACTGATTGGCAAAAAGATTGTCCAATACCACAAGCGCATTAATTAAATTGCGATCAGCCACTGCGTTAGTCAATTCAAAGATTGGATCCTGACGTGTTCGCTCCAAAACTGCCGCAACGTCATCACGTGTAATATTCTCTCTTTCCCCAACATATTGAATCAATTTTTCCAGGCTAACAGTGAAGTTGCGCAAACCTGTGCCAAGCATGTCACGCATCGTCGCAAAAGCATCTGATGCCATGCTTTTCCCAGATTTTGCCAGAATATGTTGTGCCTTTTCACGAAAAGTTTTATCTTGCTGATCTCTGTCAGCTTTCACAAAGCCCTTTGGGACCTGACAATTTACTACTGTACCATGCTTGACAATGCTTTTATACAGACGTCTGTTTTTTTGAACAGTATCAGTGGTGATAATCAATATATTTCTTTTTGCAAAACCCGTTTCAATGGTTTCGGTCAACATATCCGAATAATTCATCAGACTGGGTACAGACATTTTTTTTTCAATACAGTGGGTCGCTACATCCTTTATCCATTGCGCGTGTTGGGATAATTCACCTTCTGTGATGTGTTGTATTGTTTCATCAATACGTTCTGGTTGGATATCCTTGATGGTCATTTTATCAGCAGCCAAAAGATTTAAAAAAAATTTTGCGGCCTTGTTGTATTGATTATCCGCAAAAGCTGCCTGTCCTTTTTCGAGCAGTGCGGCACGATCCTGTCCGGCATAAAAAATTTGTGAATCAATAATTGCAATGATGTGTGTTCCAGGCATTAATGCATATGTGTTTAATTGTTCGATTGCATATGGAATGGTGTCAATTGCGCCATCAATTGAAGTTACATTGGTCTTTTGTTTTTTTTCTGAAAGCAATTTTGTTTTCAATTGCTTGAATACATCTTTTACAAGATACTCGTCACCATGAATCAAATACACAGGTGAGGACGCAAATGAATCGGATTCAATCGTCTTAATGTAATTTTTATATGTATGGTCCGCCATCGTTTTTGTTATCTCTTTGAAAGGTCAAAAAGGAATAAAGTACATAGGCCCAAGTCTGTATAAAGCATATCAGGCTTGTTCAAAATAATAATAACAGATTTTCATATTCATATCTATACATTAATAATAATCGTTTACAGGTCAAAAGATTCTTGCAGACAACAATCAATTTTTCAGCCTTCGGCATATATCTTGCTTTTTTGTTTGAAAAATAAATTTAACATGAAGGAGCTTTCAATGTCAATGCCTTCAGACTCTATTCATGAAAATTTCATTGTCAAACAAATTGATTATGGAGATCGG
>Ga0272440_1003994_pt1 | contig 10732 bp, 20 predicted proteins | sample SSMMMBAug17_FD_192440 | JGI IMG/M metagenome (GOLD analysis project Ga0272440, IMG submission 192440) | Marine sediment archaeal communities from Little Sippewissett salt marsh, Falmouth, MA, United States - SSM-MMB-Aug17 | ecosystem: Environmental > Aquatic > Marine > Wetlands > Sediment ... | reverse complement strand
AAGAAAAAGCCGCCCGAAGGCGGCAGGAGGATGAGAAAGGTGGTTCAGTCAACCACTACGATCTCGTAAAATTGAAACCCGTGCAAATCGCCTTTGTTTAGCCCGTATTCTTCCCATTCACCGTGGTAGTACCAACCGTCAAGCGTCTCTGCCTCGGTTCGTAGCCACCGGCCGCGCCCTAAGCTGACCGCATCACGCGGTATTTTCTTAGGCTCTCTACTTATACCGTTAAGACTTTTCTTAACATAGGATTGGCCACGGTCGCGCTTGCGTTGATAGCTTGCCCTGATAGCCTTTTCGATATGCTCCTGGTAGAACTCGGCAGTACGGTCGCTTGGTAGTTCTGCAAGGCGCACCCATGCATCACTCACGTATTCCTCGCGGTCAAGCGTGTTTTTCGTGTACCGTCTCGCGGCTTTCTCTGCGCATCGCACCATAAGCGGGTCGGTCATTAAGAGCATAAGGTATTCCATTCTCATTGGTTTATCGCCTCATCTACCGCCCGCGCAGATAGCGCCGCGCACTCCCGCCCGGTCAGCCTCGTTGAATAGTGCGTCGTGTACCGCTCGCCCGCAGGGGTCAGGAAGCTCACCTTCCAACCTCGTGCAAGCCGCGCCGCTGTTACCTTTACGCCTTTGTAAGTGAACTTCATAGAACCCTCCCTCTTAGATCATATTAGCATAGAATCGGTATGTGCAACAAATTGACCAATGCCTGCTAATTTTCATATCGCTTCCTCCCGTATACGCAAATACTGTTTGTGGAACACCGTCTTGACATGTCCGGTTTGCCCGTCACGCACTTTCGCCGCTATGATTTCAAGCTCACGGGTCAACGGCTCGTCGGTCAGCTTGTGAAGCAACAGCGCGACATTCGCGGCTTTCTCAAGCTCGCTCGATTCAGCAAAGTCGGCAAGCGTCGGCTCGCGGCCCTCACTGTCGCGCGTCAACTGCGCCGCACAACAAACCGGGATTTCAAGTTGCATCGCCAAAGCCTTGAGCGCTTCCGTTGCCTGTGCTATCCGTTCGTGCTTCCGGTCGCCGCTTCCTTGGATGAGTTGCAGATAGTCAACATACAGTACGTCGACCTTGTGAGCGCGCCGAAACGCCCGGCCCGCCTGTAGTACCTTGCTGATATGCGCCCCGGCGTAGCCCTCGGCAAGCTCAAACTTGGCTTCTGCCAATTCGCCCACGCTTGAAATCATGCGCGCGAAGTCGGGGTCTTTCAGGTTGCCCGTGGCAATCTGCATGGCATTGACTCCCGACTTGCAGGCAAGCGCCCGGCGGCCTAAAGCGGAAGCCGAATCCTCCAGATTGATGTATCCCACCCGCGTTTTCTTCGCTACGGCGTTCAGCGCCATGTTGAGAAGCACCGCAGACTTGCCGACCGACGGCCGCGCGCCGACAAGCCAAAGCTCGCCCGGCTCCATCCCCAAAGTCAGCCCGTCGATATGCCGCAAACCCGTTGTAATACCCGGTAGTTCCTTCTTCGAGTGGTAGCGCCGTTCTGCAATATCGAGTGCTTCTTTCATCGCGCCGCGTAGGGTCAGGTGCCGTATGTCGTTTGCCAATCCACCAACACGTGAAAGCTCATCCTCAAGCCACGCCGCGGCGTCGTCTGGGTCGTCGGCCTTCGTTTGTAAAACCTTGCCAATTTTGATAAACTCGCGCGTGCGCCATTCCTGCCGAACCGCCCTGACGTAGAATCCGAGGTCCCCAGTACCCGGCGCCTCTTCTGGAAGCGTTGAAATCTCCACCGCGTTCAGCGTCGGGTCAACCGCCATCAAATTGGCCCCGTTCACAGTAAGCCCCTGCTCCACGCAGGAAGTCACCGCGCCCCATATCTTGCGGCCTTCGTGACAGGAGAAAACTCCGGCGGTCAGGTCGGGGACTTTGCCGTAAAGAGCAACGCCGCCGAGTAGGATGCGCTCGTTTTGCGTCATGCCGTGCCTTCGTGAAAAAGCGTGCTTTCGTTTACTATCCTTTCAGCTTCTGTTAGATTAGCAACGGCCTGCTTCCAATATGATGCTTTCAATTCTGCCCCAATAAACCTCCTGCCCATCTTAATAGCCTCATAACCTTCCGACCCTATCCCGGCGAACGGGGACGCTACCAAATCTCCTGGAAGGCTCCATAATTGCAAGGCTCTATGAATAACATCAAGCTGAAGCGGGGCAATGTGCCTCTCGTCTTTCTCTTCGCGCGCGCTTGTTTTCTGTAGCGTATTGGACGCCCGAATATCCGTCCATACCGGAGATGCATAGCGTTGCCAAACGTCAATCGAATATCTACCACCATGCGGCTCATCGTCGCCAGCATAGTGATCTATCTCACCACTAATCGGCTTTTGATTTTCGCCCGGCTTTCTCATCGTTACAAGATAGTCTGGTATGCCCTGCCTACTCATTGCACTGTCTTTGACAATCTGCTTATGCAAAAGTCCGAGCGCTTTTGTACGTTGCATAGCAGTAACGGGATCTTTCCAGATCACGACTTCTGAATGGTAAATAAACCCGGCCTCTTGATACATGCGTATTAAGTCTCCGCGAAAATCTTTTATACCAATATACCCATCGTGTGTCTTGCTTGTCGGCAGATTCATACAATGAAAAGAAATCAGCCGCCCCGGCCGTAACGTCCTAAACTGCTCTGCAACGAGAAACCTGTAATGCTCGAAAAACTCATTGTCGTTTTTGCTGTTCCCCATATCTCGGTCGCTCGCGCTGTATGTATAAAGCGATGAAAAGGGTGGGGAAAACACCATGTAATCAATGCTGTCGGTTTCAAGTTTACCATGCACCTCAACGGTATCACCGAGGTACAATGTCCAATTGTCGCCCCTTGCTACATCTTCAACATAAGCGCTTGAAGTGCGCTGTGTCCCTCTTAGGTTTTCCTCGTTAATACTATGCATGTGCTTCACCATCTCCTCTGCCATGTGCGCCGCATCTCGCTCCTTTCGTTCAATGTTTTTAACAACTGCCCCTTCAAGCTCTGATACGATTATTTTAACATTTACCGGCGACTCCTGCCCAAAGCGCCACACTCTTCGAACAGCCTGGTAGTATTGCTCATAGCTGTCAGATAGCCCAACAAAAACTACATTGTGGCAGTTCTGGAAGTTCAAACCATACCCAAACATAGATGGCTTTGAAACAAGTACCCTGATATCGCCCGACCTGAACCCTTGCGCAGATTTTATTTTATGCTCTGGTGTATCGCTCCCGCGAACCTCGACCGCGTCTGGTATTGATTTTCGCAAAGCATCTGCCTCATCGTTCCTATCACACCATACAAGCCATTGCTCTGAAGATTCGTTCACTAAATCGGCGGCTACTTTGGCACGGTCTGCAATAGTCGCGCGCCTCGCCTGTTGCCTTTCTTGCAATGTCTGTGCCGCAACCGGGAATAAAAAACCATCCTGCGCTGCTTCTGTTTCAACGTCTATCTGCTCCACGGATAGTTCCGGCAAAGTAAACTTGCCATCCTGATATCCAAGATCTGACGGCTTCCTAATCATCACCGCCCACGATGCTACCCACCTCCAGAACTCTTCTTCTGCGTGACCCTTCAGCCTCCATTTCTGCGTCTCTCCACCATCGTGAACGAAAAACATCGACAACATCTCAGTGCGGCTCATAGCCCCGACAAACTCTGCGTGGTTGCCAAGCTCCATGAAATCATTGGGCGCTGGAGTTGCCGTGGCCGCAAGACGATACGGAATCTGTGAAAACCGCTCTATGATATCGTTGCGGATCTTCCCTGTATAACTTTTCAAAATTGACGATTCATCCAGCACGATTCCTGCATATCGCCCCGGATCAAACCTATCCAACCGCTCGTAGTTTGTTATTCCGTTGCCTTCGATATCTGCATCTTCGATAAGATATTCGATTTTCCCCTCGTGGAATTTTGCGGCTTCTTCTATCGTCTGCGATGCTACGGCGAGCGGAGCAACTATTAGCACCTTGCCGGGAATGTGCCGCGCCCATTCAAGTTGCATCGGAGTTTTGCCAAGCCCGCAATCTGCAAATATGCACGCGCGACCGCGTCGCAACGCCCACATAGTTATGTCTCTTTGGAAATCAAACAACATGGGATTGATTCCATCGATTGTTTCGATCCCGCTTGGCGAATCTTCTATTGACTTGCTATCTAAAAAATAAGAATAACTCATTTAAGTCCTACCACCTCTTTCATAAAGTCAGGGATGTCGGTGTACGGCGTAGCTTCGGCCGGTTTCGCGTCGTCGCGTTTCAGCCAGTTGTTCAGCGTCAGGTAGTGGTTTTTGTACTCCCGGCCTTTCTCGGCCATGTACGACGAAAGACGCGCCGCGTACTTCTCGACGTTCGACTTGCCGTACTTCTCGGATAGCTTGGAAAGCTCAGAATCAGTGAGGAATACGCCCGGCTCGATTTCGTGCGACTCTTCCCTTTCCCTTTCCCTTTCCCTTTCCCTTTCCCTTTCCCTTTCCCTTACCTTGTACCCCATGGCATGGGCTACGCTTACAGTATCTTTACTGTCCTTATACTCTAACCATAGGCCATGAGACTTGAGTAATTTGATATATGACTGGGTAGGTTTGGCCCCTGATTCCTCGTCAAGGTCTGGATGCTGGAACTTGCAGAAATCAACAAGCCACCATTTGCCGTTGTCAAGAACGCGAATATTTCCGTTGCAAGAGTCACGAAGCACGTCCCAATCAACTGGCGCGCCGACAATGAACTCGGCAAGTTCAAAGTCTGGTACCCATACGCCAACGTTATCGCAGGCGCTTGTGATGTAGAACCATGCCGCCTTACTCTCAGGCGGTAGCCTTCTGAACCATGGCCGCTTAAATATTCCAGTGTCGTAAAATCGCTTCAAAACGGTGCGGCCTCATCGTTCTTGCTACCCAAAAACGGCCCCGACTCGTCACTCTTGCTACCCAAAAGCGTGACGTCAAATACTTTGACTTCGACCTTGCTACGCTTCACGCCGTCTTTCTCCCATCGCTGTTGATCCAGCGACCCGACAACGCCAATCTGAGATCCCTTGGTGAGATACTTAGCCAACGACTCAGCGCGCTTGCCCCATAGCGTACAATCGATGAAATGCGCGTAGTCAACCCACTCGTCGCCCTGCTTTCGCCGTTCGTTCACCGCGAGCGAAAACTTGGCAAGCGCCGCGCCGCTCTTCGTGTACGTCTGTTCCGCGTCTCGTGTCAGTCTGCCGATAAGTTGTACCTGGTTCAATTTTGCCCTCCTAAGGCTTTGATTTCGCGCGTGCTTGTCGCGCTATCTGATACGCTCTAAAACGCCGTGAAGGTGCCTCTATGTGCGCCACAGGCGATTCTATCAACGGTCTTTGATTCTATCATAATAGCTTTGGTTAAGGTAATAGGCGGCTCATCGAGCGCGCGTGTTAGTTCACGTTTCATCGCCTGTCGAAACTCCGCGTCACTCATGCCTCGCGTCTGTAGATAGTCTTTTTTCATGATGAACTCAAGCACAAAAAGATCATCCAGGAACCCAACAGATTCCAGTATAGCGGCTATCATCCTACCGCCTGCACCGGTGTGCGCAAATGCGTGCGACTTTGCCGTGAGCGGGATACCGTTGCGCCAGTCCCACCGCGTGACGTAGTGCTTGCGCCTGATGAAATGATGACACTGGAGGCGTTCCCAATCGGCGCACCCGCTTATCGGGTCGCGTTGCCACTTGTGCAACACCGCGCGCCGCCATAGCTTGTTGAGTGTGCTGTCAGATGGCGCTTTCATTCGTTATTAAAAAGGAAGTGTTCAACAACTTGATAAACAGACAAAAAAGGAAGTTCTTTCCACCGCGAAATACCGTCTCCTATTCTTATGTAATTATCTGCATTGCCTCGCGCTACTGCAACTTCATGCTTTGCAAGCACCGGGTTGTACTTATTCCAATTTTCAAGCGTGTCGTGCCGTGGAGCTAATGTTGTTTCCCCAAATCTAAGCATTATTCCGTCCTTTCTGCAAAGTATTCCCCGCCGTCCTCGACCAATCGCTCAAGGTGCCGCTCCTCGTCGGCCTGTTCTTGTAGCGCCTGGAACTCCTGCCATGCCTTGATTGCTTCCTGCCATCGTTCCCACTGTTCCGGCGTTGTGTATTCGCCGTCAAGGTAGTCTCTTGGATCAGGGTGTTTCATATCGCCTCCCAACAGGCCGGGGCGAGGGAAGCACCCCGGCCACCGCAGAAAGTGTTGACGGTAGGTCGTCGCCCTATTCACTCGCCCATACGGGCGATGGAGCCGGTGGGAGTCGAACCCACGTTACGATGTAACATTGATGTTACAGCGTCGAAACCAGCACGGCCCCGAATCCCGGTTACCACCATCCGGGGTCACTTTCTGCACTCAGAGCGACATGCGCCCCTCGTGGTGACGGTCTGCGTTGTAAATAACACCCTACTTCGCGGTTTGTTTGTCACACTGCCTCGTTGCATACTTCAGCTCTGCATTCACGCCCGTGCATAAACCGCGCTGATCTGTTGTGATTTGTCGTTATTTTCACGTGCGTGCTTGTCCGAAAAAATATAGTTTTTTCGCTCACAGCTCGAACTCTAATACGTCGCCAGATATGCGCGATGCTTTTGCCGCTGTCAGCATACGCTCAATAACCGTGATAAGCTCCTCGACCGTATCACCGTATGGAGCTATTGGTTCTTGCGTATGACCATTTGGCTTGCCGTCATCGTCGTAGTAAACTTCATGAATGGCGAACCATTCCTCTTCAAAGTCACGCCCGTGGGGTATCGCTGGCGACACATGCCGCATTACTCGGTAGTTCCAGCTCATTCCATCGCCTCCAAGACAAAGCCCGCGATCTCGTGGAACTCGTCCCATATATCTTCGATCAGTTGGTTGGCGGTCACGTCTTTCAGCTCACGGTACTTCAACTGTGAGCGTAAGTAGCTATGCAATTTGTCCAGCGCAAGCGCCATTGCACGGGCGTGGAACGCTTCTTTGTAGGCAAGCTCGTCAAGCTCGTCTGATAGGTCAAACTCAAGCGTTGCTTTCATTCGTTCCCCCTGTACTTGTCGAGTGCGCGACCAAGCGCCGCGTCAACGTAGTTCATGCTACCCCCATCAGACCAATTCGGCCTTTGTCGTCTTCCCATATCGGGAGTTGATACGTCATTACCATAAGGAAAGCCTCCGTCCCCCAATGCCCCACGCCGCACCGCCGCATAAGGTCGGCCTTTGTCATCGGCCCGTACTGCAACGCCTCGTATGCAAGTTGCATTCTACGACTCCCGGCTTCGTCCAGTTCACGCGGCGCGCCGTCCTCGCCTGCAAAGCTCCATGTGTCGCGCCACTCATCGCCGCGCAGAAAACTTGTATAGCCTGCGTAGGTCATTCGCCGCGTACCAGGTCGATGATGTGGCCGACAAGCGCGGCCAACAGACCGGCGACGACCAATGCAGGCCAGAAGATACCGGCCAAAACCGGCACGGTCATGCCTTCGTTGCCGACTTCCTCGGCAATCGGTTTGCTGTAAATTGCCACGGCTCCGACTCCAACGATGTATGCAACCAAACATAATACCTTTACTACTATTAGCATAGTTATGCTCCTATGTCAATGTCGTTCTCAAGCGCCATCAATTGGCACCCCGAAATCAAGCTATTCATTTCGTCGACCGTGTACGCCGTTGTTGACTTGCGTATCCAGACCTCGCCCGACTCCCACGGTGTCACCATGTGCCCCGGCCATTCGGGTATCGCGTGGAGCGCGTCCTGAATCGGCATAGCCACGCCCCATTGACAACAGACTTGATCTTTCATCGTCTGGTAGTCAACGCCAAGCCCGCGCGACAAATCACGTACAAGCGCATGGAACATCCGAAACGCCCGTTCTGAATGATGCCGGTTGACGCTGAACTCCACTGTTACGTGGTCGCCTTCGGACAACTTCGCCTTGAACGCTTCAATCTGCGCGGGGTCTGCCGGTTGCAGTTTCCCCGCGTGGTAGATCATCGTGGTGGTCAAGCTACCGCCTCCGTGCCGTTGGGCCAGTAGTTTTTCTCGTAGCAGTAGGTGTGAAAGATATGCACGAATGCATTGCGCAACTGTTCCACGTCGGTCTGCTCTTTGAACCATACGCCGGGGTTTTCCGCGTCGGTGTTGAATACCAGGTTAGCTACACCGGCTGTTGAAAAGTTCATCCGCGTCGGCTCACCGTCGACTATCACGGTATCCATGAGCGAATACGCGCCAAGCTGATAGCCCCACTTGCTGTACACCCGTGGTGACTTGCCGCGTACGAACTGAGACTTACCATCGAGTAGGTACATATGACCGGCTATCTGCACGTAGGCGTCAATCCTGCCACCGAATCCAAGCGACGATACCGCGCACGCCTCGGTGAACTCGACCGCCTCGATATGCTCGTCGAGCCATTCAACAAGCAACTGCGCCACCGGCCGAAGCTCTGCCTCAATCGCCCACGGCGCGCCTTTCAAGTGCGCTTCCATAACCGCGTGCAACTCGTCGCCTTTCGCGGCGGCGTTCTTTGAGTATTCGCGGGAGTCGGCAATAACACGCTTGGCGAACTCGTCAAGCCCCTCGCCGTCTACGCGGGGCAAGGTCAGCGCGGCAAGCACCGCTTGTTCCTGCTTCCACGCCTCAAGTCCCGGTTGCGCCAGGACGCCGAGTACCGTGGTCACTGACGGCAACAAGTCCTGCTTGCGCGCTTCGCGGAGCGTCGCCCCGTACGCCGGTTGTCCGTCGCGCTTGTACCAGTGCGTGCCTTGGTCTGGTTTAACTAACTGCATTTTTCGCCCCTTCCTTGAACTGTTCCACGACGCTATCGCGCGCCGCCTTCCTCTCTGCATCCTCGTAGAGCTTGCCCATTGTCCGCTGAACCGCGCGCCATTCTGACTTGGCGTTTCTGTACCGGGCGATGAACTCCCCATCAACCTCGACCGTCAGGGCAAAGCCGTAATCGTCGTGGTCGGTGAACTCGTACACCGGCCAATGCTCAACTTCAATCATGCGCCTATTCAAAACAGATCCCCCTTCGCGTCGACAACTTCACCGTCAAACACTGCGGCGGCTATCGAGTCGTTAGTCTCAAACGGCGGTTGATCTTTGAACTCGGCCGCTTCTGCTTCCATCGCCTCGACCATCGCGGTCAGCTTGGTAGCGTTGCCTTTGACCTTCGTATACTGGTCGCGATATGCCTGCTGGCGCTCTTCTGTGAGATTCTTCGCGGCCGCTTTCATTCGGTCGAGTAGTTCCCCTCCCGCTCTTTGCTTCGGTTCTGTGCTATTACCTTTGGCCGGCGCTTGCGTGGTGCTTCCGTGGTGCGCGTCGGTGTCCTCGTCGATGCTCAGATTTAGAGCCGCCGCGATACCATACCGTCTGCCGTAGGTGATGGTTGCCCCGACCGCCTGCGCGCCGTTCATACGCTTGTTCTCGTCGATAGTCGGCATGTTGAGCTGTCCGCTGATAAACTGCCCCGACTTGTGGATGATGGTCGTCTCTACCGGCTCATCCTCTCCGCCGCCCGCCTGGAAGATTGCCAGCCCGTGCTTCTTGAGTACCGGCTTCACCTTGTCGAGTATCACGGCATGGTCGGCATACTTGTACCCGTGGCCCTGCGCGCTCTTCGGTATCACCGGCATTTCAGCCTGTGCCGCGACGAGTGCCGTAGCGAGTTCGTTGAGTGCTTCGCTGTGCTTCATACGCGCACCACCGAAAACAACACGCGCCGTGCCGCCTGCGCCAGCGCCAAGATTTCTCGAAGCGCCGCGTCAGGGTCGCCGCCCGCGAGACCGTCGAATGCGGTGCGTTCGATTGCGTCAAGCCCCTCGCAAATCGGCGTGTACAGTTCCATCCGCTTGTGCGTGCGCTCCAGCCGCGCATCTGTCCGTTTCATTACATCCTCCATGTACGGGCTTATGTCTCCCGGTATTGTAGTGGTGTCTCTCATCCTATCCTCCTGGCTATCGCCGACGCCGTAGCGTTTCGGCCGGGAGCCACCCGGCCTCGTCAGGGCTGTTATGCCGTTTGCGCCCAAGCCGCGCGCCACCCGTGTGATTCCGTCTTTCTTTTAGCATTCAGCAGATGCAACCCGCCGCGAGGCCCGATTGCAATGTGGCGTGCCGTTCTTGCAAACAATTCGCCATAGGTGCCTTCATCGTTCTTGCGGCCGACAACGGTGTACAGGAATACAAGCCGTGAACCGGGATAGTCCGACTCGGTCGCTTCAAACCGCTTGTATTCGTAGTCTGAACTATGATGGCCGTCGTTCGCCAGAATCGCCTCTCGCAATCGTTCAATGGCTCTCTCTTGTTTCTCGTTCATACTACCTATCTTAATGCATATATCGGCAATGTCAAGGAAAAGTTGAAAAGTTTTTTTTGGCGGGTGTCGTGGTCAAGAAATAGCAGAATTGGGACACGATTGGTGGATATGTACCTGTTGTGTACATGATAGGTTTTCAAAGGTCGCACCGGTGAGACATTACAGCGGCTCCTCTGGTTTCGGCGCGGGCCATCCGCTTTTGAGCGCGCGGTCAATAGCCCTTCGGACTACCGCCGCTTTCTTCTCGCCGCGTGCGCTACAGTACCGCAAAAGCATATCGTGGGTCTCGCGGCTGATCTTCACGTTGAGGTTGACCATGTGGCCGGTGTCGTCAGACAAGGGCTTCATTCACCTGTTGCTTCACAATGGTTGAGTAGCCGTTCCAAGTCGGTAGGGTAATGTGCGCCTGGAACTGC
>Ga0272440_1003993_pt1 | contig 10733 bp, 5 predicted proteins | sample SSMMMBAug17_FD_192440 | JGI IMG/M metagenome (GOLD analysis project Ga0272440, IMG submission 192440) | Marine sediment archaeal communities from Little Sippewissett salt marsh, Falmouth, MA, United States - SSM-MMB-Aug17 | ecosystem: Environmental > Aquatic > Marine > Wetlands > Sediment ... | reverse complement strand
ATTCCTATTTTTGAACCTGGATTACGCTGAAGAAGATGAATAAGATGAATTAAAAGTGTTTGATTTCATCTTATTCATCTTCTTCAGCGTAATCCAGGTTCAAAATGAATAGAATGGACTCTTTCAGTAGGAATGCTCTGAAAATAACATACTCATCTTTCTTGAACGAACAAAATATTAAGGTCGTGTAGAGACGTAGCATGCTACGTCTCTACAGTACAATTACCTCAAAACAAACAATATCAATAAATGGGGAAGTTATTTTCAGATCATTCCTTAGAATAGACTGATGTTCAATTAAACCATAATTCCTATTGTATAGATCCTATCAAAATGCTATAATCACATCATTAACTAAAAAAGGACAATACTGTCCGCTAAAAAAGAGGTATGCTATGTTAGATATATTGGCAGATATGAGAAGGACCCACCATTGCAATGCGTTGACCGCCAGGGATATTGGAAAAAAAATCACCCTTGCCGGTTGGGTGCATCGCAGACGTGATCATGGCGGTGTCATATTCGTAGATTTACGTGATCGAGAAGGAATTACGCAGGTAGTTTTTAATCCTGAAGTGGATCAAGACATTCACGAACGTGCGCAGGTGCTTCGTAATGAATTTGTTATCGCTGTTGAAGGCATTGTTTCAAAACGTCCTGAAGGCATGATCAATGATAAACTCTATACTGGTGATATTGAAGTTATGGTGTCAACGCTTAAAATTCTAAATGCAGCAAAAACACCGCCCTTTATGATCGAAGATTCCATTGATGTTTCAGAAGTTGTACGTTTAAGTTCTCGCCACATTGATTTACGTCGACCACATCTTCAAAAAAATATCATCCTTCGCCATCACACAGCAAAGACTGTTCGAGAATATCTAAATAGCCTTGGCTTTTTAGATATTGAAACGCCTTTTCTGACGCGAAGTACCCCCGAAGGTGCACGCGACTATTTGGTGCCATCACGTATTAATCATGGCCAATTCTATGCGTTGCCCCAGTCCCCCCAATTATTCAAGCAGTTATTGATGATTGCTGGATATGACAAATATTATCAAATTGTCAGATGCTTTCGTGATGAAGACCTCCGAGCGGATCGTCAGCCAGAATTTACACAAATAGATATTGAAATGTCGTTTGTGGGTGAAAACAATGTTATGGCCATGGCTGAAGGCATGATCAGAACAGTATTTAAAAATGTTCTCAATATTGATTTGCCAGGCCCATTTCCCCAAATTACATTTGCAGAATCCATTGAACGTTTTGGCCTGGATCGACCTGACATGCGGTTTGGCCTCGAATTATGCGATATCAGCGATATTGTTAAAAACTCGGGGTTTAAGGTTTTTTCTCAGGTGATAAAAAATGGTGGTATCGTCAAAGCGCTGAATGCCAAAGGATGTATCAATTTCTCAAGAAAAGAGATTGATGATCTCACCGAGTTTGTTGCAATCTATCGGGCAAAAGGTCTGGCGTGGATTAAAGTCAAAGATAACGAATGGCAATCCCCCATTACCAAGTTTTTTTCTGATGATGAAAAAGAAAAAATGAAAGCCAGAATCAATATGGAACCCGGTGATCTCGTCTTTTTTGTAGCGGATCATCCAAAAATTACCAATGATGCCCTGGGATATTTACGAAACCATTTGGGAAAAAAGCTTGGGCTGATTAAAGATGATGATTACAAATTTGTTTGGGTTACCGAATTTCCTCTGATGGAATATGATGATCTTGAAAAACGTTATCAGGCGCTTCATCATCCATTTACCGCACCAATGGACGAAGATCTGGAACGTCTTGAAAAAAATCCCTTGGCAACCCGATCCAGAGCCTATGATATGGTACTCAATGGCATTGAGATTGGTGGCGGCAGTATTCGTATTCACCAACGTGAAGTTCAGGAGCGTGTATTCAAAGCCCTGGGACTTCCTGAAAATGAATACAAACAAAAATTCGGTTTCTTTCTGGATGCCCTTGAATCAGGCGCTCCGCCTCATGGCGGCATTGCATTTGGTTTTGATCGTTTGGTCATGTTGATTTGCAATCAGCCCTCGATTCGAGATATTATTGCCTTTCCCAAAACACAAAAAGCAACCTGTCTGCTAACCAAAGCACCATCTGAAGCAACCTTTGAACAATTGGATGAACTTTCCATCCGATTAAAAAGAATAATTGAGGAAGACAGCCAGGAATAAACAATGATGATACTTCAATGCCCGAAATGTGAAACAGCGCTGAAAATTAATCCTGAAAAGATGCAACAGAATACAGCTCGGGCACGATGTGGTCACTGCAAGCATATTTTTCGGATTACCATAAAACGTTTTTTTCAGACGCACTGTCCGGATTGTCAAATACCGCTCAAAATACCATCCAGCCGGATCACTAAAAATAGTGTTCGGCTGAGATGCTATAATTGTTTGACAGTATTTACCTATACACCTTTTGCTGAAACCAGTCCCAAAGAACATATTCATAAGCTATACACAAAACATGAAAAAATATTGAGACGACTGTTAATTGTTTATCGGGGACAGACGCATTCAGAATTTGTTCTCCACATTAAACAGGATCTTCAGAATCATGGCCATGAGGTACGATATGTCTTTGAGGATCTGGATAACGTTAATTTAAATGTTTTGCTTGAAAATGGATTCTCCTGGTTGTCTGAGGATTTGGACCGTGCCACGATGCTTTTTTTTACGAGCCATGAAACATCACATCGTCCCACTGGCACATGCTTACATGCATTGCATCTGGCCTTAGATCGCGGTATTCCGCTACTGAGCATCCGGCTGGATGACTGCATGCCTCCAATCCTGATAGCGCATCACCCTTTTGTAGATTTTTCCAATCCAGATACAGTTGAACAAACTATTCATGGGCTTTCATTGATTTTGGAGGAAGACAGCCCTGACCCGACGCGTATATTTGAAAACGATCACATGCGTCTCAGACGATTGTTTCGCCCCTTGCCTTTTGAAGGCATGATACCTGGCTATTTGATACGTTTTTCTGGTCGGTCAGACTTGATGGAAAAATTGTCGGAATGGGCAAAGAATCCATCACGTGAGAAAGTCATGATGCTGACAGGTAATGCGGGTACAGGCAAGACAGCAATTGCAGCCTGGTTTGCCTGCTTTTCAGATTATGCTGCCGGCTTTCATATTTGCCGATATGGTGACCGACATATGAGCGATCCAAGGCGATGGATTTTTTCTATTGCTTATCAGCTTGCACTTTATCTTTCTGACTATTTTCAATATTTATGCACGAACAATCTGGAAAAAATTGTTTCTTATTATGACAACAGAACACTCTTTGATCTTCTGCTGGTTCAACCTTTCTCTCGTATTTCATGTGCCCATTTTGACCCGATTGTCTTGGTCATGGATGGTTTGGATCAGGCGACACGTAATCAAAAAAATACAATGGCAGAACTGCTGGCAATGGAATGGGGACGAACGCCTTCTTTCTTAAAACTTCTCATCACAACAAGAGATGAACCTGAAGTGACGAATGCTTTGGTGAACCTTAAACCTGAAATAATCAATATTTCAAATAAACAGCACGACCTGGATGCTCGCAAATATATTGCCCGCTATATGCATCCTTATACGCCAGATGACATGTCTATTGAGCAGACAACCGATATAATATTTGAACGTAGTGAAGGGATCTTTTTATATATTGAATGGCTGCGTCGTGAGTTGGCACAGGGCAGAATCAATACTTGCGACATTAACAATTTGCCACATGGCCTGAATGGCATGTATACCTGGTTATTCCAAACTCAGTTTCATGATCATGAAGCATATGTCAAAAAAATTCGTCCACTTTTGGATGTCATGGCTGCGGCACAGGAACCACTTAGCCTGGAAATGATAACCCATCTCATTGATTGGGAAATCCATGACCGACAAAATCTACACAATATATTGGGGATGCTTTTTTCTGTAACAGATAATTGTTTTCATTTTTTTCATCGGTCACTGGGGGACTGGCTCAGAAATCCAGATTTATCAAAAAACTATACAATAAATGAACAAAATGGTCATTACGAACTTTCACTACTGGGCATGGATACCTATGAAAAAGGACTGAATCATTTACCAGATTACATGCTGGCCCACCTGCCCTTTCATTTATGTTTTGCAGAAAAATGGGATGAATTGGCAAAGATATTGACTGATTTGAGATTTATTGAAAAAAAATGCAGGCTTGGCATGACCTATGATCTGGTTCGTGATTTTGAAAACGCAATATGGTCTTTGCCTGATTGCCGACCATTGATCGAGAATCAAAAAAGACAAACCAGACAATGTCAGAAATATTCAGAGGCCATTATGGCTTTTGCGCGTGGGGAAGCTGAATTTCCTGAGACTGTTTATGCCACACAGCCATTGAGCGATGCCGCCATTGCAGCAGAGAATAAACGCATGATAACATCCCCCACCCGACAGGATAAAATCCTATCTTTTTATCGTTTCATTTTTTCCCAACGACATGATCTGGCACGTTTTTCATCTATCCCTGGTTTTTGTCTGCAACAAGCATACAACTATAGTAAAAGTGGACCTGTTGCAAAAGCATCACAGATTATAATGAAACAGGGCGTGGATCATATCATGCTGGAACAAATTGTCTCGCATTCTCTTGCACAATCACTTAAACCAGCACTGTTAAGAACAATGGCAGGGCATAGTAGTTGGATTCTATGCACAGCCATGACGCCAGATGGTCAGATTGCTATTTCAGGCAGTGTAGATGAAACCATTCGTGTATGGTCACCGGAAATGGGTGAGTGTTTACGTGTTCTTCGGGGACATAAAGATATTATCCATGATGTCAGAATTACGCCTGATGGTCGCCTTGCCCTGTCAGCCAGTCAAGATAAGACTGTTCGGTTATGGCAAATATCATCAGGTCAATGTCAAACAATTTTTGATCGTCATCATGCAGGCGTCATGTCTACAGCGATTACACCGGATGGCGCAATTGGTGCCTCAGCGGATCGCCTGGGGTGGATTTACATTTATCAGCTTAAAGATGCAAACGTAATTCATGCATTGAATACAAAGATACCTGTTCAACATATTGAAATTTCACCCAATGGTAAACGTTTATATATTGCATTTCACAATATGCCCCTTTATGTATGGCAAATTTCAGAAAATTCACAACATACGCCATTAACAGATATTGTCGTGCATACTTCTTTTGATATCACGCCTGATGAACAGCGGATTATTGTCAATGCAAGTGATGGCAAGGCCATTGTATGGGATCTGGCTTCTGGTAAACAATTACAAATTATGGATGGTCATGAGGGTGGTATTGAAAATGTTCGAATTACACCAGATGGCCGATGTGCCATCAGTTGCGGTCGTGATCGCGTGATTCGGGTCTGGGATACTGAAACAGGCGCATGTTTTCGCAATTTGCAGGAGCATACACGTCGGGTAGTCAGTGTTTGTATTCGTTCCGATGCCCGACAGGCCATATCTGCCGGTTTGGACAAATTACTTCGGGTATGGGACATTGAAAGTGGAAAATGCATTCAACAATTGGAAACACATTCATTCAGCGTGAACAGCATGTGTATTTCACAAGATGGCAAAACTGCTATATCAGGTAGTCTGGATAAACTGATCTGCTTGTGGGATCTGGCCTCAGGTACTTGCAAAAAAATATTGGAAGGTCATACCAGTTCAGTGGAAAGTGTTAATTTGAGCTCAACCAGTAGATGGGCAGTGACAGGCAGTCGGGATAAAACAGTTCGTGTCTGGGATATTCAAACAGGCGAATGTTCTCAAGTGCTGCATGGGCATATGGATGATGTTTACAGTGTGTGTGTATCCAGCGATGGCAAGCGTGCGGTTTCTGGTAGTCAGGACAAAACATTACGTATATGGGATTTGGAAACAGGAAGTTGTCTGAAAACATTGAAAGGCCATTCATTGACAGTTGGCAGTGTTCGCTTAACACCTGACAAACGATACGCAGTATCTGGCAGCCGAGATCGAACACTTCGGATCTGGAATATTGAAACCGGCGAATGCATAAACACCTTAAAAGGCCATCGACTGACAGTAGAATGCATCATTGTAAGCCCCAATGGAAAACATCTGATTTCCGCAAGTCGGGACCGAACCATTCGTGTGTGGGATATACAAACTGGAGAGTGTATGCAGGTACTGGTAGGGCATACAGGATGGGTAAAAACTGTCACATCAACGCCGGATGGCAGCTATATTATTTCCGGTAGCTGGGACTGTACACTTCGCGTTTGGGACGTTTACACCGGTGAATGCATGGCTGTTTTTCAAACCCAGTATGGTGTCAGTGCGCTCTCTGATGTTACCAAAAATGGACGATTTGCCTGTGGGACAAAGATGGGGAAGGTCATATTACTGCGCTGGATTGTCGGATCACGAAATAGGGTCGTATCGTAGCCATGCTATGTCTCTAGAGTACAATTACCTCAAAACGAACAATATCAATAAATAGGGACGTTATTTTCAGCGTATGCCGAATTAATTAAGGAAAGCGTCAGACTAAAGTTTATGTTCAATCAAAGCAAAAAAATAATTATAACTTGTTTTTTATTGATTAACCCGACATTTTTTGCCTGCGCACCAAATACAATAAATACCCAACAAATTTCAACAATGTCAGAAATATTGACCGCTCAGGATCTGGAAACAGATGCCCAGGCGTTAATGAAACAAGGCAAAATGTCTGATGCCATCCCTTTACTTCAAAAAAGCCTTTCTATTTATAAAAAATATCACTCACAAGCCTGTTCAGATATTTGGATTCTCATGGGGGATTGCTATAAACAAATGAACAAGCTTGCTGAGTCAGAAAAAAGTTATTATCAAGCGATGGATTTTGATATTGAAAGGCATGGACAAAACAATGCCTATGTATCCAGAGATTTAAACCGGATTGCCACACTCTACTTAAAAACATCAAAATATTATCGGGCATTGACAGTCATCGAACAAGCAGTTCAAATCAATCAAACAATTCATAACCAGCCTCATTTTGATACAGCGCGTGATTTGACTGTTCAGGCCATTCTTTACGAACGTCTTGGCAGATATCATCAGGCTTTAGAAATTCAGGAAGAAGTATTGACAATAGTCAGCGAAGTATATGGACCAAGGCATGAATATACCTCGACAGCCATTAACAATCTAGCAACATCCTGGATTCGCTTAAAACAATATCAAAAAGCTATTCCATTGTTTACAAGGGCCCTGACCATTGATCAAAAAAATGTCAAAAGTCAAACAGATCTTGCAAGAGATATGAATAATCTCGGGATTGCCTTGAGAAATACAGGACAATATCAAAAAGCAAAAGGCTATTTCAAGAAGGCATTGACAATATACAAAAAACAATTTGGCCCGTGGCATCCATCAGTTGCAGCCACATTGAACAATCTGGGCAATGTTCTAACTGATCTGAATGAATACCATCTGGCAGAAATAAACTTTTCCAGAGCCATTACCATTTCGCAGGCCATCAAAGATCCCAATCTTTCCTGGCATATCTGGGATGGATTTCGTGAACTGTTTGCCGCTCAAAACAAACTGACAGCAGCTATATTTTTTGGCAAACAAGCTGTTTATACGATTCAGGCCATGCGCAAACATTTTTCAAATATGCCAAAAGAGCTGGCAGATACCTTTATTAAAAGTAAATCCGATGTTTTTCGTGCATTGGCGGAACTTTTGATTCGTCAAGGACGCTTGAATGAAGCCCAATGGGTGCTTCGAATGCTCAAAGAAGAAGAGTATTTTCAGATGACATTCGCTGGCAATCGTGGTGCAAATGTTAAAACAAGTGAAATGGTTTTTTCGGAGATTGAGCAACAATGGCAGAATCAATATCAGCATGTCAATCATCAATTGATAGCGCTTTCAAAGGAACATCAATTGTTGCTGGACAAAGATCTGGATGAAGGCTTGAATGCCATTCAGTTGGAACGTTTGGATCAGTTGGAAGGCATATTGGATAAAAGCCAGGAATATGTCCAAACATATATCAAAGGCTTGATTTCTTCCTTTGACCAGTTAACTGGCAGTGATCGACGTCAGGAATTGTCAGAAAAGCAATTACACACCATAAAAGGTATCAAATATACGCTCAAACAATTGGGGGAAGATGTCGCATTGATTCATTATATTGTCATGTCTGATTGCGTGCACATTTTATTGACAACATCCAGTATTCAGATTGCAAGAAAATCAAAGATTGATTCCATTTCATTGAATCAAACCATTGCAGAATTTCGACATGCCATTGAGAATCGTCAAAAGCATTTACAAATTGCACAATTATTGTATGGATGGTTGATTGCGCCTATTGAATCGGATTTAGTGCAATTGAATGCCAGGATTTTAATGTTGTCACTGGATGAAATGCTGCGATATGCGCCATTTGCGTCATTTCATTCAGGAGAAAAATATTTAATTCAAAAATACCAGATTACTGTTTACACAGAAGCTGCAAGAGACAAATTACAAGAAAAGCCAGATAGACGTGGAAAAATTGCAGGCGTTGGATTGAGTAATGCCTGCCCCAAATTTAATTTGCCCGCTTTGCATGCGGTTCCCGAAGAGATTGAATCCATTGTGCGCAATGGCCCAGATGATCATATCGGTTTTTTTCCAGGGATCGTACACTTGAATGAACGATTTTCATTTAAAAGTCTTCGTCGTATTCTTCGACGCCAATACAATTATCTTCATATTGCCAGCCATTTTGTGTTGGTTCCTGGCGATGAAAAATCATCCTTTTTGATTTTAGGAGATCAGACAACAATCAATTTAATTGATATAGAACAAAAATGTGATTTCAATGGTATCCATTTATTGACACTTTCTGCCTGTAATACAGCCATGGGTAGCAGCGGGCAGACTGGCAGAGAAATAGAGGGCTTTGGTACGCTGGCACAAAACAATGGTGCGCAGTCGGTTTTGGCTACATTGTGGGCAGTAAACGACAGCAGCACTGGTATTTTTATGCAGATGTTTTATCATCATTTTGCAAAAGAATCAGGAAACACGAAAGCTGTTGCCCTTCAACAAGCCCAATGCGATTTTATTGCCTATCCAAAACAATCTGAATATAGACATCCATTCTTTTGGGCACCTTTTGTCTTGATGGGCAACTGGCAGTAAACAAAGGAGAAAAAAACTATGTATGCAAATCAATTAAAGAACATAATATGTATTGCCCTTGATGTACATAATGACAAGACAGCGCTTGGACTGGTAGATCTTTTGAAAGATCATGTTGGATATTTCAAGATAGGAATGCAACTTTTTTATCAATACGGCCCAGACCTGGTTCGTCAGATTCGCACAAAAGGCGTAAAAATATTTTTAGATTTAAAATTCCATGATATCCCCAATACTGTGCGGAATGCCGCCATTGCATCAGTACGTATGAATGTTGATATTTTCAATGTTCATGCAAGCGGCGGCCTTGCCATGATGCAGTCAGCTGTGGCGGGTGCCAGGGAAATTGCTCAAAAGGAAAACAAATTACTGCCTGATATTCTTGGCGTGACCATTCTGACCAGCATAACACAAGACACATTGTCACAGGAACTGAATTGGCCTGGTGACATTCAAACAAGAGTCTGTGAACTGGCACAACTTTCAAAAAAAGCGGGTTTGAATGGTGTTGTTGCATCACCGCTTGAAGTCAAATGGATTCGGTCGGTATGTGGCAACGATTTTAAAATCATAACACCGGGGATAAGGCCAACATGGGCAGCAGCCAACGATCAAAAAAGAGTGATGACACCTGCACAGGCTATTGATGCTGGCGCCAATATTATTGTTGTTGGCCGCCCTGTTATTCAGGCAGATGACCCAGTTCAGGCTGTTTCTAATCTTTTTGTGGGGTAGGGGGTCGGACCAAGATAACAGCTTAAAATAATTAATAAAAAGTCTGTTTTTATATAAAAAAAACAGTCTATAATGCTCTTTTTGGGGGTAAAAAGAACGTTATAGCAATAGAGCGTTTTATCCATATACAAATATTGTTCAACTTATGGATAAAGCGTTTTACCATTATGATGCCTTTATTTTTTCGGATAATCGTGATTCACAAAGCTGTCAAGAATTAATCGACCAGCTCAGGCAAAAACAAATATCTGTGTCAGGCCTTCATTTTATTCAACACAAGGGCGGGATCACCTCAGAAATGATTGAACAGCATTTATCTATTTCCAAATATGTGATCATTGTCTGGAGCAAAAATCTGCTTGAAAAAAAATCGTCTGGTTTTGATGGCTTTGATCAAATGATTTGGGAGTATGTGGTTAATCAAATGGAACAGAACCGGATGATTGTTTTTTTGATTGATTCATGCGAAATACCTGATGTTTTGAAATCGGATACTATTTTTGATTTAACGACCATGGCCGATTTAATACATTATATGAAAGGGATTGTTAAGTAATGGCGCGTCAAAAGGGGAATATAATTATATTATTGCTGTACTAAAATTGTTGGAGAATTTTTATGCCACTTCACTTGTATTCTGATATATATGCATCAGGTTCTGTACCGGAAAACTTCACCCCCATAAAGGGTGAGGCAATTAAATATCCAGTACGCAATAAATTAGTTTTTAAAGAGCTAAGACGATTAAATAGTGGTAAATGGAAAAAAGTAATTAAATTAGGTAATGTAGGTGAAGTTCAT